>JAAIGF010016500.1_pt1 | contig 300357 bp, 280 predicted proteins | sample 6487441 | NCBI WGS metagenome assembly JAAIGF01 (sample SAMN13974129, study PRJNA590717) | phyllosphere metagenome | biome: pepper field; feature: multiple bacterial spot infested pepper fields; material: pepper leaves; isolation source: leaves from pepper fields | host: Capsicum annuum ... | reverse complement strand
TCACAGAGCGCTGGCTGGCTGAATATAACAGTGAACGGCCTCATGAATCCCTGAATAACCTGACGCCGGAAGAGTACCGGCTGATGGCTGAAACCCCGGAAATCTCAAAAAGTGCGTGGAACTAAAACGGGTGCGCTTACAATTCCACAACTCCCTGTTATTACTCACTTAAATACTGACTCTGTGATTCGCGGCCGATCTTCAACCTTTCCGTAACCGTCCACAGATGTCCGTTGACTGCCATGATTTTTGGGGGCCTGAATGGGGGCTTCTGCCGTTATGGTTTTTGTGAGGCCCCCAAATGCCGTTAACAGATCTCGCTATTGTACACGCAAGGCCACGTGACAAGCCGTGGAAGCTCAGTGATGCCAGAGGTCTTTACCTGCTGGTTAACCCCTCGGGGTCAAAGCTCTGGTACCTTAAATATCGCTTCGCTGGTAAAGAGAAAAAGCTCGCTCTCGGTGGCTATCCGAAGGTTGCTGGTCACATACTCCGCCAGCAAGGGATTGTGTATCCTTGTGGGGGCCAGATCCGCAACCTTCCTTAGTCAGCGAGAGGGCGTTTTCAGGAAGTTGATTATTTCATCGAAAGCCTGCCAACGGCCGGGCTCCATCAGAATCATGTGAGTGCCGCCACCAATCTCTATCCAGCGCCGATGTGCGGCGTTATCTAAGCGCCTGAACAGATCCTGCATCATATCCAATCGTACGTCTTGATCCCACTCGGCACGAAGCAGCAGGACCGGTGCGGTAATGGCGCTCGGGTTATAGAGCGGTCGATTAGCGAGCCAGTTTTCACGGACATCCTGGATGGCTCCACCAGGGGCCCGGATAGTACCCGGCCTGGTTGCGTCCGGATCGGTAGAGGCAGTTATAGTCGCCCATTGTTCGAACCAGCCGGATGGCAACAAGCTTTCGTGCTGGTCGGTCGGGACTCCTGCCAGCCAGCCCTCGCGAAAGGCGTCGACATGTATCAGACGCCATGCCGTCAGTGGCTGTCCTGCATCAATGCGCAGTGGACGATTCGATAACCATAGCGGAGCGACGAGCACCAGTTTTTCAATATATTTGCCATACTGTTCGGCATAAATCCCTGCGACCGAACCTCCCCAGGACATCGCGACTACGCTGAGGCGCTTGATGCCATTTGCGGCGAGAACATACTCAACTGCTGAGGCAAGATCACGTGCAGCGACCTGTGCCCGCGTTAGTGGTGATACGGTATCAGATGGTGCCGACATTTCGGTTGGTCTGGTCGAACCGCCATAACCGCGGGCATCTACCGCCCACACGTCGAAACCCGCCATGGCCAGTACATCCATGAACGATGCGCCATCTACAGGAACATCGAACAGGCTCTCACTGGGAAAAGTGGCACCGTGTATCAACATCAGTGTCGTTCTCGAACTTGCGCGGCCTGTGTCGCGCCGAACCCTGCGGAGTAGCTGTAACTGGATGTCAGCGGTATCACTGTTGATGAGGTAAGTTTTGCGAAGCAGTTCGTTGGTCGCATTGTCTTTCATAACCGGTCTCCCTGAATGAATTGCCAGTCAAAGCCGTGAGTCTGTTGGCGGACTTTGCCAACGGAGCTATCTCCGAAGTGCGTAGTGAAAACCAGTGCATCGAGTTCGGCAGCCAGCTGCATGGCCTTGTGACGGGACTGCTGCGCCGCCATTGGAAACTCGCAGTAGGCTGAATTGATCTCAGGGCGACGGAACTGGAGCGGATGATGCATAACATCGCCCCAGAACAAGGCCGTTTCACCCCGGGAGGTCACCGAGATGGAGGCATGATCGATGCTGTGGCCAGGTGTTGAGTGGAAACGGAAGCCTTCGAACTCGGTATTGTTAACCCCGATGCGTTGATCCAAACCTGCCACGACGACAGGCATCACGCTATCTTCGAAAACGTTTTCGAATGGCGGGTGACGCGGTGTGCCCATTTCCGCCTGCTGCAGGATACTTGCCACTGCTCCCCGCTTGCGAGAAAGCGCCAGATTGTAGTTATATTCACGATCAGAAAAGACGTAGCGGGCATTTGGAAAGGTTGGCACCCATCGTTCGTTTCGTAACCGAGTGTTCCATCCCACATGGTCGGCGTGAAGATGAGTAAGCAGGACAAAGTCCACCTCTTCAGGCGATACGCCGATTGTCTGCAAGCGTTCCAGAAAAGGTTCTTTGAGCTGGTGAAACACTGGTGCCATTGGGCGTAGCTTGTCATTGCCGGTAGCGGTATCGATCAGGACGGTGTGAGCCGGAGTCTGTACCACCCAGGTGTGAGTGCTTTGCCGAAGCAGGCCGTTCTCAAAATCGTAACTTTGGTTACCCCAGTGACTTGCATCGCTGAGCAGCTCCTTTAAATCGCCTTCCGGGAAAAGCTGGGTAGCATCTACAGCATCAAGCGCTAACTCTGGTACCTTGATGATCCGTAGATCCCCGACGTGAAAGGTTTCTTGGGTCGCCATAATGTATTCCAGTTGACTAATGAAGGGAGCCAGCGTACTACTGGCATTATCATTAACCAAATCGATTCAAATAATGTTGAAAATCGACCATTTCGATTTAAGGGCTTTTGACCTCAATCTTCTTATCGCCTTCGATGCGCTGATGCGCGAGCGGAGCGTAACCCGGGCAGCAGAACTTTTGAAAATTCGCCAGCCCGCCATGAGCCACAGCCTGTCACTGTTGAGAACATTATTTCAGGATGATCTTTTTGTACGCGTCGGCACAGTCATGCAGCCGACCGTACGCGCTTTAGCGCTGGCTGAGCCGGTGGAGCAAGCGCTCGGTATGATGCAGAAGCTTATTCATGTCAGTTCGCAGTTCGATCCATCGACTGACCAACGTATCTTCCGCATGGGATTCTCAAGCGAAGTGGAGCTACTGCTGATGCCGGAACTCGCCTTACGTATGCGTCAACTGGCACCGGGGGTAAAGCTGCATGGCCGCGCGGTGCAGCAGCGCGATGTCTACCGCATGCTGGATGATCGGGTGTTGGATCTGGCAATAGGCTGTTTTGACAGCCAGGCGATGCGATATCGCCAGCACCAGTTGTTCGAACAGTCGCTGAGTTGCGTTTTCCATCCTGACAAGATGATGTTCAAATCGTCGATTTCTCTTGAAGATTACCTGAGCATGCCGCAGGTGCTGGTAAGCCTCAGCGACAGCTTGCATGGTTGCCTCGAATCGGCACTTGGTGCGATAGACAGAAAACTCAACGTGGTTGCAACTTCGTCGGAATTTCTCAGTGTACTGGGTATGATTGCGGGTGCGCCATTGATTGCTACACTGCCAACCCGGATGGCAAGACATTACGGCAAGGCATTTGGCCTGCACACCGTCCCGGTGCCGATCACACTGACTTTACCAGACGTTTCTCTGGTTTGGACGGCACAGGAAGATAATAATCCCGCCTCACAATGGCTGAGGGGGGAAATCGGCGGCATCCTGGGCGTCAAAGATGACGGATGACCGGCCTCCGGAAAGGTCAGTACGCCGGAACGAGCCGTCAAATCGCCGGATACTGTCGCCAGCACCGACTGAAACAGGGAGGTAAAACTGGCCTCTGAGTGCCAGGAGCGGAAGTTGCCTTACTTGAAAACAGCATACAAGAATGCTCCTGACCTATGGGTTAAAATGTCTGAATGCATGCCTGTTTCCTTCTTTGATTGTAAGGATGTTAAATAAAGCTTTATGGATACATTAAAGTTAAAATCCTGGCTAAATCGATGGAACCTCATTCCTGATGGCACTCCATTTATCACTCATACGTCACAGTTATATCCGGTCAAAACATCAACACATGGTATTAAAGCCATGTTAAAAGTTACGGATGATACCGATGAACAAGCCGGTAATGCGCTAATGGCATGGTGGGAAGGGAATGGTGCGGCGCCAGTGATTGCATATGAAAATGAAGCCATTCTTCTCTCAAGAGCCACAGGCTCTTCGACTTTATCAGCAATGTCCCGGGGAGATAAGGATGATGTAGCTTGTCGTATTTTGTGTATTACTGCGAACCAACTTCATTCATTCGCAAAAAGACCGTTACCCCAGCTTACGCCTTTACATGAATGGTTTAAGTCTCTAAAACCAGCAGCCTTGAAGTATGGTGGCATTCTGATTCGTTGCGCAGAAATTTCAGAAGAATTGCTTTCTTCTCCACGAGATGTAGTTGTATTGCATGGTGACTTACATCACGGAAATGTGCTTGATTTTGAAACGTCTGGTTGGTTGGCCATCGACCCCAAAGGGCTAATAGGTGAACGGGGATTCGACTTTGCTAATATTTTTACTAATCCGGATCCTGGTAATCCATTACCTCCTGTTGCGACTGTACCGGAGACATTTAAACAGCGTCTAAGTATTGTCACCGGGATGGCTGACTTGGACAGAGAACGCCTGCTTAAATGGATAATTGCATGGTGTGGTCTTTCAACCGCCTGGTCCCTCTCAAGTAATGAAACTGTTTCAACAACTATAAAAGTTGCCGAGTTGGCGATGATTGAATTGGAACAGTGAGTAGGATATCGACAATGGGTGTAGTGATTTTCTGTACGTCCGCTTTTCGCTCACAGCCGTCATTCCCTGTCTTGCAGGGTCTGCGACTTAGATAAAGGGGCGTGAGATCAACTCCGTTCCCAGCACAATCAGCAACAAGAGAAAGCATTTCCTGAAAAGTCTGGCACTGATGCGCACCCGTACTTTCTGCCCAAGCCACATCCCAGCCAGAGCAGGGAATATTGATAAAAAGGACAGTGAAAACTGCTCTACCCTGTAAGCATCATGAAAATAAAGCCCTGCGGCCAGCGCCACGGTCGAAACAGTAAATGACAGCCCCAGAGCCTGAACGAGTTCATCTTTACTGAAGCGAAGCGACTGAAGAAAGGGGACGGCCGGCATAACGAACACGCCGGTCGCACCGGTGATGACTCCTGTCACGCCGCCAATAATCGGGGACAGCCATTTTTCTCTGGCCTCAGAAACCGTAAAGGACGGCGAAACCAGCGCAAAAGCAGCGTAAATAATTAAAGCCACACCCAGACCAAACGCTGACCAGGCTGGATTAATGCTGATGAGAAGCGAAGAAGCGGCCACCGTGCCAGCCAGAATAAGCAGCATCATCAGCCACAAACGGCTGATAATCTGCCTCACTGAGGGGCCGGTAAAAAACTGAAGCACATTCGTCACGAAAGAAGGAATAACCAGTAGTGCTGCTGCGATCGGAAGAGGCATAAACATGCCCAGCAATCCCATCGCCACCGTAGGCAAACCCATCCCCGTTACGCCTTTTACCAAACCGGCGAAGATAAATATAAATAGAAGATAGATATAAGATTGTTCGCTCACAAAATCTGCCCTGAAGAAGGATTTCAGGTGATTCAAACATCTCAACCGTTAGTGGACAATCTGGTTTAAACGCATCATGCTTCGGATAGTCCGAAGGCTGAGGCGAATATCTTATGAGGCTGGATCTTTCTGATTTAAAACTTGTCGTCTGCATCGCTGATGCGGGAAGCATCACCCATGGTGCCCGTCATGCCAGTCTGGCTGTTGGTTCAGCCAGTGAGAGGCTGAAAAGCATTGAAGAAGATACTGGAGTGAAACTGTTTTTTCGCCATCCGAGAGGGGTCAGCCTCACAGAAGCCGGTGAGATCCTTGTCAGCCATGCCCGTGAATTACTGTCCAGACAGGAGCAACTTAAAGCTGAACTCAGCGCTTACGTTAAAGGGGTAAAAGGAAAGATCCGGTTATATGCCAATACTTCAGCGATGGCCGAATTTCTGCCCGGCAGGCTTGCAAAGTGGCTTTCAGAACACCCTGGTGTGACCATTGAGCTGGAAGAAAGAACCAGTGTGGATATCATTAACAGCATAAGGAATGGTATCGCTGAAGCAGGCCTCGTCTCAGATGCGGTTGACGCCTGCGAGCTCACGCTCGAACCCATAGCAGATGACAGGCTTGCCCTCATTGTCCCCGCCACTCACCCGCTTGGATCCAGAGATAACATCGCTCTGTCGGACGCGATCGGTGAACCTTTTATTGGTCTTTATCCCGGCAATGCGCTGCAGGACCACATCAATGGACATGCCAGAGAACTCGGCCACTCACTGACTTATCGCATCAGAATGAGCAGTTTTGAAGGGATTTGCGAGATGGTCAGTAGCGGCATTGGTATAGGCGTTCTTCCGGTATCAGTAGCTGAACGCTTCAGTAAAAAATTTCATTACTCTATATTGCCACTAACCGACCAATGGGCACGACGACGAATCTGCATTTGCTATAAAACACCGGATTCACTGAGCCCGGCGATGACAGAATTGATCGATTTTCTCAGAATGAAGAATGTATAAATAATTCTGATATGGCAGCCCTGCGTGTTTTGGGGTCTAACTGGGGCTTCTGCCGTTATGGTTTATGTGTGGCCCCAAATGCCGTTAACAGATCGCGCTATTGTACACGCAAGGCCACGTGACAAGCCGCGGAGGCTCAGTGATTCCAGAGGACTTTACCTGCTGGTTAATCCTTCGGGATCAAAGCTCTGGTAACGTAAATATCGCTTCGCTGGTAAGGAGAAAAAGCTCGCACGGATTTAGCCACAATATTTACCTTTAATCGATTTTGCTATACTGTTCATTGGCTTGCGTGACAATGAAGAGGATGTCGTGTGGGAATCCTGTTTTGCGGTAAGCTCCACGCGGAATAATCCAGGCGGTTATACCACATGAAATATAGCTGCTAAGACGATGAGAAAATTATGCCGAAAATGATTGGCGACAGTACGATTGTGAACGCTATGCTATCAGCAATTTTTAGTAGTATATTTGGTTCATTGCTGCTTTTAATGTATCTTTCCTGGGAAAAAAGAGGTACATCCTCGTTCGACATGCTGTCTCTTACTTTTACTTATTTTTTCGTCGCCATAACGAGTCTGACTGGAACTATAATGGGTTCTTTATTAATCTGCGTTCCAATAATGATAGTCTCAGAGCGGCTTTATCCTAATGCTTCCATTAAGGGTACCATTTTTATAGTATTTTCTGTGCTCTTCATTTGGCTTGTGGTACTGGCATGGCCTGTTACCAGGATATTTGGAGCTTCTTATTCGGATATTTTTCTTTTAAGCCCTTTTGCTTTTTGTTCGGCTGCCGCACTTGCTTATCTGGTTTACTGGAAATAATGTGTATGACCTGAATAAGGTTAGCCAGAATATGTAACCAGAATGGAGCCGGTTATTCCTGACTATGAATGGGCCATATACGGGGGGCTGGTCAGTATCTCTGCGCGCAATCCAACCCCGATGGTGACGCCAGAGCGGTTAAATCAGAGTCAGTCAGCGGATATTATGCATGATGCGCTAGTATGCGCAGGACGTTTTAGCATGTTTAACGTAGCAGGGGACAGTATGGATATTGAAAATTATTGTACGTTAAGGCTAACATATTGACCAATAAGCCCAAAGAATCTTAAGAAGATCCCTTTTGGGATAGTCTCTAAGACAACTCAAAAAATGAATCAAGGGATAACGCCTTATATGCGGGTTCTGCGCTGCTGCTGTTCTTCTGCTGCCTGATGCCGCTTTGTCGTAAACTAACTATCTCAGTCATGTTACGCTTATGCTTCTGCCGGGTGACGCCGGCCCATGGTAGCCGATGATAAGAGATACCGCCTTGATGAAAGGCACTTTGGGACATAAAAACAGGGATGATTCGTGTAGCCTTCGTGCTGTGCGGGAGAATCGCTTTATGGATAGTCAGGTTAATCAATAACAATAATGACCACACAATTACACTCACCTGAGCTGCTGCCTCTGAAAGTCATCGCCACCGGTGTCGCGTTGCCGCCTGATCGTGTAGCTTCCTCTACGCTCGATGCTCGTCTGGGAAAACCGGCCGGCTACGTTGAAAAACGCTCGGGTATAGTTTACCGCTATCACGCCGCTGACGATGCCAGCCAGGCCGAACTCGCCGCCGCCGCGCTGCAAGATGCGCTGATTCGCAACGCAATCCCGGCAGCCTCGATCGATTTGCTGATCTCCGCCTCAGCAATATCGGTGCAGGCGCTGCCGTGCACCGCCGCGCATATCCTCAAGGTAGCGGGGCTGGCGCCGGGCACGCCGGGCTTCGACATCAATAGCAGCTGCGTCAGCTTTATTTCTGCGCTGCAGGTGGCGGCGGGGCTGCTGAACGCCGGAACGTATCGGCGTATCGCCATCGTTTCGGCGGATCTCGCTTCACGCGGCATCGACTGGCAGCACGAAGAGTCGTCGCTGATCTTCGGTGACGGCGCCGCCTGCGCCATCGTTGAGCGCGGCGACGGTGCCAGCGGCATCCTCGCCAGCCTGGTGGAAACCTATCCCGCCGGCAGCGAACTGTGCGAAATCCGTGCCGGTGGCACGCGTCGTAACCCGCGCGCCGGCATGTGTGAGCAAGACTTCCTGTTTCATATGCAGGGCAAGCCACTGTTCCGGCAGGCGTCGGCGTTGATTGAGGATTACCTTGATCGGCTGCTGAGCGCCAGCGGCCTGACCCTTGCGCAGATCGCCACCGTGGTGCCGCATCAGGCCAGCCATCTGTCGCTCGAACATATGCGCAAGCGGCTACACGTCTCCAGCGAGGCGCTGATAGATATTTACCGCCATCATGGCAATCAGGTGGCGGCGTCTATCCCGACGGCGCTGCATGCCGCCGTGACCACCGGGCGCTTCAATCCCGGTCAGCCGGTGATGCTGATCGGCACCGCCGCCGGGCTGGCGCTGGCTGGCATGGTGTTGCTGCCATGAGGGTGCTGGTCACCGGAGCGACCAGCGGGCTGGGGCGCAATGCGGCGCAATGGTTGCTGGAGGCCGGACATCAGGTGCGCGCCACCGGTCGCGATGAGCGGGCCGGCGAAATGTTACGTCAGCTGGGCGCTGAGTTTTGCGCGCTCGATCTGGCTCAGGCCACCCCGCAACAGTGTCGGCAGCTGGTGAACGAGTGCGAATGGGTGTGGCATTGCGCGGCCAGGTCTTCACCCTGGGGCGGCAAAGCGGAGTTTCACCGCATCAACGCCGCTGCGACGGAGAAGCTGGCGGAGGCGGCGGGGCGCTGCGGTGTGCAGCGCTTCGTGCATATCTCCACGCCGGCGATCTATTTCGATTATCAGCCGCATTACGATCTTGACGAAGGTTACCGGGCCCGGCGCTTCGCCAATCACTATGCCGCCAGCAAGTACGCCGCCGAGCAGCGCCTGTTGGCGCAGGCGAAGATCTATCCGCAAACTACCTACATTATTCTGCGGCCGCGCGGCCTGTTTGGCCCGCACGATCGGGTTATCGTGCCGCGGTTGTTGCAGCAGCTTGAACGCGATCGCGGCGTGATGCGGCTGCCCGGCGGCGGACAAGCGCTGCTGGACCTGACCTTTGCCCCTAACGTGGTGCACGCGATGGCGCTGGCCAGCCGGCAATGCGGATTGCCGTCAGGTGCCGTGTACAACATCACCAACCACCAACCGCAGCGGCTGGCGGAAATGCTGGATGCGCTGCTGCGCCAGGAACTGGGGCTGAGCTACCGGCTGCAGGCCGTGCCTTATCCGCTGCTGCATACGCTGGCTGGCGGCATGGAGCTGTGGGCAACGCTGAGCGGCAAGGAACCGCTGCTGACGCGCTATAGCGTGGCGGCGGTGCATTTTGACATGACCCTGAGCCAGACCCGCGCGATCGAAGAGCTGGGTTACCGGCCGCGTTATTCGGTGGAAGAGGGCATTCGCCTGACCGGCGAGTGGCTGCGGCAGCAAGGGGGCGTACAGCATGGCTAAGGTCACCGTTTTTGAAGTGGGTTACTGCACGCATATCGGCTGCATGGCGCTGCGGGGCGCCGGGTTCCGAGTATGCAAATTCCCGGCGCGCGCCTATCTGCTGGAGGTGGGGGAGCGCCGCTGGCTGTGGGATACCGGCTACGCGCGTTATTTTCAGCAGCACACGCAGTCGGGGCTGTTCAGCCTTTATCGCCGCATGACGCCGGTCTATTTCGACCCCGCCGAGTCGCTGGCGCACCAGCTGCGTGCCGCCGGTTACGCCGGGGGAGATATTCAGGCGCTGATCGTCTCGCATTTTCACGCGGACCACATCGCCGGGCTGCAGGATTTCAGCCAACTCGACTTTATTTGCTCCGGCGAAGGCTGGCAGCAAACCCGTGGGCTGCGGGGTTTTGCGGCGCTGAAGCGCGCCTTTATTCCCGGCCTGATCCCTGCGACTTTCGAGAGTAACCTGCAGTTTATGGAAGCATTTCCCTCGATGGCGTTGCCCGCGCTGCTGGCGCCGTTCGAGCGCGGCTATGCGCTACCGGGCAGCGAAGGGCAGATTGTGCTGGTGCCGCTGCCGGGGCATGCGGCTGGTCATATCGGCGCCTTTATTCTCACCGACGCCGGCTGGACGCTGCTGGCCAGCGACGCCGCCTGGACGGCGCAGAGCTACCAGACGCTGCGTGGGCCTTCGCGCCTGGCCAATCTGGTGATGGACGACGCGGTGGCGTATACCCACACCCTGAAGCGGCTCAACCAGTTGTGGGCGGGCGGCCAGGTCAACATTTTGCTGTGTCATGAGGGGGACCTGTGATCCCCTTCATAACCCTTTTGCACTATTTCCGCGCCCGACGCCTGCGCTTTGGCGATCGTGCGGCGCTGGAGGCGTATCAGGCCCGGCAGCTCGCGAACTTTGCCCGCCGGGTGCTGAGTAAGAGCCCCTATTTTCAGTGTTTCAGCCGCCGGCCTTTCGCCGAATGGCCGCAGATGGACAAGGCGCTGATGATGGCGCAGTTCGACCGGATGAACACTGCCGGACTGCAGCGCGATGCGGTGCTGGCCTGCGCACAGCGCAGCGAGGCGGATCGCGATTTCACACCGAAGATTGGCCGTTACAGCGTCGGGTTGTCGTCCGGCACCTCCGGGCAGCGCGGCGTTTTTGTCGTCAGCCCGCGCGAACAGCAGGTGTGGGCCGGCGGTATGCTGGCGAAGATGCTGCCGGACGGGCTGCTGGCTGGCGAGCGCGTCGCACTGTTTCTGCGGGCGGACAATAATCTCTATCACAGCGTGAAAAACCGTTGGCTCAGCCTTGCATTTTACGATTTGCTTGCGCCGTTCAGCGAGCAGTTGCCGGTATTGGAACGACAGGCGCCCAGCATCATCGTGGCGCCAGCGCAGGTGCTGCGCGCGTTGGCGTTGGCGGTACTGGCCGGGCAGGTGAAGCTGCCGGTCAAAAAAGTGATCTCGGTCGCCGAAGTATTGGAAGAGCAGGATCGCTGCCTGCTGATGCAGGTGTTTCCCGCGGTTGGCGAAGTGTATCAGGCCACCGAAGGTTTCCTCGCCGCCACCTGTGCGCACGGCACGTTGCACCTGAACGAAGAGTTTTTGCATATTGAACCGCAGTGGATCGATGAACTGCGTTTCACGCCACTGATCACCGACTTTACCCGCCGGACTCAGCCTATTGTGCGCTATCGGCTGGACGATGTGCTGGTGCTGCGCAAGGAACCTTGCCCATGTGGGCAACCGACGCGGGCGATCGCCCGTATCGAAGGGCGGCACGACGATCAGCTGGTGTTGCCCGATGCGCAGCGGCAGTCGCAGGTGGTATTCGCTGATGCCTGTCTCCGGACGATCGCCAATGCGTTGCCGCTGACCAGCGATTACCGTCTTATCCAGCGCGGTGAACGGCAGCTGGAGCTGATCGCAGATTGCAACCCGGCTGAACTGGCGCACTGTCAGGCGCAGTTGAACGCGCTGTTCGCTCGTCAGGGCATTGCCACCGAACGGCTTGAATGGCGGTTGACGATGCAAGCGGTGCTGCCGCAGTTCGACCGCAAGCGACGGCGTATCTTGCGCCAGGCGGAGGATACATGAAAAACGCGCTGTTCAGGCTATGGCACATGTTGCTGGGATGGGGGACGGTTGGGGTGGTGTATAACGTGACCGATCGCTTGCAGGGCGTGGGAACCTTGCTGCCGCCGTCGGCGTTTGATCGGATGATCCCGTTCAGCCCCACGGCCATCTGGCTCTATCTGTCTTTCTTCCTCATCGTCCCGGCTGGTTATCTGCTGGCACCGCTGCAGCGCATCAAATGGCTGACGCTGGCGATGCAACTCACCGCGTTGGGTGCCGGGGCGATTTATCTGCTATGGCCGACCACCATGGCTTATCCGCAGAACGATGGTGTTGGCATCAGCGCGCAACTGCTGGCGGTATTAACTCAGGTGGATTCGTCGCAAAACTGCCTGCCGTCGTTGCATATGGCTCTGATGGTGCTGGCGGTGTGGGCGCTGAGCGACGGCGAGCGTAAAATCCGGACAGCGATGTGGATGCTGTGGGGCGTGGCGATCGCGTTCTCCATTCTGCAACTGCGACGTCATTTGTTTGTCGATTTGGCCAGCGGCGCGCTGCTGGCGTTGTTCGCCGGCTGGTTGGCCCTGCGCATGAATACACGGTGCCGGCGAGTCATTAAAGGAGAAATGGGATGAGCGATCTGGCATTGCCGATAGTGTTCATGCTGTTCATCGTGGTGGCCGAAGCGGTGGCGCTGCAGTGGGGGCGTCGTGAGCCTGTCAATTGGCACGATCTGGTGTTCAACCTGAACTCCGGCCATATCATGCTGTGGTTGTTCCGCGGACTGGAGATCACCTGCTACGGCTATGTGGCCGCGCATTTCAGTCTGGGGCTGCTGGATGCCTTGCCGCCGCTGTTGATGTGGTTGTTCGCTTTGCTGGCGTGGGACTTCGGTTTCTACTGGCTGCACCGTCTGCACCACCGTTTCCGGCTGCTGTGGGCAGTACACGTGGTGCACCATCAGGGCGAGCATTTTAATCTGTCGCTGGGGGTGCGTAACTCCTGGTATTCGTCACTGACGTCGATTCCATTCTTTTTACTGCTGGCGCTGGCGGGCGTGCCGCTGTCGGTGTTCGTCGCGGTCTCGATTTTTCACTACAGTATTCAGCTGTTTAACCACAATGCGCTGACGCCGAAACTCGGCGTGCTGGAAAAAATCCTGGTCACGCCGGCGCATCACCGGGTGCATCACGTCAAGGACATGGCGTACTCCAATAAGAACTTCGGCGGCAGCTTTATCTTCTGGGATAAGCTGTTCGGTACATTCTGCCCGGCATTGCCGACCACGCCGTTCAGCTATGGCGTCGGCGGCGACAAGCCATCCTCCAACCCGTTCTGGGCGAGTAACCTGCCTTTCCTGCGCTATTTACGTATCACATGGCGCCCGGTGCCCGGGCAGCCACGCGACCGCCGTTCAGCGCTCAGCGTATTCAGCGGAGCAATGCTGTTGTTCTCGCTGGTTGTCGGTTACGTTTACCAATACGGTTACGGCTACGGTGACATCAGCTGGCCGCAAATAGCGCTGCTGGTGCTGCTGGCGCTGGGGTCGGTTGCGCTGGGCGGCATGACGGAAGGCCGCCCATGGGCGAGTGCCGTCTGGTTGCTGATCGCGCTGGTCATGCCGCTGCTGTTTATTGCCTGCCTCGGCTGGCCGCAGCACTATTGGCATATCACCATGGCCGCCGTGGCGCTGCATGCCCTGTGTATCGCACTGGGATGGGGACGATCGGCCGTGCTGGCCGCAATTGAGGAACCGCATGACTGAATCATTGCTGCCGCTGCGTTTTCCCGCAGCTGGCGAACAGGCATTCCACCGCGATCTTAAGCGCGCGGCGCACGCCTGCCTGGCGGGCAATCATCGCTATGCCGATGCCGCGCGATTGGCCAAGGCCGCGCTGTTGTTGATGTTGTGCGCCGGGTTTTACGCGCTGAGCCTGCTGCAGTACCAGCCCTGGGCGTTTTTTCTCTGCTATTTCCTGTTCGTGACTATGGGCATGTTGCTCAACGTCAACGTCAATCACGATGCTTCGCATAACGCTTTCCTGCGTGCTCCCTGGGCCAATCGCCTGACAGGACGGCTGGTGACGCTGCCATTGGGCGTCGATCCGGACTATTGGCGTACGCGGCATGTGGATTACCACCATATTTACGCCAACGTCGAGCATTACGATCTTGACACCGAAGAGAACGGTTTTTTCCGTCAGACACCGTTCCAGCGCTGGCGGCCCCATATGCGCTATCAGCATCTGTACTGGCCGTTGATCGCCGCACTTTCGCTGCCCTACATCGCGTGGATTTTCGATTGGGCTGATCGGCTCAATAAAACGCCGCTGCAGGAAAAACGCGTGCTGGCGGGGCTTAGCGGTTGGGCGCTGTTCGTGGTGTGCAAGTTGCTCCATTTGGCGTTGGTGCTGGTGGTGCCACTGCTCGTGTGCCACTTGCATGGCATCGGTTGGGGCTGGGTGTTGCTGGCTTATACGCTCAGCCAGATGTGCGCCTCGCTGCTGGTGGTGTTCTTACTGCTGGGCACCCACTGGGCGCAGGCCGAGTTTTACCCGGCACCGACGGGCGACTGCATGCCGCACGGCTGGTACCGGCATAATTTCGCCACCGCCTGCGACTGGCAGCCTCAGCCGCGTTGGCTGGAGCACCTGACTGGTGGGCTGAACTATCATCTGACCCATCACCTGTTTCCCGGCTGGAATCACCGTCACTATCCGGCGCTGGCCACCGTGGTGGCTGAGGTCGCGCAGCGGCACGGCATGGCGTACCGCTGTATCGGCTATCGCGAACTGCTGACGCAACAACAGCGTTTTTTACGCCGGATGGGGCAGCCATGAAACCACTGCGTCCATTAGCCTACCGGCGTGACGACAGCGGCTTTCACCGTGCGCTGATGCAGGCCGCCCAGCATTATCTCGCGACCCGTGGCGATCACCGTTTCGCCAATGGTGGCATGTTGGCGAAGGTCGCGCTGCTGCTGGCGCTCTGCGGCTTGTGTTACGGACTGAGCCTGCAGCAGGAGAACGGCTGGGCGTTTTTCGCCTGCTACTTCGGTTTTATCTTTATCGGCATGTTCCTGACGGTGAACGTGGTGCACGACGCCTCGCACAACGCGTTTTTCCGTCGCCCCCTGGCCAACCGTTGGCTGAATGGCTTGATGAGCGTGCCGCTGGGGCTGGATCCCGACTGCTGGCGCGTGCGGCACGTGCTGTTCCACCATGCCCATAACAACATCGAAGAATACGATCCCGACATTGATGCCAACGGCGTGCTGCGACAAACACCGTTCCAGCGCTGGCGCCCCTTTATGCGCGGGCAGCGTTACTATTGGCCGCTGGTAGCGGCGCTGACTTTTGTGTACTACATCTGGCTGTTCGATTGGTTGGATCGGGCGGGCCGAACCCGCGTGGCGGCCCGCATGGCGCAGCAGGGCGTACGCGGCTGGTGCGGGTTTCTGGCGGGTAAGGCGACGCACCTGCTGTTGGCGCTGGTGATCCCGTGCTGGCTGCTGCCGCCGACTATCAGCATTGGGCAAATTCTGCTGGTCTATTTGCTGAGCCAGATGCTTTCTTCATTGCTGTTCGTGATGTTGATCATCGGCACTCACTGGGCCAGGGCTAACTTTTATCAGGCACCAGAACAAGGCGCGATGCCACACAGTTGGTATCAACACGTGTTCGCCACCACCTTCGACTGGCAGACCCGGCCGTACTGGCTGGGGTACTGGCTGGGCGGGGCGAACCTGCATTTGACGCATCACCTGTTCCCGAACTGGAGCCACCGCCATTACCAGGCGCTGAGCCGCATTATCGGCGAGGTGGCGCCGCGTTTCGGCATCGACTACCGCGTGCTGGAGATGGAGGAGTTATTGCGCCTGCAACAGCGGTTCCTCAGCGCGATGGGACGCAAACCGCAATAGCATTGCATGCTGATTGTGCCAGAATCATATGATTTGATGATTGCCGCTTTGCTTCCAGGATTGAAATGACTTCTGATACCTTCAGGCAAAGCAGATAGTCGAAAGAACGGCGTAGCAGTCGTCAGTTCTTGACCCGATTTCAATTGAACGCGACAGGGACTTCATGAGGTTAATCAGCGGTGCTTTTCGCATGAGTCGCTATGAACAGAGGATTGACCTTGTTGAGATTTGTTTCACCCTGTCGGACAGGGTAGCCTTGCGGGATGTTTTCTGTCTGGCACGCACGTAATCATTGAGTAAAATAATAACCAATTGAAATTAATTGTTATTTCTTAATTATTGTAAATAACATTTGAAGTAATTAGATTGTAAAAATTATAATATTTTAGCGATAATTAATGCTAAATATTGTAAGGGATACAATGAAAAAGTTACTGGTATGTAGCATGGTGTTACTTTCTGCTTCCTGTGCAGATTTTCAGAAAAGTGTTGGGGATCAGATGAAGGCAGTAAACGCTGCGCTCAATACTAAAAGCACCAATTCCACGCAAACGACGGCATCTGCCAGGCAGTCTGGCACAATCACCAATGAGCAGTGCAAGACCAGCGTAGGTAAGACCAAAGCCTATTTCGAGCAGCTCGTTGGTTTTAAATTGAATGAGTCCAATTCCTCTGGTTATACATCCTTCTCCGAGACCTATAATCTGAGAATATCGGATCGTAAAGACCGTCTGGGCGGTAACTTCGCAATCTGCATCATCTCAATCGATCCGCAGACCAGCAAAGTGACAACGTTCTCAATGCCGACATAAGTTAGCGGGTGATGAACGTTGAAGTGGGGCCGGGCGGTGTCTGGCCTTGTTACACATAATTTCATTGCACGTTAGCGGATTACTGCATCTGAACGTCAGCACTCTGATAACCAGGCATCAGGGGCATACTGTTTTCGCAACTGCTGATTAACCATTCGAGACAAAAAGTCCGTTCCTTATTTATAACCTGCTGATTGTTATTCAGTTTGTCCGCTTTGTGCAAGCAACGGACATGGTATCCTGTGGCGAGTGGGGTCAGAAGAGTGATACACGTCATGCTTCTGGAAAAGCTAAACAGGCTCGGGCATCCCATCTTCGTTAACGCACCCTCTGCGTTGAGGAAGATGGGATCTCTTGTCGGCGTTAAATTTGTGGCCTGGTGGCGTTTTGTTGATCCATATATTTGATGCGGGCATTTTGCCAGGCAGGATCGATCATGTTCAACTTGGTGCTTGCTGCTTCCAGCCTGGCTGAATCAGGCTCACAGCCCATACCGGATCCTGGCAGGGGTTTATCACACCACAATGGGTACATGCCGCTTGAAGAGACCGGGCCATATTTTTTAAGCGCGGCTTCCTTCATCGCGTTTTCATTGTCTTTCGTCCAGGGAATTTCATAGGAAATTAAGGACGCAGCCATAGGGTTGCTCTTGTCATAAGGTACGCGAGGCTCAAACGTCACCTGCATCCGCGTGCCGTTGTTTTCATAGACAAGATACATGATCTGTTTACTCCCTGTGATGAGGGTAGCAACCTGGTATGACTCAGATTTAGACGCGGTAATTTTGTCTGCTGAGACACCAAAGTTTTTCTGCATCGCCGCACGTGCTTCTTCAACGCTCATCCCGGTTTTCACGCCGCCTACGTCGAAGGATCTTACATCAACAGGGTGGACCGGCTGCGCAGCACTGGCAGGAGAAACCACAAAAGGCAGCGCCATAAGAATTGCAGGCGGTAAAGCGGATAAATACTTTTTCATCTTCTTTCCTGTAGGATTAATTGATTACTACCTCCATTTCAGCTTCGGACATCTGCTAACCTCCATCATCCGAAACATTGTTAAATAATTTAACATTAAAGCAGGATGGGATGAAGAAAATCATGCCAGTTGCTTCATTTCGAATGAGATTTTTTGTGAATGATATAGTCGCATTTGCCTCATTGACCTGTGTTTTCGATGATGAAGGCGAGACGCCGGAGACATTTTCAGGCGGGATGCTTACAAAATAAATAGATTAAAATTTAACCACGTGTGATACGGTGAAGTTCATTCACTAAAAGGTTAATGATTATGTCCATAATGGATTATGCGATGAGACTCTTCAGCGGTGCGTCCACCGTCACTGCCGTTTGCCCTGTTTGTGGCCTAAAATCAGCTCAACCGCTGTCAAAAAGCCGTCGCAATCAGGCCATGCTTTGTCCCGGATGTAAGGCTCTGTTTATCTCCGGACGCTAGTTCCGACTGCAAAGCCTCAGCCAGAGTCCATGTTCTATACTTAAGCTAACTTCCAGCAGCTGTTAAATCCCTGATGCCTTACGCCCATCCTGAGAGAACGTTTCTGAACTGATTTCACAACTGCTCCTGCGCGCTAACGTCGCATCAGAGCAACGCTATGAAAATGAACCCCAGAACGTGGTTTAACCGCTCCCCTATTCTGACGGATACCTCGGAAAACGTTACGTTTTCAGCGAACGATCCTGCCGGTGAAAGCAATCCGCGGTCAGAACTCTTTTCGACCGCACAGATGGAGCGCTACGGTCAGAAGCTGGCACGGACCCATAAATTATCGCCGGATAAACGTCCTTATTACCTTCTGAAAAGGCTTGGCGACAATGAGGTTGTCATCACGCAAAACTGCTATGAGCTTAACGCGGGTAAAAAGACCAGTATCATGCCCGCCGGGGAATGGTTACTCGACAATTATTATCTGATTGAGGAGCAAATCCGCACTGTCCGCCAGCACTTGCCGAAAAACTTTGGTAAAGGTCTCCCGTCGCTGATGTCACCGCTGAATTGTCCACGAATTTACAATATTGCCTCAGAGGCCATTGCTCACGGTGATGGCCGTTGGGATACCGCCAGCCTGACCAGCTATCTCACTGCCTATCAGCAGGTGACACCGCTGACATTAGGTGAAGTCTGGGCCTTACCGGGGATGCTGCGCCTGGCGCTGATTGAAAATCTTCGTCGTATCAGCATGGAAGTGATAAAAGCTCAGCAGGACAGAAACCTGGCAGATACGTGGATAACCAGGATTTTCGAATGTGCAGAGAACGAGCCTGGTGATTTAATCATGGTGGTTGCCGATATGGCTCGCTCCCGTCCTCTGTTAACCAGTGCGTTTGTCTCAGAAATGGTGCGACGCCTGCAGGGACATGGAAACGCGCTGTCGTTACCGCTGACTTGGGTTGATCAGTGCCTCCGGGAACAGGGGGTCACCACCGACGTTCTGATACATAGCTTCAATCAACAGCTTGCCGCCAGCCAGCTATCCGTCAGTAACAGCATCGCGGGTCTGCGATTACTGAGCGAAACGGACTGGGCTGAGTTCGCCGAAACGATAAGTGTCGTCGAACAGGCATTACGCAATGATCCTGCCGGTATCTATCCCCGGATGCACTTCAATACCCGGGATCATTACCGCCACGTTGTTGAGATACTGGCCAGAGATAGCGGCCTCAGTGAGCCAGAGGTTGCTGACAGGGTGCTGGCGCTTTCAGCAGACACGGCTCCCGACACACTGGAACATCACGTTGGCTATTTTCTGGCTGGCGAAGGTCGACAGCAGCTGGAAATTCATCTTCTGGCGGACACCTCCAGGCTCATACGCTTGCGGCACAGTTTCAACAGAATAACCCTGCTGTCATGGCTTGGAAGCCTGGCGTTGTTGACGACTGCAACGACAGCGGCAATATTGCACGAAACTGCACTGCAGGGCGCAGACTGGCTGCTGATTGCGGTAGCATTGCCTCTTACTATCGCTCTCACTCAGTTAATGAGTGATTTGCTTAGTGACGCCACCACCCGTTTTCGCGTTCCTCGCCCATTGCCAGGCATGGATTTTTCAACCGGCATACCCGCTGACAGTGCAACCATGATCGTCATCCCCTGCATGCTGACCAGCCACGAAAGTTTCAGCAAACTCCTCATCGGTCTTGAAGTCTGCTGGCTGGGGAATCAAAACGAAAATCTCAGACTTGCTCTGCTCACTGATTTCGCTGATTCTGCGCATGAACCCTCGCCGGAAAGCAACGCTCTGCTCAGACAGGCTATCGCCGATACTCAGGCGCTTAATCGTCGCTATCCCTCCAGCCGCCCACGTTTTTATCTGCTACACCGCCAGCCTGAATGGAACCCCGCAGAAGAAACGTGGATGGGCTATGAACGCAAGCGGGGAAAACTGGCGTTGCTGAACAGCTGGTTGCGCCATCCGGGGACACAATTCGTCAGTGTTGCACACATGCCTGCTCACCTTTTGCCTGGTCACATTAAATACATCATTACCCTCGACAGTGATACGGTGCTGCCGCGCGATACGGCGTACAAACTGGTCGCGACGATGGCGCATCCGCTGAATACGCCAGAGTATGATCCGCTACGCCAGAGGGTTGTCAAAGGATTCGGCATTCTGCAACCCGGTCTTGCGGAGGAGGTACCACGCAACGGTCAGGGACGTTACGCCGCCATGCGTAGCAGCGTCCCGGGCAATAACCCCTATTCGATGATGTCTTCGGATATCTATCAGGATCTCTTTGGGGAAGGTTCGTTCGTGGGTAAAGGGATTTATGATGTCGATATTTTTGTGCAGGCCACTGCGAATACCTGCCCGGAAAATCTGGTTCTCAGCCATGATCTGCTCGAAGGATGCTATGCACGCTCGGGTCTGCTGAGTGAAGTGTTACTCTATGAACAGTACCCTAATCATTATCTGTCGGATGTTGCACGCCGTTCACGCTGGATCCGGGGCGACTGGCAACTGCTTAACTGGCTGAAACCCTACGTCAGAAAAGCCGATGGAACGCGGGGTAAGAATCCGCTGACCGCGCTATCTTACTGGAAATTACTTGATAATCTTCGTCGCAGTCTGGTTTCCCCCTCTTTACTGGTATTGCTGTTCTTTACCCTGCTTTGGGTACCCAATCCGTTTTACTGGCTTGGCGTACTGTCGCTGATATGGCTGTTGCCCGCCATCCTCTGCATCGCCCATGACCTTCTGCATAAACCTCTGCGTCGCCGCCTGAAGCCGCATCTGTTGTTGGTGGGAGCGGGCGCGCTGAAGCGTCTGTCAGGTATCGGCCTTAATTTTGCGATACTGCCGCACGAAGCCGGCTATTCGCTGAGGGCTATTGCCGTGACGCTATGGCGACTGGGCGTCAGCAGGCGTCACCTCAGCCAGTGGGTGAGTCACAGCCCGGACAGCAATCAGGCCAGACCCTCTGTTGCTCATTTTTACCTGGCTATGTGGCTGAATGTTGCAGGTGGCATGACGCTTACCATACTGACCGGACAATTTGTACCGCAACTGCTGGCGATTGCTTTGCCGATCGGTTTGCTATGGTGTCTGGCACCGCTGCTGATGAGCTGGCTGAGTCGCCAGCCCGTGCGCAGGGTGTTTTTGCCAAACCAGGAACAAAAACAGCTGTTACGCCAGACAAGCCGTGAAATCTGGGCATTTTTTGAAACCTTTGCCACAGAAAAAGAAAACTGGCTTCCACCTGATAATTACCAGGAAATACCGCAACCGACGGTGGCCCATCGTACTTCCCCTACCAATATTGGCCTTTCTCTTATGGCTAACCTGACGGCCTGGGATTTTGGCTACCTGCCAGGCGGAGAGGTGCTCCGGCGCGTATCGCTCACGCTCGACACGCTGGATAAAATGGAACACTACCGGGGCCATCTCTACAACTGGTATGACACCCGTACGCTGGCTCCCCTCAGCCCACGCTATGTCTCGAGCGTCGACAGCGGCAACATGGCGGGGCATTTGCTAACACTGCGTGAAGGGCTGTCCGCCATGCGTCTTCAGCCTGTTTTAAACACACAACAGATACTGGCAGGACTGAACGATACGCTGGGTATTCTGGAAAAACAGTGGGGCCAGAACCCGCCTGACAGCCTGCGACTGCTGCGGAAACACTGTCTGAGCGCGGTGTCGCTACCGCCGCAGGCGTTTTTCAGCGAGCTGAAAAACATGCGCACCCAGTGCAACCATCTGATAACGCAATGTCATCAGGGGGCTCTCCTTCAGTTGCGCTGGGCAGGGCATCTGGAGCGTCAACTGGTGCAGCTTTGCGATGAATGGTCGCTGCTGCTCGGCTGGCTGCCCGCCTCCTGGCATGAACAGAGGCTACCGACACTGAGCTGGCTTGCCCGTGCGGTATTTACCGGGGAAGGAACACCTCCGGCGTCAGCGACGGAGCAGGCCCGGATGCGACTGAATATTATCACCGAGCTTGAACAGCGACTGGATGAGCATTCCCGGATGGATTTCGCCTTTCTGTACAGTGAAGCAACCAGTTTACTCAGTGTCGGTTATAACTGTGACACGAATACGCCTGACAAGAGCCACTACGATCTCCTGCCGTCTGAAATCCGCCTGACCAGTTTTCTCGCTATTGCGACTAATCAGTTGCCGCTTAAAAGCTGGTACGCTCTGGGGCGGCTGTTTACCACGATTGATAATGAAACTGCCCTGATGTCATGGAGCGGTTCTATGTTTGAATACCTGATGCCGAATCTGGTGATGCCCACCTGGCCCGGGAGCCTGCTTGATGAGATGAGTCAGTCGGCGGTTATGCGCCAGATTCGCTGGGGGAAAGAGCGCGGGGTACCATGGGGGGTATCCGAGTCTGGTTATCATGCTTTTGATGTTCAGCACAATTATCAGTATCAGGCATTCGGCGTTCCGGGTCTCGGGTTGCGCAGGGGACTTGCCGATGACATGGTTGTCGCTCCTTACGCCACTCTGCTGGCGCTGATGATCTCCCCACAGAGAGCCTGTGAGAATCTGTTCAGACTGCAAAAAAATGGCGCACATGGCGAATATGGTTTTTATGAAGCGCTGGACTATACACCCTCACGCCTCGCAACCGGTCAGCTGTATGCGGTGGTTCAGTCCTGGATGGCGCATCATCAGGGCATGGCATTTCAGGCGCTGGCCCATGTGCTGCTTGACGCTCCCATGACTCAGCGATTCATGTCCAGTACGGTCTTCAGGTCAGCGAGTCTGCTGTTACAGGAGCGCGTGCCGGATGCGGTCGATCTCTATAGTCCGCGCCGTCATTTTGAATCTCATGAGGGCAGGGTCAAACCCGTTCGCTATGAACCCCGGATTTTCTATGGCGTGGACACACCGGCCCCGGATATTCAGCTGCTGTCCAACAGCCATTATCATCTGATGTTGACAGCGGGGGGCGGAGGTTACAGTCGCTGGAATAATCTTGCCCTTACGCGCTGGCGCAGTGATACCACCCGCGATAACTGGGGAGCATTCTGCTACATCCGCGATATGCAGACAGGGGATATGTGGAGCAATACCTGGCAACCGACAGGCAGCGCCAGTGAACACGACGAAGAGGTGATATTTACCGATGCGAGTGCTGAATTCAGACGCACCTTCGGGGGGCTCAGCGTCAAAACTCAGGTTGTGATCTCCCCGGAGGATGATATTGAGCTGCGACGGCTTACACTGATTCATCGTGGTCGCCAGCCCCGCTCTCTGGAACTGACAACCTATGCCGAAGTGGTAATGGCGCCTGATGCCAGCGATCTGGCGCACCCGGCATTCAGCAATCTGTTTATTCAGACGGAGCTGAATCCTGAGCGTGACGCTATTCTTTGTCACCGGCGCCCGCGCTCACCGGATGAACCGAGTCCCTGCCTGTTTCACATGATGGTCGCGCATGGCGGTAACTGTCATAACGTCTCGTTCGAAACGGACAGGGCAAAATTTCTTGGTCGTGGCAGAAACCCTGCTGATGCCCTGGCAATAGAGGTCGGAGGGGCGCTCAGCAACACGTCGGGGTCAGTACTGGATCCTATACTGGCGATACGCCACGCCATCACTCTGCAGCCGGGGCAGCCGGTCACGATTGATATCATTTATGGCATCAGCGAGACCCGCCAGCAGAGCCTGGCGTTGCTGGAAAAATATCGCGATTACCCTATCGCCGATCGCGTATTTGAACTGGCCTGGTCTCACAGTCTGGTGGTATTACGTCAGATGAACGCCAGTGAAGATGATGCCACTTTGTTTAATCGTCTCGCCAGCGCAGTGCTTTACCCTGTCCAGGAGCTGCGCGCCGAAGGCCAGGTGATCGGCCGTAACCGGCGTGGTCAGTCCGGTCTGTGGGGCTGGGCAATTTCAGGTGATCTGCCGATAGTACTGCTTAGTATTACCAGCGAGGAAAGTATCGCCTCCATTACCACACTGATTCAGGCACACCGGTACTGGAGACAGAAAGGACTGGATGTTGATTTGGTGATCCTGAATAACAGCCCCGGGGGCTACCAGCAGGGATTACAAAATCAGATTATGGATTTAATTTATGCCGGGTCTGAAGCCAGTCTGCTGGATAAAACGGGCGGGCTTTTTGTCCGTAATGGCGAGCATCTCTCGGCTGAGGATAAGTTGCTTTTGATGAGCGTGGCCTGTCTTTACCTTGATGACCGCGCAGGTGGAATTAATGAGCAGCTTAACCAGCGTATCCATACCCTGAAACCTCCGGTCAGAGCATTCATTCCGCTTGCTGTGCGGGAACCTAATCAACATACGGACTGGAGCCCCGATATCAGTCAGTTACGCCATTTCAATGGGTACGGTGGATTTTCTCAGGATGGTCGGGAGTATCAGATTGTCCTCAGAGAAAATACGCAGACACCGGCTCCCTGGTCCAGCGTACTGGCAAATTCCCGTTTTGGCAGCGTTATTTCAGAGGCGGGACAGGCCTACACCTGGTATGAAAATGCGCATGAGTACCGGTTAACACCGTGGGAGAACGATCCGGTGAGCGATCGCAGCGGTGAGGCGTTTTACCTGCGCGATGAAGAGAGCGGTGAGTGCTGGTCACCGGCGGCTTTGCCTGTTCGCGGACACGGTGATTACCTGACCCGCCATGGTTTTGGTTACAGTGTTTTTGCCCATCGTGAGAGTGGCATAGACAGCGAGCTGACGGTCCTGGTTGCCGAAGAGGCGCCGGTTAAACTGGCGCTCCTGACGCTGAGTAACACTTCGGGACGGACACGTAAACTCTCCGTCACTGGCTATGTGGAGTGGACGCTCGGAGAATCCCGAACTCGCTCAGCCCCTCACATTGTGACACATGCAGCCAGTATTCCTGGCGGTTGCGGGGTGCTGGCGAACAACTTTTACGGTGATAATGGTGGCGGGCGTACTGCATTTTTTGCCGTCAGCGGTAATGACTGTTCGCTGACGGGTGACCGCCGGGAGTTTATCGGCCGAAATGGTTCTCTGCACGTCCCGTCTGGTATGAAATTGCGCAGACTTTCAGGTAAGGCGGGAGCCGGTCTGGATCCCTGCGGGGCAGTACAATCGGCGGTCACATTAATTGATGGGGATCAGCGGACGTTTATTTTTATCCTCGGCGCAGAAGAGAATCATGTCCGTGCTCAGGAGACGCTTGCCCGTTATATGAATGAGGAGACGGTCCGCGAGGAGCTGAACCGGGTTCATCACCACTGGCACAATGTGCTCGATAACATTGTGGTTAACACCCCCGACACTTCCGTAAATCTACTGGTTAATGGCTGGTTATTGTATCAGACAGTAGCCTGTCGCCTTATGGCCCGCAGTGGTTACTATCAGTCTGGCGGTGCATTTGGTTTTCGCGATCAGCTGCAGGATACGCTGGCACTGAGTCATGCTGATGCGAACCGGATGCGAGAACAGATAATACTGTGTGCATCACGGCAATTTATCGAGGGTGATGTGCAGCACTGGTGGCACCCGCCTCACGGCAACGGTGTGCGTACCCGCTGTTCCGATGACTACCTGTGGCTTCCGCTTGCCGTTTGCCACTATGTTGAAACGACGGGGGATATGGATGCCCTGGAAATACACATCCCTTATCTGGAGGGACGTCCGCTTCAGCCTGGTGAAGAGTCAGTCTATGACACGCCTGTCATCAGCGGCACCGAAGAGACACTCTGGTTACACTGTGTCAAAGCTCTTCAATATGGGCTGCGGTTTGGGGAGCATGGTCTGCCGCTGATGGGGGCAGGTGACTGGAATGACGGGATGAACCGGGTAGGTATCGCAGGAAAAGGTGAAAGCGTCTGGCTGGGCTTCTTCCTGTACGACATTTTGCAGCGGTTTGCAGCGCTGGCGGAACGACGACAGGATAACAGCGTCGCCTCGATGTGTCATTCACAGGCTTTGCGTCTGCAAAACAATCTCGAAGCCCACGCCTGGGATGGTGAATGGTACCGGCGCGGATATTTTGACGACGGTACCCCCCTGGGGTCGAAAGCCTCGCAGGACTGCCGGATTGATGCGATTGCGCAGAGCTGGTCTGTATTGTCCGGGGCCGCAAGCCCGGGACGGTGCGTAAAGGCCATGCAGGCGCTGGATAAGCATCTTGTGGATAACGAGGGGGGACTGATAAAACTGTTAACTCCTCCTTTCGATGAACATGGTCCTAATCCGGGTTATATTCAGGGGTATCTGCCGGGTGTGCGGGAGAACGGAGGGCAGTATACACATGGCGCCATCTGGGCAGTGATGGCATTTGCCCGCATGGGGAATGCTGAACGCGCCTGGCAACTCTGGTCGATGCTCAATCCGATAAATCACACCCTGAATGCAGACTCGGTCGGGATTTATAAAGCTGAGCCTTATGTCATGAGTGCTGATGTCTACAGTGTCGCTCCCCATACTGGACGAGCAGGATGGAGCTGGTATACCGGTTCCGCAGGCTGGGCCTGGCGTTTACTTACCGAGGAATTACTGGGAATAAAACGCGCCGGTGCTGGCCTTACTGTTCATGCCCGGTTGCCGGATAACTGGCCATCTTTTTCAATAGCCTATCAGTTTGGCGAAAGCCATTATCAGATTAGTGTTTCACGCAGCGACGCAGAATATCGCGTTACTCTGGATGGCGTCCTGCTGCCTGATGACAGAATACCGCTGCGGGATGATGGACAAAACCATACGGTTGAGATCATTCAGAACTGACACTGATTCCAGACGCGCATTAACGTCTGCCGTTAATGCGCTGATTATCCGTGAGAACATCAATCGCAGTCTGCATGGCGATTTTGTCATCCCGCCTTTTTTGCTTGTCCTGCATGACCTGAAGGTATTCAAGCAAGGTTCGGGTATTAATTGGTCGGCCCTGTTTACCCACAGCCAGCACGGCTTCGCCAAGGATAATTTTCACTGGCGGCAGCTGTGCTGGGTACCAGTCAAGGGTGTCTTCTGATTTCATCATAAATTTCTCATGGAAGGGTATGATATCACAAATCAGACAGTTATTTTTCAATGTCTCCTGTTTTGATTTAGTCATCGATCATCATAACTTATGATTTTCTCTAAAAAATGAAGCTTATTAACATCTGCACGCAGTAGAATAATGAAACACAGGCGAAGCCCGGCAGAAAAAATGCCAGCCCTGCACGGCGAGACGCCGGTGTACCTCGTGCAATGGTGGCAGGGTGACGGGCAGAAGAGGAGGGGGCTTGAGGCTTACGGATGCTGATATATTCAGGTTCAGGCTGATTCTCATTCACTGTACTGCTTATAATATTTTCTGACTGGGGTTTATCAGGAAAAATTACGCCAATCAGTTTCATATTTCCGATATATGAAAATTAATGGCGCTTAGATAAAAATATGGCGCTGCTACATATCCACTGCTTTCTGATGCTTGCGAAAGCGCGAGGCAATGGCACCATTGATTATTGAATAATCGGCGGCAGGTAAGTCAGTGATCAGGCGTCCGGTATCTTCAGATAGAACAGGACAAACACCCCTGGCAGGTTTTCCACTTCCAGCGAGGTGTAGGTAAAGCGGCTGATATTGCCCTCCTTGCCGATAATCGCTTTATTGCCTGCGCCGATTTTGCTGACATCGTGATAATTCCACATGCGGCGAAAATCCGCGCTTTGCTGATTCAGCATGGATATGACCTCTTCAAACTCCTCCGCGTGCCTGGCTGCAGCATAATTCGAGCGGAAGGCAGAAATCGTGTGACGTGCAGCGCTGTCCCAGTCATGGATAACTTTGCGGTAATCTTCGTTTAAAAACATCAGCTTCAGTGAGTTCCTGTCACCTTCCGCCACGGCTGACCAGTCAAATATTTCGTCTCTGGCCGCCTCGTTCCAGTAGAGAATGTCCATGTTGGCGCGGCGAATAAACGCCGGATGCGGGTTCAGCGCTTCTACCATTGCCGTCACCTCTTCAGGCAGTTGCCTGCTGGATCTTTGCGGAGCAGCGCGGTGGCCGAAAACGATATCTTCCAGGTATTCCTGCTCTACCGGAGTGAGTTTAAGCACCCGGGCGATCCGCTGCAGGGCACCATGGGAAATGCTGATATTTCTGCCTTGTTCCAGCCACGTATACCAGCTGGCACTCACTGCGGCCAGTTGCGCAACTTCCTCGCGCCGCAGACCTTTTACCCGTCGTCCTGTCGTGACAAAGCCGTACTCCGCCGGGTCGACGGCAGCACGGCGGCGGGTGAGAAAATGTTTCACGTCCTCGTTGCGGGACATCAGCCTCTCCTGACTATGACCTGTAGTCATAGGATAAACCCCCCCATTTTTCCCGGAAGGGTTAGCACTTACGATTGTTGCACAGAATAAAGTAGTCACGGGAAAAATTGAAATATGTCATCGCAACAGATACCAGACACCCTGCAGACCGGGCGCTTAGCCGCTGGCAGCGTCAGTACCATGCTCACCGGAATAATCACTCTGGTGGTGGTGATGGGTATTGGACGCTTTTCTCTCACGCCGCAGATCCCGGTGATGATCAACGATGGATTCCTCACGCTGTCCAGTGCGGGCATCCTTGCCGCTATGAACTATATCGGCTATCTGCTGGGAGCAATTCACGTTAGCCGTATGCAGAGCCATCATACCGTTTACCTGAAGACGGGACTGCTCGCCACGATGCTGGTGACGCTGCTGTCTGGGGTGACATCCACATTTGTTCTGCAGTGCCTTTTCCGTTTTGTGGCGGGCGTTGGCGGAGCGTGGGCACTGATTATTGTCACATCCTGGACGCAGCTGGAACTGGCTGCGAGACATGCGCCACGTCTCTCTGCGGCAGTGTTCAGTGGCCCGGGTATTGGCATTACGCTGACCGGCGTTCTGGCATGGATCATGTCTGCACAACATGTAAACTCCTCAGAGGCGTGGTACATCTATGGCGCAGTGGCATTCGCAGCGATAGTGCTGATATTTCGTCGTCTGCCCCATGAATTACCCCGCGCGCAGCAGAAAGGGGCGGCTGCGCCTTTAGGACGCAACCTTAAAATCTTACTCGGTATTTATACCCTGGCTGGCTTTGGCTACATCCTGCCTGCGACTTTCCTGTCACAAATGGCGCATGCGGTTTTCAGCAGTGAGGGGGCGGCTGCCTTTTTCTGGCCACTGTTCGGGTTGTCTGCGGTAGCGGGAGTATTGCTGGTGATAATGTTCTCCGCTGTCGTGAATACACGTATCAGCCTGGCATTGACTATGATTGTGCAGGGGGTGGGGGTTGCTGCGCCGGTAGTGGCCAATAACGCAGCCGGGTTGCTGATTTCGACTGTGCTGACCGGGCTCTGTTTCTTGTCCATTATGCTGTTGTCGATGCGTCTTGCGCGGGAAGTGTCAGACGGTGACATGGCGAAAACCGTGGGCATGCTCACTGCCGGATATGCCAGCGGTCAGCTGACAGGGCCGCTGGTGTCATCTGCCTGCGTAGCGCTGTTTTCCTCGCTGCAACCTGCACTGTTGCTGGCAGCCGCCGGTCTGATCGTCGGCGGTTGTGGGGTGTTTTTTCTGATTCGTAAACACGCCGCCTGAACTGTTCCGCACACGCAGTGACAGATCATTAACCTGTTGTTTTAGCATCAGACTGGTTATCTTAAGCGAAAGGCACAGCCGGACAGGGAGCGCTAATTTGAATGCCAGCCACTTTGACCTGAACACGTTACGCATTTTCCTGATTGCTGCTGATTCCGGCAGCCTGACGCGTGCCGCCGCCAGCGCCAGCATTACGTTGTCTGCGGTCAGCAAGCGTATTGCTGAACTGGAGAGAAATCTCAACTGCCAGCTGTTTATTCGTCAACCACGCGGACTGGCGCTGACTGCGGCAGGTCAGGGGCTGGTGCGGCATGCGCGTAAAGTGCTGGATAGCGTGAATACCATGGCGAGCGAACTCGGCGATTACGCCATGGGAGCAATGGGCCACGTGCGCATCGCGGCCAATGTCTCTGCTGTAATTCAGTTTCTGCCCGAAGATCTCGCCGCCTTTTTCCGTGCAAGTCCGCGTGTGCGTATCAATCTGGAAGAGGCGCTGAGTGGCGCGGTAATTGATGCGGTAGAAGCGGGGAGAGTCGATATCGGCATCTTTGCCGACAACGTAGATGCCACCGCGATCACTTCCTTTCCGTGGCGCCAGGATCAACTGGTGCTGCTGACGCCAATTGAGCACCCGCTGGCGAAGCGACATGACATCTGGTTTAAGGAAACGCTCTCCTGGGATTATGTTGCGCTCAACCAGGGAAGCTCGCTGTTACGCCGTATCAGCGATGAGGCCATCGGCGCCGGTCGTGTCTTGAAGGTCAGTATTCAGGTCACCAGTTTTGATGCTGTTTGTCGCATGATCCTGGCTGGTTTAGGGATCGGCATACTGCCTCTGGGTGCGATTACCCCTGCGTTGTTGGGGACATCACTTCAGGCCATCCCGCTTAAAGACGGCTGGTCAAAACGGACACTAAGGCTCGGCATCCATTCTGCTAATCCACTCCAGCCTGAGGCGCAAAAGCTGCTTGAATTTTTGAGGTCAGTCGCAGATTGAAGATCGTGCGGATATTCCGCTACTTTCTGGTTGGGACAGGGTGCTGTGTGAAGCTCAGAATTTAAATTCCTTATTATCAATCAATTAACATATATTCTTCCGCTTTTTTATTCTCACCCTTTCCTTAAAGGAAAGGGTTGATGAGAAATAATAAATTCTCAATCCCCGCTTTCAGCGTAATGCTTCCCTTTGTGAAAGATATGTGAATGGAGGAAGCATGGCTTTACCACTTGAAGGTGTCCGCGTCATCGAAATGGGGCAGCTCATTGCAGGACCTATGGCGGGCAGAATGCTGGCGGAATTTGGCGCAGATGTCATAAAAATCGAGCCGCCCGGCAAGGGCGATCCACTGCGTAAGTGGCGCATGCTGCATAAAGGAACCTCAGTCTGGTGGGCAGCGCAGTCACGTAACAAACGCTCCATTACGCTGGATCTGCGTCAGCAGGAAGGGCAGGCGATCGCACTCTCTTTGCTGGAAAGTGCAGATGTGCTGATTGAGAATTTCAGGCCCGGCACGCTGGAGAAATGGGGGATGAGTTGGGAAGTGCTGCATCAGCGTAATCCGCGTCTGGTGGTGCTCAGCGTGTCAGGGTATGGACAAACCGGACCTTACCGCGACCGCCCCGGTTTTGGGGTGATTGGTGAGGCCATGGGGGGCCTGAGGCACCTTTCGGGCGAAGCTGGCAGAACACCGGTGCGCGTCGGTGTCTCAATCGGTGATTCTCTGGCGGCGCTGCACGGCGTGATTGGCGTACTGCTGGCGCTGCGCCACAGAGACCGTAGCGGTGCCGGGCAGCAGGTAGATGTCGCGCTGTATGAATCGGTATTTAATATGATGGAAAGCCTTATCCCTGAATATTCGGTGTTTGATCATGTGCGCCAGCCTGCGGGAAGCAGCCTGCCCGGCATTGCGCCAACAAATGCCTATCGCTGCAAGGATGGCAAATATGCCCTGATTGCCGGTAACGGCGACTCGATTTTTCAGCGCCTGATGCAGATTATTGACCGTGCCGATCTGGCTGCTGATCCGCAGCTGGCGCATAACGACGGGCGGGTGCGGCATGTCACTATGCTGGATGCGGCTATCAGCGACTGGGCAGCACAGCGCAGTTTACAGGAGGTGCTTGCCTCACTGCATGAAGGTGGCATTCCGGCGGGAAAAATTTATGATGCCGCCGATATCGCCAGCGATCCGCATTATAAAGCGCGAGAGATGTTGCTGGCCGGGCAGTTACCTGATGGTACCCCCGTGACGTTACCTGGCATTGTCCCGAAATTACTTATCACACCAGGCTCGGTGAGAAATCGGGCGCCAGAACTGGGTGAACATACCCGTGAGATACTCAGCGAGCTGGGCATCGATGAGTCTGCTCAGCAGCTGTTACAACGCAAGGGGGCTGTATGACTCAGGAGCGCCCGTCGTCCGGCAAACGTATTTATCTGCAGGAGGTCTGTCCGCGCGACGGCCTGCAGAATGAAGCGGTGTTTGTGGCAACAGAAGACAAAATTGCGTTGATCGATCGCCTGAGCCAGTGCGGTTTTGCGAAAATTGAGGTCACGTCGTTTACCTCGCCTAAAGCCATCCCGGCATTAAGGGATGCAGAAGCTGTGATGAAAGGTATTCGGCGTCACCCTGACGTTGAATACAGCGTGCTGGTGCCTAACCTGCGCGGTGCTGAACGCGCCATGGCCTGTGACATCGACGAGGCCAATCTGGTGATGTCCGCCAGCGAAAGCCATAACTTAACCAACCTGCGTATGGCACGAGAAGCCTCTTTTTCCCAGTTACGTCAGGTGATTAGTGAGCTGCGTGGGTCTGCGGTCGCCATTAATGTCTCTCTCTCTGCCGCCTTTGGTTGCCCCTTCGAAGGGGATGTCGCGGCAGACACTGTGATGAGATTTATTGACCGCTTTGCCAGCCAGGGCGTTCGGGGTGTAACGCTGTGTGACACAACCGGCATGGCTTTCCCTTCTCAGGTTGCCAGTCTCTGTCGGGCTGTAAAGCAGCATTTTCCTCACCTGGAAATAACCCTGCATTTTCATGATACCCGCGGGCTGGCGCTGGCTAATACCCTGGCAGCGCTTGAACAGGGTATTGACCGTTTTGATGCTTCCACAGGAGGACTGGGCGGCTGTCCCTATGCGCCAGGCGCCAGCGGCAATGTATGTACAGAAGATATGGTGCATATGCTTGCGCTAATGGGTTACCAGACGAAAATCGATTTGCCCTCGCTGATCGGTATCGCCCGTGACCTCGCGCCGCTGATTGGTCATCACATCCACGGCTGCATTGTCCGCAGCGGGATGCGTAACGATTTGCATCCTGTGCCAGAATCACTGGAGCAAAATTTTAGAGCCTGCGTTCAAACTGAGGGAAAGATATGATTGACGCTATTGACCATCTCGTTATTACCACGCGCGACCTGGCTGCCTCTGTGGATTTTTATACCCGCATTCTCGGCATGAACCTGGTTAAGTTTGGCGATAATCGCGTGGCTTACAGCTTTGGACAGCAAAAAATCAACGTCCATGAGTATGGCAAAGAAATTGAACCCAAAGCCCATTTACCTGTGCCGGGTTCTCTGGATATTTGTTTAATCACCCGCCAGCCTGTTGCGACGACCGAAAAACAATTGCGGGCAATGCAGGTCAATATTGTTGAAGGTCCTGTAAGTCGCACGGGGGCGACAGGGCCGATTACATCCTTTTATTTACGCGATCCCGACCTGAATCTTATTGAGATTGCGCATTATCAGTAAAATCAACCTCAGGTGCTTAAATGAAAATTGTCACACTGGATGCAGGTACATTGCCGGTGAAATTAAATAAACCGGATTATTGTGATCACTGGGTTTATCGCGACAGTACCACGGTCGATGAGTTATTAGCGGTGCTGGATAACGCTGAAGTGGTAATTACCAATAAAGTGCCGCTGCGTAAGGACGTGCTAAAAAAACTGTCGTCGGTGCGTTTTATTTGTGTTGCCGCCACGGGATACGACTGTATAGATATCGACTATTGCCGTGAAAAAGGCATTGCCGTCAGCAATGTCCCGGGCTATTCCACACGCAGTGTATCTGAGAGCGTTATCTCGTCTGTCTTTGCTCTGCGACGCAATCTGGCTGAGTATAATGATGCCTCGCGTAATCACTGGTCATCATCCCCTCATTTTTGCCTGCATAAGTCACCGCTCAGGGATATCCAGGATGCAACCCTTGGCATCATCGGCCGTGGCGATATAGGCAGTGCTGTCGCGCGTATGGCGCGAGGACTGGGGATGAGGGTACTGTTTGCGGAACGCGCTGAAGAACTGCAGGTGCGCGATGGTTATACCGCGTTCGCGGAAGTGATCCGCACCAGCGATATCCTGACGCTCCACTGCCCGTTAACGCCACAGACCCAGAATCTCATTAATCGTGATGTGCTCAGCAAAATGAAACCCGGAGCGTTGTTAATCAATACCGCCAGAGGAGCATTAATTAATGAGGACGATCTGGCGGATGCGCTGATAAACGGTGACATCGCCGGAGCCGCGCTGGATGTTCTGCGCAACGAGCCGCCTTCAGCGCAAAACCGCTTACTGCAGGTGCAGCATCCGAATTTAATCATCACGCCGCATATTGCATGGGCAAGTGAAAGTGGTGTTAATAATTTAATTAATGGTATTACCTATAATCTCGCCGGTTATTTTGCTGGCTCCGTAAAAAACAGAGTTTTCTGAATAAAAGGGCGTGCAGTGACGCGCCCAATAACCTTCCCTACAAATAGAGTTATTCACCCGAGGAATTATTATGTCTCAGAACATCGCTGCCTCGAAAGAAAATAATAAAAGATGGTATAAACATCTTTATGTACAGGTCATCATTGCTATCGTCATTGGCATCATGGTTGGACATTTTTATCCAGGGTTTGGTGTTGAACTTAAACCATTGGGCGATACCTTCATTAAGCTTATCCGATTGCTTATCGCGCCTATCATTTTTTGCACTATCGTAAGCGGCATAGCCAGTATGAAGAGCCTCAAAAAGGTAGGGCAGGTGGGATGGCGATCACTGGTTTATTTTGAAATTCTTACCACTATTGCATTAATTATTGGCCTTATTGGTGTCAATTTAATGGAGCCTGGTAAAGGGATGCATATCGATCCTGCCACACTGGATAGTGGCGCCATTGCAGGATATACCCAGGCCGCGCATGAACAGACGGTTTCCGGATTTCTTACACATATTATTCCTGATACCGTATTTGGTGCATTTGCAGAAGGAAATATTTTACAGATCCTTTTTATCTCAATCCTATTTGCATTTGGATTGCAGATGCTGGGTGATATGGGTAAACCATTGCTGTCAACCATTGATATGGTTGCAAAAACATTCTTCCGCATGCTGAAAATTGTCATGTATGTGGCACCGATTGGCGCGATGGGCGCAATGGCGTTTACCATAGGCAAATATGGCGTAGCCTCTCTTTCTTCATACGGCGCCCTTTTGGTTTGTTATTATCTGACTGGATTCTTTTTTGTCTTTGTTGTGTTGAATCTTGTGGCCAGATGCTGTGGTTTTAGCCTTTGGCGTTTTCTTCGGTATATCCGTGAAGAACTGGCACTGGTGCTGGGGACTTCCTCGTCAGAGTCAGCATTACCACGTCTAATGACGAAAATGGAGAAGCTGGGTTGTGACAAACCAGTTGTTGGTCTGGTTATACCCTCAGGCTATTGTTTTAATCTTGATGGCAGTTGCATAAATATGACGGTGCTGGTGGTTTTTATCGCACAGGCACTGGATATACACCTGTCAATTCAGCATCAGATCTCTCTGTTGCTCGTTTTGTTACTGACCTCAAAAGGGGCGGCGAGTGTAAGCGGTGGTGCGTTTATCACCCTTGCTGCGACACTAGGCACAATGAACAGTGTGCCGGCTGCCGGACTCGTTTTGGTTCTCGGCGTGTATCGCTTCATTTCAGAGGGAGGGGCACTCATCAATGTAATAGGAAATGGTGTCGCTACGCTTGTTATCTCCCGGTGGAATGGATCTCTGGATATAGAGACGATGCAGAAAGAGTTAGGCCATGCAACGAGGAAAAAAGCGTTAACGGAAAACTACCTTGTTGCCCGATCGATTCATAAAGGCAGTCCTGAAAAAAATTAGGATGCAGAACGTTTGTGCTACCGGCAGAGATCAAGCGGGCTTTCTGCGGTTATTGCCGGATCTGTTTGATTGCGCCGTCAACTTGTCTGGTGGCGCTGGCTGTAAGCGCCACCAGATGCTAATCGGAGGCCTGGAAAAGGCCTCACTGCACGGGCAGAAACTCTCTCCTGTTACGCTGTCTTCGTCCGAATCAGATAATCAAATGAACTCAGCGAAGCTTTCGCGCCTTCGCCTGTCGCAATAATAATCTGTTTGTAGGGCACTGTGGTGCAGTCACCTGCTGCAAAGACACCCTTTACAGTGGTTTCGCATTTAGCATCAATGATGATCTCGCCCATGCGGTTACGCTCAATCGCGCCTTCCAGCCAGGTGGTGTTAGGCAGCAGGCCAATTTGCACGAAAATGCCTGCCAGCTCGACGTTGTGCACATCACCGCTAATGCGGTCGCGATACGCCAGGCCAGTCACTTTGCTGCCGTCGCCTTTCACTTCGGTGGTCTGCGCGTTCAGCACGATATTGATGTTGTTAAGGCTGCGCACCTTGTCCTGCAATACCTGGTCGGCTTTCATTTCCGGGGCGAATTCCAGCAACGTCACGTGTTCGACGATGCCCGCCAGGTCAATAGCCGCTTCCACGCCGGAGTTGCCGCCGCCGATCACCGCCACGCGTTTACCTTTAAACAGCGGGCCGTCACAGTGCGGACAGTAGGTGACGCCTTTGGTGCGATACTGATCTTCGCCCGGCACATTCATATTGCGCCACTTCGCGCCGGTGGCAATGATGATGCTGCGGGCTTTCAGTACCGCACCGGAGGCGGTTTCAATCTGATGCAGGCCGCCTTCCTGCGCCGCCGGAACCAGCCTGCTGGCGCTCTGACTGTCAATCACATCCACCTCATAATCGCTGACGTGCGCTTTCAGCGCGCCCGCCAGCTTCTGGCCTTCGGTTTTCGGCACGGAGATGTAGTTTTCAATGTCGACGGTATCGAGTACCTGACCACCAAAACGTTCACCCATCAGACCGGTACGGATGCCTTTACGGGCCGAGTAAACTGCCGCCGCTGCGCCCGCCGGGCCGGAACCGACAATCAGTACATCGTAAGCGTCACGTTTGTTCAGCTCTGCCGCCGCGCGTTTTTCCGCGCCGGTATCCACTTTAGCGACGATTTCGCTCAGCGTCATACGGCCCTGGCCAAACGCGTTGCCGTTCATAAATACCGCCGGCACACCCATCACGTTACGTTCGCTGATCTCGTTCTGGAACACACCGCCGTCAATTGCCGTGTGCTTAATGCGCGGATTCAGTACCGCCATCAGGTTCAGCGCCTGCACCACATCCGGGCAGTTATGGCAGGAGAGCGAATAGTAGGTTTCGAACTCAAAATCCCCGTCGATATCGCGGATCTGCGCCAGCAACGCCTGAGCTTCTTTCGACGGATGGCCGCCGGTCCACAGCAGCGCCAGCACCAGCGAGGTAAACTCATGCCCCAGCGGGGAACCGGCAAAACGCGGCCCCTGGGCAGAACCCGGGTTGGTAATCAGGAAAGAGGGCTTGCGCACCCGCAGGCTGTTATCTTCTCTGAAGGTTACTTTTTCTGATAACTCAGTGAGTTCCGCCAGCAGTTCCCTGATCTCTGCTGATTTGCTGCTGTCGTCCAGCGTGGCAATCAGCTCAACAGGTTTGGTCAGTTTCTCAAGGTAGGCCCTGAGCTGGGTTTTCATGTTGGCGTCGAGCATCTCTAATCTCCTGCTTAAAAAACATCATCATGCAAGCTGCCTCTGTTTGGCCGCCTGAATGCAACTTGAATCATGGTGCTGGCATGAAATGAGCGCATGGGCGCCCATTCCACCTCGTGCTGGTCAGCCCGGGCAAGCGCAGTGCCGCCGGGCGAAGAGGATTTAGATCTTTCCGACCAGATCTAATGAAGGAGACAGCGTTGATTCGCCTTCCTTCCATTTTGCCGGGCACACTTCGCCTGGGTGAGCGGCAACGTACTGCGCGGCTTTGATTTTTCGCAGCAGGTCAGATGCGTCGCGGCCGATACCTTCGGCGGTGACTTCGATAGCCTGGATGATCCCCTGCGGGTCAACGATGAAGGTGCCGCGGTCTGCCAGACCTTCGTCTTCGCGCATGTTTTCAAAGTTACGGGTCAGGGCACCGGTTGGGTCGCCGATCATCGCATATTTAATTTTGGCGATGGTTTCAGAGCTGCTGTGCCACGCTTTGTGGGTAAAGTGGGTATCGGTAGATACGGAGTACACATCCACGCCCAGTTTCTGCAGTTCGTCGTAGTGATCGGCAACGTCGCCCAGTTCGGTCGGGCAGACAAAGGTAAAGTCAGCAGGATAGAAGAAGAACACGCTCCAGCGACCTTCGGTATCTTTTTCGGTAACTTCGATAAACTCGCCGTTTTTGAACGCCTGGTTTTTGAATGGCTTAATTTTGGTATTAATCAGGGACATCTGTACTTCCTCCGTGTTTTCGATGGAGGCTAAGGTATCTAACTTCTCCTGGCCCGGCTAATGCGTTTGCCGTATCAAATCAATCAGTAATACCTAACAACGCGCTAAGCATAACGGGCAATTCCCCGGCCATAACTGCTCTCTCCGGCAGGACAACCTGGCGCATTATCCCATTCTGTTAATTCCGTAATGCCGGCTCCTGGCACACCGCGCCGCAGTGATTCATTGTTAATGTTTATGTAATAATTTTATGTAAAATTATTTTTTCCTTACGAAATCTTTACCTTTCTGATACAGTAGTATTGTTAATAAATTTAACAAAACTGAATTATAAGGATGTTCTATGACTACTTTTTCATCTCTGGTCAGTCAGTCCCATCGTTTTGATATCGTGCTCGACTCCCCCGCAGTCCAGTCCGGCGGAATCGATCTGCTGGTCGAAGAATTGCCGGAAACTCTGCATTTCGCCAGCGATTGCGCCTCAACCGGAAGTAGTGTCAGTACCGCATCTACTGCGGGTTGTGGTTGTATCGCGACGGCGAGCTGCATCGGCACCATGGGCAGCATCACCAGTAGTGGTGGCTAACCCATTGCACGTAACCGGCACGAAACACTGTGCCGGTTAACCCTCTTATACTCTCTCGCTGGCAGTAAATGAATGATTAAGCAGGATGATATCTCTCTGAGCGTTCAGGACGATAACAGGAAAGCGTTGCATCAGAGTTATGCCGGTTCACAGCTGTTGCTACAGGTCGAATCACTCAATAAATCTTATGGTGAAAGCCAGGTCCTGCATGACATTTCGCTGCAAATCAGCCCAGGTGAAATTATCGGCCTGGTGGGGCCTAACGGTGCCGGAAAAACGACACTGATGGAAACCCTGCAGGGATTGCATTCCTGTGAAAGCGGCCTGCTGCGTTTATTCGGGGAGGATGTCAGACAAGGGCTAAACCATAGGATTAAACAGCAGTTAGGTGTCGCTCCGCAGTTTTTCAGCTTGCCATCGTTGCTGCGTGTGGAAGAGATCCTCGCTCTCTACCAGGTGCTATATAGCGACGCGCTCTCTGTTGAGACGTTGCTTAAAGTGGTGGCGCTGGAAGCACAACGCAAAATGCGATTCTCGCGCCTTTCCGGAGGGCAGAAACGGCGCCTTGCGCTGGCGCTGGCGCTGGCCGGTAAGCCAAAACTCCTGTTGCTGGATGAGCCAACGGGCGATCTCGATCCACAAAGCCGCCGCTATATCTGGCGCCATATTGTCGATAATGCCCGTCAGTCTGGAATGGGCGTCCTGATTGCCACTCATCAAATGGATGAGGCCGAAATTTTATGTGACCGGGTGATGATCATTAATCACGGCAGATTGCTGGAAAACGCCAGTCCTCAGCAACTTATCGACCGCTATTGTCCGGGGCACCATATTCGTTTCTCTGTGCCGCAGGCAATGGCAGACGACTTTATCACGCCTTTCCCTGGGGCGACGCAACAGGCGGATGAGCATGATCAGGCATTCTGTCGCTTACATATCCCGGCGCGGGAACTGGCGCAGATGTTGCCACGTGTAATTGCGTTATCACAGCGTCTGGGCTGTGAACCCGTACAACTACAGGTAAGCAAAAATACGCTTGAAGATGTCTTTATTCATCTGACCGGTGAAGCATTAAGGGATTAATCATGAGTCATAACTGGCAGATTTACCGTCGTTTTTTCAGCGCCAGCGCCAAAGAGTATCTGCGTGATCCCCTATCGACGCTGTTTGCTTTTGTTTTGCCTCTTTTTTTCATCTTCACTTTTGGCATCACGGCGAAAATCATCAACAGCAATCAGCAACAATTTGCCGTGCAGGTCAGTGTAGTGGGGGATACGCCTGAAGCAGAGGCGCTCTGGCTGCAGTTGCGCAATGCGCCCGGCCTGGTTGTTCAGCGCCAGCTCAGAAGTGATGCGCCATCGCTGGTGCGAGACAATGAGGTCCAGGCTGCGGTGAGCTGGGATGTGGCTCAGCAGCACGCAGTGATCACCACCACTGACGCTATGCGCTCCGTTGCTCAGCTGGTCGCTGCTGCGCTGACGCATCAGGCGCCAGAATCGCAGCCGCCGGTACAGTTTGTCGCACTTGAGAATCAAAAATTTAACTACTTCACGTTCATCTTCCCGTCACTGCTTACGCTGGCATTGCTGCAGGTTGCCTTATTTGGCACGGCAACACCGCTGGTCGCCGCGCGCGAGAAGGGGATTTATCGTTACTATGCGGTGATTCCACTGCCAAGATGGATTTTGCTGGCCTCGCAGGTAAGCGTCCGGCTGGTCATTTCGCTGATTCAGATTGCGCTGCTGATGGTGATCAGCAGTCTGGTGTTTGGCTTCACCCTGCAACAGCCACTGTTGTTTATCGTGCTGCTGGTGCTCAGCGCGCTGTTGCTGGTCAGCTTTGGTTATGCGCTGGCGGGGTTATTCCGCACGAATACCGTCGCCACCATTCTGCTGACGCTGCTCAATTTCTGGTGCATGTGTTTCGGGCAGCTGTTTCTCGATCTCAGCGCTTTTCCTCCGCTCAAATGGTTAATTCTGACTACCCCAGTGGGATTCGTCTCGGATGCGCTTCGCTACGCCATGAATGGCAGCGAAGGCGTATTTCCTTTTATCGCTAACTGCATCGGCATGGCGGTATGGGGCGTGATAACGCTATTTGTCGGTATCAGATGGTTTCGTTTTCAGCCTAAACAATCCTAAATAACAGGTCCGTAAAGATGAAAAACAGGTCAGCATCCTGGCACTTTTATAAGCTTTATATTGGTAGCCATCACGATGGAATGGACTTTCTGATCGCTGAGGGTCTGACTCAGGCACTGGCGCAAGCCCCTGATTCACCCTGGTTCTTTTTGCGTTATATCGATGAGAAAGGACTGCATTTACGCGTGCGTTTTCTGTTGCAGAACAATGACGACTCACCCCAGGAAGCGGGTATCTATGCCGCGCTGCATGATGCGCTGAACCGTCTGCCGCAACGCCCGGCCAGCCAGTGGACGCCGCTGGTAAGTTTTCGCGATATGCCGTCGTTTCCCGCCCATCATCTGCCGGTTCACTGTGAACGCGCAGAGTATCAGCCGGAAACGGACGTCTACGGCGGTGAAACCGGCATTGCTATCGCCGAAACCCTTTTTCATCATTCCAGTGACATTGCCCGTGCCATCTTACTGGCGGAATCCCGTCACGGCATCACACGCAAAGATTTCGCTTTGCCGCTGATGCTGGCGGTGCTGGAGCGGTTTATCCCGACCGTCCGGCAGACGGCTTTTCTGGACAGCTACGCCACCTTCTGGCTGGCTGGTTCGCCGGATATTGGCATGATGAAAAACAGTTTCACCGACCGCGCCTGGGATCTGATTGATGAAAATGTGGTGTTGTTGTCTCCTCAGTTGCGCCAGGATGCCCATTGCGCCGAATTGCTGGCGCGCTGGCAATCCGCGCTGGAGCAAACCCGCCGTCAATATGAGCGCCATTGCGAACGCTACAATGAGGGGCTGGCGGAAAATTTGGCCTTCCAGTTTATTCATCTGATGAACAACCGCCTTGGTTTAAGTACGCTGGATGAAGCCTGGCTGGCGGTGCTGCTGAGTAAAAGCCTGGAAGGTGGTGCGATCCATGCATCATCATAACTTTGCGGTTTCTGCCGCCATGCGCCAGAAATATCCCTTTATGTCGCTGGTTTCGCCGCTGACCGGGGTGGTGGGGAGCGTTTATCCGCTGGAACCGCAGGAATTGCATGTCCCCCGTTTCCCGGCGGTGCTTGCCAGTCTGGGCAACCTGTCAATGCCGTACCCTCATATCATTGATAACATGGGTAATGATCTGCAAACCATTGCACTGGCCGGTTGCGGCGCTGACGAGCAGGTTGATATGGCGATTGTTCGTTCCGTTGCGGAGGCCGCCGAACGGTATGCAACCTGCGTCTATCATCCGCGCGACATCACCGTGGCGAGTTTTCGTGAACTGGGGGCTGATGGACTGGCTGCCGATTCACTTCCGCGCTGTAGCGAACAGGAGCTGGCGGACCCGCGGTGCCCGGTGAAAGCAATAGATGACACCCTGCCATTGCGCTGGGTGGAAGGGTATTCACTGACCGAAGACCGTCCGCGCAAAGTGCCGCTGATCATGTCTCACCTGTATGTCCGTCCCTGGGAAAGTGAACTGTTCTGGTTACCGATATCGACCGGTGTGGCTGCTCATACCGATCTGACCCTGGCGACTATCACCGCAATAAATGAAGTCATTGAGCGCGATGCCATCGCCCTGACATGGTTGCTGCAAATGCCGCTGGCGCGTATTCGCTTTGATCAGCCGGTACCGGACCATCTGCAGGATAAGTTTTCTCGTCTGGCAAACAGTGGGCTGGAACAACTCTATTTTGATGCCACCACCGATATCGGTGTCCCGACGATTTACGGGCTGCAGCTGCGCCCGGGGCATCCGACTTCGGCCCAGTTTGTTAATTGTTCCACCGGTTTTGACGCGTGGGAAAGCTGCGGCAAAATTATTCGCGAAAGCGCGATGGGACGTTCGGTGCTGGAGCATCAGTTGCCGGTGCCGGAGGATATGCGTGATTTTATCGCCCTGGAACATGGCGCCATATTTATGGGCAGGGCGGAGCAGCGTCCCGCGTTTGATTTCCTGACCACCAGCCACCGCGAAAAGGCAATCAGTCAGCTTCAGGCGGGGCAACCCCGGCAGCCGGCAGAGCAGCTGAAACAGCTGGTTGAACGTTTTCGTCAGCTGAAAATGGATGTGGTTATTGTGGATATGACCACCGATGAATTGCGTGATGCAGGCCTGCACGTGGTGCGCGCGGTGATTCCTGAGCTATTGCCTATGACATCCAGTTATCGCGCCCGTTACCTCGGACATCCGCGCTTGCTGCAACAACAGCAACAGTTGAGTGAACAAACAGGCAGCGCTGTCACGATTAATCCGTGGCCACAGCCGTTTGCCTGAAGGAGAGTAGTCATGATTATTGTCAGTGATACGGCGTTCGGTAATGACGTCGCCGAATATCTCTGCCGTCAGCAAGGATTCACTCAACTGGCACTGGCCGACGCGCTGAATCATCCCTGGAGCAGTGAAACACCGTTCGTCGGGATTGTGCTCTCTGGCGGGGCGCCGCTGAAGCTTGAACAGCTTACCAGCCAGCTGCTGCGCGCGGGTATTCCTCACGCTTGTGTGGTGCTGAGTGACCATCTGTTGCGCTGTGGTCCGCTGGTGGTGCCTGGCAGGACTGCCTGTTACACCTGTGCCACAAAGCGTCTGCTTAGCCTGGTGGAAACACCGCGTACGGCGATGATGGACCTCAACCTGCAACGCTTCCATGAGCAGCAACCGCACAACGCATTACGTGGCTACACACCGGCGCTGGTGATGATGGCCGGTTTACGGTTACAGCAGTATGCGCAGTTGCCGGAGGACCAGTTCGGTAAGCTCACGGCAGTCAGTTTCAGCAGTAATCGCACTGCCAGCAGCCATGTGGTGGCGTTGCACGGGTGTGATTGCCGTGGCAGCCGACATATCTCGCAGGCGCAGGGCACTGCCTTGCTGGCCGGACATCTGAAGGGAGTCTTGCAGTAAATGAAAGCCACGCATATGTCGACGCTGCTGTCAGGCGCACAATTTAGTCACCATCGCGATCTGTTCGCCTTACTGCCGCGACGTCCCAGACTGATCCCGGAACTGATTTTTATTCCGGAGAACGCCACCCGGGTCGCGGTCTATGGTGCACATCAGCCCCGGATTCTGACTTGTGCGCAGGGAATGAGTGCACTTGCGGCATTTCTGGAGCGTCTTGATGGCAGCAGCGAGCTGGAAAAGGTACTGGCTGATGACGCCTTACTGAGTCGCGATAATGCTCTGGGCATGTTATCGCTGCTGTTTCGCTATGGTTTTCTGGAAGAGGGCGAAGGGCTGGATGCTGACGATCACAGTCCGCTGGCAAGCTATTGCGGGCGGTTTGCTGACAATACTCGCCTGCATGCCAACCGTACCACGGCGCTGAAATCTGCGCGAAGCCGCAGGCTGGCGCTGGTCTGCCCGGATGATGTGCAGCCGTTACTGCGGCAGGCGCTGGCATCCGTGGTGGCCAGTATTGATATCTTCAGCGAACCGCAGCAGCTCACGTCTCACTGCTGGGATGATGCGCTGGTTATTTTTGACGGCAGTGCAGATGATACGTCACGTCAGGCGTGTGTTGATGCGCTGCATCATGCCGGCGTTCGCTATTTCAGCTGCGTGACTGGCGCCGACTGTACGCTGGTCGGCCCGTTAACCCTGCCGGGCATCAGCGCCAGTTATCAGTGCGCACGCGCGCAGTGTGAGCAGCCAGTACCCGCCAGCGATCGCCACGAAGTGGCGTTTCGTGCCGTCTATGCCGCGCATGAACTGGCGCAGCTGCTTCTCGGGCTCTCCTCTGAAAGCTATCTGAACAAAGTCGTGGTGCACAGTCATCTGGCAGAAGGGGGATATACCCTCGCGTACAAGATTGCCCGCATGCCAGGCACGGCACTGAGTGGCCTGAGTAACTCACGCTATCTGCAACCCGACAGCGCGGCGTTTACGGCCTGGTTGCACCATACCGGTACTCGCTTGCCGCCACGAGAATGGCTGCCGCCGCGCAGCCACCAGATGCATTTTACCCTTGATAATCTTAACCGCCATGCGTCACGTCCCGTCAGATTGCATGGGCAACAGCATCTGCAATTACCTGACAGCCCGTTAGCGGAGCGCTGTTCATCGCCCTGGCAACAACCGTCTGCTGTAACTCAGCCGCTGACGCTGGCCAGCCTTGGCTGGTTGTTGCGTCATGCCACCGGGTATCAAACGATCGATGACGGTTCATTACGCCGTATCGCCCCGAGCGGCGGGCAACTGATCTCGTGCGATCTGTTTGTGATCGTCCGCCAGCCTCTGCCGGGATTGCCTTGCGGCGTCTGGTTTTATCTGGGTGAAGAGCATCAACTGGTCAACATTGCAGGCATTGACCGACAGCAGCTGGAACGGCTGCTTCAGCAGCCAGAAGAGCCGGTATCGTTGATTGTCAGCGCCAATCTGAATCGCGTGCGTGGCAAGTACAACGATTTCAGCTACAACATCGTTAATCTTGACGCTGGCGTGGTGAATCAGTACTGCGCGCTGTCCGCCAGTGCGGCAGGCTGGGCGCTGCGGGAAGATCACCAGATCGATCTGCAATGGCTGGCGGCATTACTGTTCTTTAATGAACAGGATAATCCTCATATTGTCTGTCAGGTGCTTCATCTGCACGGGTTACAGGAAGCGGTGACACAACGGGTGGTTCCCAGCTATGAAACCGCCAGCAGTCTGGTGGCGGTAAGCCATCGCCCGCGACCTGACACGGCTTTTCCTTCGCCCACGGCGGCCCCATCTTCGCACGCATTACTGACGTCCTTCAGCCGTGGCGAAAAGTTCACGCCACTCCTGTTACGCCGCCGTGCAGAATATGAATACGCAGAGACGCCGCTGCAAGAGAAGTTGCTGGATGCGCTGGTGGCAGTCTCCCACACCAGCCTGACGCAGAGCCGGTCACGTGGCATGCCGATACTGTCAATGGAACCCTGGTTACTGTTACCTGAAGCCAGCGGCGAACTTGCTGCAGGTATTTATCAGTGCAGCGGCGCCGAACGTCAGCACTGGCGCCGGCGCGACACGGGGTTTGGCCGCGAACAGCTGGTGGATTGTATCAATCAGCTGGCCTTCCATAAGGCAGGGGCGTTGCTGGTGTGGGTCGCCGATCTTGAAAAAACGCTGCAGGACTACGGTGCAGCGGGTTACCGCATGCAGCTGCAGAATGCCGCCGCGAGTGCGATGCAGTGCTGGCTCACGGCGCTGGATTGCGGTCTGACGGGGACACTGGCTGGCGGATTAATCGAAGAGGGGCTGGTGCGCCATGCTGCAGCCGATGGTTATCGTGAAGCGCCGCTGTTTTGTCTCGTGCTGGCGAACCCGCTGTCAAGGGAAGCTGACTGATATGCCTTCTGTATCGACGCCGTTGCGCTTGCATGACGATGTGAAACTGGCCTCTCCGCAAAATGATGTGGCGCTGCTGCTGCGTGAAAACAGCAATGCGCCGCTCAAACTGAGTGGCGTCTCTGCACAACTTGCGCAGCAACTGCTGGCGGGAACCTCCTTCAGTGCATTGCAGAGCCAGCTGGCAAAGCATCATCCGCAGGCCACGCCTGAGCAATGTCAGCAGGCGTTGCACGCGTTTCTGCAACGCCTGCAACAGGCGAATATGATTGATGATGGCAGCCAGCGCCCTCCTGCATTGGCGAAAGTGGCCGGGCGTATCAACCTGCCGAATCCTGATGCGCTGGCACGCACCATTGCCAGCGTGCTGCAACGTATTCCGCGCTGGCTGGGTTGCAGTCTGCTGGTGGTGATGGTGGCACTGGCGTTATGGCGTGTGGCAGTCAGCCTGCCACTGCTGAATAACTGGCTGATGCATGGCTCCTGGCATGTCAGCCAGCTGCTAATTATGGCTGCAGGTCTGCCGCTGTGGCTGGTATTACATGAGATGGGGCATGCCGTGGTCTGCCGTCTGTATGGCTGTCCGGTTCTCGGCGCAGGCTTACAGTTTCGTGGCTGGTGGCTGCCTTCCGCTTTTGTTAACACCAGCGCGATTGCGCTGTTCCCGCAACGCGCGATGAAAGTCGCAGTGGCGCTGGCCGGACCGCTGGTGGATGTGTTATGTCTCGGTGCGCTTGCGGCATTGGGCGAAACGGCGCTTGCCAGCACCGTACACCCTTTACTGCTGCTGATACTCGCGGGCCTGTTGTTCAACCTGACCCCTTTCCGGCTTTCCGATATGACACGGGCATTTCAGGCGTTTGCCCAGCCTGCTGCCCACGGAGAGGGCCTGAGCTGGTCTGTTGCCGGGCGACGCGTATTCCGCAGCTATTGCCTGCTCTACGGCGTAGTGATGGCGAGTCTGATGGTCTGGATCAGTCTTGTTAGCTGGCAGAGGATGAATCACTGGCTGGCGACGGGAGCCGGCTCATGACCTTATCTTCTCAGCCGTCGTTGCTGGTAGCGCCATTTATTCTGTTACGTATTGCCGGTCTGCCGACACGCTATGTCAATGGGTTGCCAGATGATCTGCTGAACATTATGCGTCAGCATCAGCAGCAGGAACCGCACTGGCAGCAACTTGGTGAAGCGCTCATCGACAAGCTGCACGCCAGTGTCGCGCGACCTGACGCGGATGAGGTTCGCAATGAACTGATTCGCTACCGCCGCCATCTCTATAACGGCCGCCATTTTGTTGTTTCTGACGCCGTGACGGCCTGGCTGGCGCAGCACGATGCGGCGACGCAGATGCAGCTTAACGCATGGCTGGCGCTGACAGCGCAGCGGCAGCAACTGACAGCAACCTTCAGCCAGCACTGGCAGCGAGTCAGTGAGCAGACCCGTGCGTGGTTAATCAGCTCCGCCAGCGAACCGGCGATGCTCAGGGCGCTAAGTCTTGCCTCGCCTCAGCTGCTGGCCGATCTGGCGCAAAACTGGCAGGCGTGGCCTGCGAAGCGGCGGCGTCGGGTGGAACGTTCGCTGTTTGCCTATATGACTCGTGCGGCGGGTAAAGTCAGTCCTTTCAGTACTTTCGCCTCTTTCAGCATGTTGCCGCTTGCTGCAGGCGACGATCGCGCCAGCTTAGAGACTGCTGACTGGCAGGTCGCCACCACGACACATCTTAACCGTTCCGTTGCGCTGGCATTGCGTGAAGCGATGTATGCCCAGCATCTGCTGTCAGAACGCGATTTACCGCTATGCCGCAATCCGTCATTGCAGCGTATTTCCGCCAGTCAGTTACGTGGGCATTTTTATCGTTATGAAAAACGGCGCGGTTTGTTATGGAATGAAGAGCAGCAGTTTGTGCTGAGCATGGAGCCGCAGGAGATCGATGCCTTGCTGTCGGTAAGCCGCACCCTGCGCTGGAGTGAGTGGCGGACGCAATTTATCGCCGCGGGAGTGGATGCCGCGGCAGTGGAGCGATTGCTGAGAAAACTGGTGCGTAAAGATGTGCTGCGTTCGCCATTACAGTGGGGGGCGCATCATCCCGATCCGCTGTCAGCGGTGCTGGCGTTCATTCCGCCGGCGCTGGCCAGTGATGCGTTACGCCGGCTGCCTGAACTTCCTGGCCAGTTCCGTTCTGCGGAAAATCCGCAACGCGTGACGGTGCTGGCGCAGGCGCAGCAGACGCTGAACCAGAGCTGGCAACAACTGACCAGCCATCAGATGCCCGAAATTCGCAATATGGTCTACGAAGATGCCTGGAGTGAAGGGATTCAGATGACGCTTCCGGCGGCTTTTGTGCCTGATGTGCTGGCGCGGGTGGCAAAAGTGGTGGCGAAGCGGGCCAGCCTGTCGCTGGAATATCTCTGGCTTAGGCAGGCTTTCCTTGACCGCTATGGCGCGGGTGGAGAGTGCGAAGATATCGCCCTGTTCCTGCAGGAAAGCTGGCAGGGATTCATTCAGTTTAGCCAGCAATTACTGTCGCAGCCTGCCGCCGCGATTGCGCGTCTGCGTCATCATGATATCAATCCCGCAGCATTGCGTCTGCCGGTCACGCTGTTCCTGCAACTGGATGCCAGTGACGTTGAACAGTTGCACCAGCGTCAGGGCAAAGTGGTGATCAATAATGCCTATTCGCGCATCGGCTGGCAGCTGGCGCGTACCACGCTGACTGACGATGAGGGTGCAGAGGCGCGCCACCGCCAGCTGCAGGCGTGGCTGAGCCAGTTTGCGGCGCCCGCGCTGCCCCTCACGTTCAGTGTCAGCGGAGAGTCCAGCAATTTACAGGCACAGGCGCGTCTGGCGCAGCATCATCTCTGTCTGGACGAGCCGCAGCAGGTGGCAGGCGATCTGACCCTCGCGCAGTTGCGCTTAAAGCATGATGAGCAGAGCGGCTTACTGCAGTTCACCGGCACGGCAGGGCAGCCGTTCCAGTTGTGTTATCTCGGAGCGGCGACGCCGATGGTCGCCTGGGGAACGAAATACCTGCTCACCGTGCTGGCTGAGCCAGTACAGATTGGCCGTCCTGCTTACAGCCAGTTGATGGCTGATGAGCATGATGATGATTTCCGCCATGCGCCGCGGCTGGAAGATGATAACTGTGTACTGATACGTGAGACGTGGTGGATTCGTTCTTCCCGGCTTCTCCGTGAACTGTCCGGGCATCCTGTTGCTGACCATCCGGCACGGATGCTGGCATGGCTGCTGAAGCTGGGCATCCCGCCAGACAGCTATGTGAATGGGCAATATAACGACAGTCTCAGCTGGCAGGCGTTTAACAACGACAAAATTCGCAAGCCGATGTGGTGTCGGCTGGGAAATTCACACTGTCTTGACCAGCTGCTTTTGCTGGCGCGAAAAGTTGACTGGCTGGTGTTTCGTGAAGCGTTGCCTGCTCCGGAAAACAGCTGGATGAAAGCGAAAGAAGATAATTATGTTGCTGAGATACATACTGAAATGGTGATTTCTGGCGACAATTTTGATTTATCCCTGATGTTCCCTGAACAGGAGAAATGCGATGCATAAGGTCTCAAATTTACTTGTTTTTATCGGTCTGGCTGGGTTTGCGATAGCCCTCGCCCTGAACCTCTACAGCAGCTACGCCGCCAGTAATGCTAACAGCGCGCCGCTGTTTTCCACTAACTGGTGGGCACGCTGGTTCCCGCTTTATGCCTCAGGCGCTGCACTGCTGTTTATTGGCCTGGTGCTGCGTCTGACTGGCGGAGCCCGTTAAGCAACAATGCCTTCATCATCTTCGGACGTTTCGCGGGACACCGCCCGCCAGCAGGCATTGCATCTGCTGAATACTCCTCCCACGCCGCCTGCGCCGCCGCGCAGACCATGGCGTGGCAGGGTGGTGCTGGTACTGGCGATTCTGCTGGTGCTGCTGGCTGGTGTCCTGCTGGGCAGCGTGTTGTTCACTCAGCCCGTTGCGCCCGCCCCCGCGTCACCGCCGCCCGCCAGCGTGGCGGCCCCAGCCACCAACCCCGCGACAGTCACCGCCGCAGGGTTTATCAAGGCTGACCGCTTATCCACGGTATCTGCAGAGATCACGGGCACCGTCGAAGAGATTTATGTGCAGCGCGGAGATACCGTGAAAAAAGGTGACCGCCTCGCCTCGCTGGACGGGCGTTCGCTCAGGGCACAGATCGCGGCACTGAAAGCCAGTGAGCAAATGGTGGCAGGTAAACTGGCTCAGGTGATGTCACGGCTGCCACGGGCGCGTAACCAGCTGCAACGTCTTAACCGGTTATTACCGCAGGGATATGTCAGTCAGGACGATGTTGACAGTGCGAAAGCCGAGCTGGATTCACTGGAAGCACAACGCAGCCAGTATCAGGCGGAATTACAGCAGGCGGGCTGGCAACTGAAAGCCAGCGAAATTGATCTGTCGCGAACCATTATTCGTGCGCCGTTCGATGGCAGGGTCGTGTCGCTGGATGCTTCCCCGGGGGAAACGGTTTCGCCGGTTTCCGCTGGCGGCGGATTTACCCGAACCGGGATCGCGACCATTGTCGGCCTGGATAACTTTAATGCCGAAGTCTGGCTGCCAGAGAATCAGCTCGGCAAAGTGCGGCTGCAACAGGGCGTGACGCTGAAACCGGACGGACTGCCTGACCTTCGTGTTCAGGGGACGGTGAGCCTTATCTCTTCGGTGGTGGATGAGCAACGTGCCGCCGTGCTGGTGGTGGTGAAGCTCGCGCAACAGCAGCCCTGGCTGAAGCACAACATGTCAATTCAGGTAGATTTTGATGAATGAAACAGTGACGGCGCCGCGTGACCCTGTCGTGCAGCTGCAGCAGGTCAGTAAAGATTATCGTAAGGGGCGCGAGCGTATCGCGGTACTGAACGAACTCGATTTAACGCTTAACCGCGGTGAAATGGTGAGCATCATGGGGCCTTCCGGATCGGGAAAATCAACCTTGCTGAATGTGATTTCGGGGGTTAATACCTGCGATCGGGGAGCGGTATTTTTACAGGGGCAACCCCTGCACCAATTGCGCCAGGGCGATCGCACTACGCTGCGTGCCCGTCATATCGGCTTTGTTTTCCAGTTTTATAACCTGTTACCGGTTCTAAGCGCAGAGGAGAACGTCGCGCTGCCCCTGCACCTCTGGCGTATCGATGCGCAGCAGCGTCAGCTGCGGGTAAATGCTGCGCTTGATCTGGTGAATATGGCACACCGTCGTCGCCATCGGCCAGATGAACTCTCCGGCGGAGAGCGCCAGCGTGTGGCAATTGCGCGCGCGATTGTGACCAATCCGGATTTGCTGCTGTGTGATGAACCCACCGGAGATATCAGTCGTGAAGCGGGTGAGGAAATTATGGACATTATGCAGTTGCTGAGTCAGGAGCAGGGCAAGGCCATCATCGTGGTAACCCATGATCTCCAGGTTGCCGCACGTGCCCAGCGTCAGCTTCAGCTCAGGGACGGAAAACTCGTTTGCCGCGAGGGTCTATGAAATCGGCGTTTTACCTCTGGCTGTGGCGCTCGGCCACGCATCAGTCGCGCAGGTTTATAATGATCCTGCTGTTTGTCGCCAGCGGTGTGACGTTATTGCAACTCACGCTGACTCTGGATCGCGCATTCAGTTTACAGGGAAGCGATAATGCAGCGGGTGACAATCGGCTACTGGTACTCAATGCGCTCAGTACTCAGATGCCGCTGCCGCAGTTTTATCAGCAAAAGATAAACGAGTTACAGGACGTCAGCCGGGTGAGCTGGGGAGCGTGGGTTGGCGCTTATTACCGTCATCCGGGATGGTTTGTTCCGGCCATCGCAATAGAAGATCAACATTACTTTGCCATGATCCCGTCACTGAAAATAGCGCCTGCGCTGCTGGAACGCTGGCAGCGCGATCGCCAGGGTGTGCTGGTGGATAGCCGTTTTGCCGCGCAGTACCGCTTAAAAGCAGGAGATCGCTTACCCCTCTCTTCTGCCATCTGGCAGTTAGCGCCAAATCCGATACTCGATCTTTATATTACCGGGATTGTTGAAGAGACTCAGACCGATAACCCGCCTGCGGTCTGGATGCATTATGACTATCTGGAAAACGCCAGACAAAATGGCAAAGGGCTGGTGAGTTTTTTTATGGTGACGCCAAAACCCGGACTTTCCGCTGAGAAGGTATCCCGGGAGATTGACCGACTGTTCAGTGCTGAACGGATGCGGGGGATCACGCAGACCGCGCCGGTCCGTATGCATATCAAGTTATTCCTGAGTAAGCTATTTGATTTCAGCCGGGTCATTTTTTGGGTCAATCTTGCGCTTTGTCTGCTGCTGGCGCTGTTGCTCAGCACGAATTTTTATGTGATGACTCATAAGGCATTAAGTGATTATCGCACGCTCAGCTATCTGGGATTCCGCCAGTCGCACTTGATCAAAGGCGTTGCCTTTCAGCTTGCCGCTATCACGCTGAGTGGAGCCATAATTGGCATTATCGTGTCACTGCTGGTCATTCTGTTGTTGCCCGTGCTGCTTCCTTCGCTGTTGAGTGGGATAACACCGCACTGGCAGGACTATCTCACCAGCATCGTGCTGATCCTGGTGCTCTCCCTGTGCTGCGGCTTGCCGTCACTCTTTCAGATTGCCCGTCTGCGGGAGGAAGATAAATGAATCAGCAATCATCAGGTCGCGGGCATCAGCTTGCTGTTCTGCTGGGGATCGGTCTGCGTAACCTGTGGCGGCGACCACTTTACCTTACTGCCATTCTGACCAGTTTTATTTTTCTTTCCGTTATCGTCACTAGCCTGTTTTCGCTGCGCGAGGGCTTGATCAGCGCGCTGGAATCCAGTGCGGAACCGGGACTCTATTTTGCGCAAAGCAAGGATTCGTCTTCAGAACTGACCAGCACGATAACGCGTAATCAGGCTGCACAACTGTCGCGCTTAGCGGGTGTGCAGACACTGTCACCGGAGTGGGTGGTACTGGTGCGCCTGAGCCCTGACAGAGTAGAAAAAGAGTACCTGGTGCGTGGCGTGACGCCCGCCGCCTTTACTCTGCTGAATGCCAGCAGCGGACAGCCGATGGTGAACATTGTCCGCGGCAGGATGTTTCAGCCAGGACAGAATGAGTTACTGGTTGGTGCGTCGCTGGCACAGCACTATCCGGCTTTCCGTATTGGCGCAACGATTCGTCTGCATGAGCGTGACTGGAAAATTGTTGGCGAGTATTCGACCGGAGGATCGCCCCGTCAGTCTGAGTTTATCACCGACCTCGAGCATATCCGCACTCTCTGGGGCGCGGGGCTTGATTACAACCTGGTGGCGTTTACCGGCAGCAGCAGCCAGGCCAGTGATTTCCAGCAGGCGATGACCGGTTCGCTGAGTGACAGAGTCACCATCAGCGACAGCCGTACCCACTATGCAGGTGGCAGCGAAGGACTGAGCCAGGCGCTGTTGTGGTTTGGTCTGCTCTTTTCGCTGCTGGCGGCGGTCTCGGTGACGGCAGGGATTATCGCGCTCTGCGAGTCGCTGATTGCTAATCAGCAGGATCAACTGGCCATGCTGCTGTTACTGGGTTTTGGCCGGGTGATCGGGGCATCTTATCTCTGCCAGATTGTTCTGCTCGGTCTGGCGGGCGCCCTTGCCGGCGCGCTGTTGAGTATGTTGCTGTTCAATGGCATCACCTTCACCACCTTCGATCACGCACGTGAACTGGTGTTTCCGCTGGTGGTGAGCAGCAAAATGCAGATGATCAGTGTGCTCTATGGCGTACTGGTTAGCTTTATCGCTTCATTACTTGTGTTACCTGCTATTCGTGCCGCGACAAAGGGAAAATAATGGAAAATTCCGAAGAGCGCTATGCCGTGCTGGGCAAGATGTATGCCTTGCGCACCACCGTCCAACTTGAAACCAGTGCTGAACAGAGTCGTAATCTGCTGTTTGCCGTTCGCGCTGGCAACTATCATCTGCTGCATGATGATCAGGAGAGTCTGATTGGCTATGTTACCTGGGCGGCGATCAACCGTGATGGCTGGCGCATGTTGCAGCGTCAGCAACCCCCGCGTTATCTCAGCGAATGGCGTGAAGGGCTGGTCTTGCTGCCAATGGATGTGGTGGTGTTACCTGAGTGGCGCGCAGGATTGCAGAAATTACTTCGTCCCATTTGCCGACGCATGCCGCAGCTCGCTGCATGGCGCCATGGGCAACAGCCGCGTCTTTATCGTGTAATGCGCCGGGGTAATCATGACTAGTTTCCCTGCTGCATGGTCTGCAGCCATCGTGAAAGAACCGTTTACCAGCTGGCGTATCACCGAAGCACGTGCGCTGTGGCATAACCCCGATCAGATCCCTGAATATATTGTCCATGAACGACTGTCGTGGAATGCCGAAACCATGGTAAATCTTTGGGGCTATGCGATTCCAGGCGGAGACTCTTTTCCTGCTGAGCGTTTTGATTTGCACAATGCGGCCACCATGTATGCCGAAGCTTATGGCGGCGATGGCGGGGCAGCGAATGGCGGCGGCGCCAGAGCCGGTAATCTGCGCGGTGTGCAGCTAAAGGGAATTGGTCCCAATATGTTTGTTGGCGCCACCACTGACAGGAGGCATGGCTACGGTGCGTTCTATCTGGAGCACGCGATTGTCGATGCCATCTATGCGCAACTGGTTTCCCGCATGCTGCCGTCAGGTAGCGTAACGGTCTACGGCATCATTGATAGCGGGCTTACGATCCACTATCGCGACCCCGAAAAGGACTACTACCACAGTGGCGCTGGCGGCATACTGGTACGTGAAGAGTGCCTGCGACTCGGGCATTTCTTACCCGCGCAGGAATTTACACCGCGGCCGCATCAGCGAAAAGTGATGGCGGATACTCAGCGAATGCGACGGGTGATGCAAAAACTCATGGCGGGCGGACGGGGTGACAGCGCTGTTGAAAACTTATTGCTGGCTTTCCTTGGCAGCAGTGCGAAGCAGCTTGCCTGGGCCAGAGCCAGCAGGCTGAAGCATGGCGCGCTGACGCCATCGAATGTGGGCGTTGATGGTCGCTGGCTCGATCTTTCCCAGACCTCAACGCTGCCGCTTGGCGTCAATCAGCGTATCACTCCCCAGCGTCTGCCTTTTTTACAGGAGAGTTATGCGCCACCCGATTTTGCCCATGAGGTCCTGCACTTCTATAACAAATACAATCAGCGCTATGTGACGCTTGGCGGCGGACTGCGTCATTATGATCTGAGCTGGCAGCGTGCGTATCAGGAAGCGTTGCTGATACAGAGCGGATTACACTATGCCCAGACCACGGCGGCGGCGGCTGCCGTGGTCTGGAGCACGGCACTGAGCAAACGCATTAACAGTAACCCGCTGCCTTTCACGGATGCGGTGGATGAAACACAACAGGACGATGGTTTTACTGAACTGATGCTGGATGCTTATGCCGGGCTTCAGGCTGCAGAACGCACTCCACAGCAGCAGGCGCTTGAGGCGCTGGTGCAGGCTGACTGGCGACAGGCGCAGGCGAGGGGAAGCCAGCTAAGTCTGGCGCAGCACCAGCGTTGCTGTCTGTTGCGCGCATGGCGGCGGAGTGCATTTTCTCCTCTGTTCTGGCGCAGCCGTGTCTACCTGGCGGTGCATGATAGCTGTCAGCCGGAAATGGGCGATGTCGCTGCAATGATGAATGAGTTAACGGGGGTGATGGACTTTGCTTTTGCTGAAGCACCAGCAGAAAATGAGCTCACCCTGCTCAGACTGAGCGATATTCATATCAGCTGGCTGCCGCAAACGGGCAGTTACCGCTTCGTGCAGCAACAGCACGCGCAGGAGTTTACTGACGCCAGCCAGCTATCCCAGGCGTTATCTGAATCGCCGCTAAACTGGGTGCGCTGGCATTTCGATTTCCGGCGTCCAGTGCTTGCGCTGCTGGCTGCGTTGACGGTGTAGCGCTGTCGTATTCAGGTTCCTGACATTTCAGTGCAGCGCCTGTTAACAGGCGCTGATTCTGAATAGAAGTTATCGCTTCACGGTTAACAATATCGTTATGCAAAGCGTTAAGGAGTATGCTCGCGATGAGAAAAAGTAAGCGTATTTTTAACTGGCTAAGTTTGCATTAATAATATAATTATATTATTTATTACATTATTAATGTGGCGATATACACTGTTTTAGTTATTCACCTGATAATTTATTTCCCATTTAAAACTGCACTGAAAAAGATATTTTTCATTGGCCTCTATTCTTTCCGTGCATCTGGCTTTAAGCTGGGTGATGCGCTTAATGCGTACAGCTATAGACGTGGTCGATAGCTGCAATCTCCGTTAATTGATCAGGAAAGAAGAAATGGAAAAGGATTTTTTATTAACTTATTCAGTGACAAATAAATGTGCCACTATTGATAGTCTGATTAAAGAAAAAGCAGACAGAGTGCGCCGCGAAATCGCTGCACTGACCTGCTGGAAAAAACTGAGAAATGTCGAGACCACCTTTTTCGGCGCCATGGATATTACGGCTTCAAGCGACTGTGGCAGAAAATCTCAGGTGAAAGAGAATATCGAGGCTGTATTTATTCCTGTCCTGAAAAAATATGGTGTGGCCGACCTGGACGTCACTATCCACTGTGCCATTATGGTGGAGAGTATTTGCGGAGTGGAGGAGTTTGTCGTTAAAAACGTTTAACACAGGCTCATAACCTTTAAGCATCATCAGGCGCATCCTGATGATGCTTATTTGTTGCTGTCTTTTGCTCTTCCGCTGTGTTCTCCGCACTGACTTTCTTCTGCTGACGCCCACCGTTCACCCTTACTGCTATAGTTATTTCTTCGCCCCCGCAGAGAAGCAGACAATGGACGAAGAACTGATTAAGGCCGCATCAGAACTGAGTGAAGTCCTGTTAACGCGTGGCTGGACTATTACCACTGCTGAATCCTGTACTTCTGGCTGGGTTGGGGCTGCACTTGCTGCCGCCAGCGACAGCAGCCGTTTCTACAGCAGTGGTTTTATCACCTATACCAACCAGGCCAAACACCGCATTCTGGGCGTCAGTGATGACACGCTCGATCGTTATACCGCCGTCAGCGAGCCAGCGGTCAGTGAGATGGCGGCGGGCGCGAAAAAACTGTCTGGCGACGATATCAGTATCGCGGTAAGTGGTTATGCAGGGCCGGATGGCGGTAAAGACGGTACACCCGCGGGCACCGTCTGGTTCGCGTGGTGTCTGCACGACAATCATATTCACACCTGCAGGAAACACTTTACGGGCGACAGTGAAGAGGTGGTGCGCCAGGCGGCGCTGTACTGTCTGAACGAACTGAATCGCCTGTTGCGGCAATCAACATTGCCGTGAAGGCGCAGGCTGCACAATATGAGTGCGCACGGGGCAATACTCTGCTGCAGGAGGATATTGTATTCGCAGGGGGCTGTACCACGAATTTATTATTTATCCTGGCAACCGTTTGCGCATTCGTTTGCTCTGACAAAAAATAGCTGCCGGAAATAAATACTCTCTCTCATTCCCGCTTCCTTTTTATCTGGCACGCTACTTGCTTTATTTAATCTGTCTGCAGGATGAATGTATTGTCTGACCAACATCGTGGTGAGAATTTATCTCTGATTTCGCCCGTTAACCGGACCTTAATATTCCTCTCGCCACTCAATCACAATGTTCTGAATATCAGTCATGACAACTCAGGGATCGCGTTTTTTGACGCAATCATATGGCCCTGTGGAAGAGGTAATCACATGATTCAATTCCTGCTGAATAGCACGCTTATTAGAGAGGAGCATCTGGACCCGAATCTCACCCTGCTGAATTACCTGCGCCGCCGGCGTCAGCGCTGCGGCACGAAAGAAGGGTGCGCATCGGGTGATTGTGGCGCCTGTACGGTGACGCTGGGGCGGGTGGAAGCAGGGCGGATCAGGTATGAAACAGTGAACAGTTGCCTCACGCTGGTCAGCGTACTGCAGGGCAGGCAGCTGATCACGGTGGAGGATCTGCATCAGGGCGCGGCGCTGCATCCGGCGCAGCAGGCGATGGTCGATTGCCATGCTTCGCAGTGTGGCTTCTGCACGCCGGGCTTTGTGATGTCGCTGTTCTGTCTGCAAAAACAGGACGGAGAGAAAAATCGGCACCAGATTGAGCAGGCGCTGGCGGGCAATCTCTGCCGCTGTACCGGCTACCGTCCGATTGTCGCGGCGGCGCAACAATTATGTGCACAGCGGTCATCCGACAGTTTTGATCAGCAGGAGGCGGACATTGTCCGGCGGCTGCTGGCGTTGCAAAGCGATGAGCCAGATGAGTTAACGGATGGCGTGCACCGCTGCTTGATACCGAAAAGTGTGGCGCAACTGGCGCAGCTTTATCTGCAATACCCGCAGGCGAAGCTGGTGGCGGGCGGTACCGATCTCAGCCTGACCATCACGCAACACTATCAGGCGCTGCCGCAGCTGATCGCGCTGGAAAATGTCGCTGAGCTGAAACAGTGCACAGAGAACGACAGTGATTTTCAGCTGGGTGCGGCGGCATCGCTCGACAGTTGTGCGCAGTTTCTCGCCTCGCGCATCCCGGCGTTCAGCGACATGCTGCAGCGTTTTGCGTCACTGCAGGTGCGTCATCAGGGCACGCTGGGCGGCAACATCGCCAATGCTTCACCGGTTGGCGATACCTCACCGCTGTTGCTGGCGTTAAATGCCACGCTGCGTCTGCAGCGGGGAGAGCGGCGGCGTGAGCTGCCTCTTGACCAGTTTTTTACCGGCTATCGGCAGACGCGGCTGGAAGAGGGGGAGTTTATTCACAGCATACTGATTCCGAAGCAGGACGTGTCAGCCGATTTTGCCGCCTGGAAAGTGGCGAAGCGGCTGGATGATGATATTTCGGCAGTGTCTGGGGCGTTTAATGTGCATCTGGCTGAGGGACGAATCAGCGCCGTCTGTATTGCGTTTGGCGGGCTGGCCGCCACACCGAAACGTGCTTACGCCTGCGAGGCTGCGCTGATCGGTCAGCCGCTGACGGTTGCCAGTGTGGAACAGGCATGCCATGCGCTGGCGCAGGATTTCCAGCCGCTGAGCGATTTCCGCGCCAGTGCGGCCTATCGCCTCAGGGTGGCGGCCAGTCTGCTGCGCCGCTATGTATTACGCCATCACGGTGAACTCGCGGTCACGGAGGTATCACGCTATGTCTCATAACCAGCCTGTTCTGAGTGAGGCGGAGATCGCCGCCCAGTTCGCCGCCGGCTTGCAGAGCGGCGTCGGGCGCAGCAATAAACACGAAAGCGCCGCCAAACACGTTACTGGCGATGCTCTGTATATTGACGACAAGCCGGAACTGCCGGGCACGCTGCATCTCTGCCCGCGTCTGAGCGAGCATGCCTGCGCGCGTATCATCGCCATTGATCTGCAGCCCTGTTACGCGATTGCCGGTGTGGTGCGCGTCCTGACCTGGCAGGATGTGCCTGGCATTAACGATGTCGGGCCGCTGGAACCCGGCGATCCGCTACTGGCACAGGATAAGGTGGAGTATGCCGGTCAGGTGATTTTGGTGGTAGTGGCGGAAACGCCGGAAGCGGCGCGTCTTGGCGCCGAAGCGGCGATGATTGACTACGAGGTATTAACTCCGCTGCTGGATGTGGAGCAGGCGCTGGCGTGTGGCAGTTTTGTGCAGGAGGCGCATGTGCATCAGCGTGGCGATGCCGACGCCGCGCTGGCGCGTGCGCCGCATCGTATTCAGGGACAATTTCATGTCGGCGGTCAGGAACATTTTTATCTCGAAACCCAGATAGCACTGGTGATCCCCGGCGAAGATCAGAGTTTGCAGGTATTCTCCTCCACCCAAAACCCGACAGAAGTGCAGAAACTGGTGGCGCAGGTGATGGGGCTAACCATGAATAAAGTCACCATTGATATGCGCCGCATGGGCGGCGGCTTCGGTGGTAAGGAGACGCAGGCGGCGGGCGTGGCCTGCCTGTGCGCCATCGCGGCGCGTTTGTGCGGGCGACCGGCGAAAATGCGTCTGGCACGGCGCGATGATATGCGTATGACCGGTAAGCGCCACCCGTTTTTCGTGCGTTACGATGTCGGTTTTGATGATGACGGGCGTTTTTGCGGGGTGAAAATTGATCTGGCAGGTAACTGCGGTTACTCGCTCGATCTCAGCGGCTCGATTGTCGATCGCGCGATGTTTCACGCCGACAACGCTTACTACCTCGGCGATGCAACAATTACTGGCTACCGCTGTCGCACCAATATCGCCTCCAACACCGCTTATCGTGGCTTTGGCGGACCGCAGGGCATGGTAGCGATTGAACAGATTATGGATCACATTGCGCGCGAAACCGGGCTGGACCCGCTGGAGCTGCGCAAGCGTAACTATTACGGTAAAACCGAACGTAACGTTACCCATTACCACCAGCAGGTGGAAGACAACCTGCTGCCGGAGATCACTGCGCAGCTGGAAGCCAGCAGCGACTATGTCGCCCGGCGCGCGGAGATTCGCCGTTTCAATGCGGACAGCCCTTACCTGAAGCGCGGTCTGGCGCTGACCCCGGTGAAATTTGGCATCTCGTTCACCTCCAGTTTTCTCAACCAGGCTGGCGCACTGATCCTGATTTATACCGACGGCACTGTTCAGCTCAACCATGGCGGCACGGAGATGGGGCAGGGACTCAACACCAAGGTGGCGCAAATTGTCGCGGAGGTGCTGCAGATTGAGGTTGATCAGATTCACATCACTGCCACGGATACTGGCAAGGTGCCCAATACCTCGCCAACCGCGGCCTCAAGCGGCAGCGATCTTAACGGTAAGGCGGCGCAGAACGCTGCGCAAATTTTGCGCCAACGGCTGACTGCTATGCTGTGCGAGCTGCATCAGTGTGACGCGAGCGCCGTGATGTTTCGCAATGGCACGGTGCGCGCAGGCGCGAAACTTTACAGCTTTGCCGAGGTGGCGCAGCTTGGCTGGCTGCATCAGGTGCCGCTCTCCGCCACCGGCTACTATCGGGTGCCGGGCATTCATTACGATCGTCAGGCCGGGCGCGGCAAACCCTTCTACTACTTTGCTTATGGTGCGGCCTGCTGTGAAGTGGTGATGGATATCCTGACCGGCGAATATCGCCTGCTGCGCGCCGATATTCTGCATGATGTCGGCGCATCGCTGAATCCGGCGATTGACATCGGTCAGGTTGAAGGCGGTTTTGTGCAGGGCGCTGGCTGGCTGACCTGTGAAGAGCTGGTGTGGAATGCGCAGGGCAGACTGATGACGGATGGTCCCGCCAGCTACAAAATCCCGGCTATCAGCGATGTGCCTGCCGATCTGCGCGTCAGCCTGCTGGAAAAGCGCAAGAACCCGCAGGACACGGTATTCCATTCGAAAGCGGTCGGGGAGCCGCCGTTTATGCTGGGCATTGCAGCATGGTGTGCGCTGCAGGACGCCGTGGCCAGCGTGGCGGATTATCGTCGCCATCCGCAACTGGATGCGCCCGCGACGCCGGAGCGCGTTTTCTGGGGCGTGCAGCGCATGACGGAGGTCAGCGATGATTTATGATGACTGGATTGCGGTATTGCACCGTCTGCGCGAACAGCGTCAGAGCTGTGTGCTGATCACGGTGCTGAGCGAGCGCGGTTCGGTGCCGCGCGACAGCGGCAGCAAAATGGTGGTCACTGCGCATGAGACGTTCCTCACCATCGGCGGCGGGCATCTGGAGTTTCAGTGTATCCGTCAGGCGCGCGAACGGTTAACTGCGGGGGCATCGTCGCCGCATTGTGAGGATTTTTCCCTTGGTGCACGGCTGGGTCAGTGCTGCGGCGGCATGACGCGTATTCTGTTCGAACCTTTGCTGCAACAGCAACCTGACATTTATCTGTTTGGCGCGGGACATGTCGGCCAGGCATTAGTGAACCTGCTTGCCACTTTGCCGTGCCACGTTCACTGGATCGACAGCCGCGCCGGGCAGTTCGCGCAGGTTCCGCCCGGGGTGACCACCCTGCAACCCGAAGACCCCGTCGACTGCGTCGCCAGCGCGCCACCTGCCAGCTATTTTGTGGTGATGACCCATCATCACCCGCTCGATCTGGCGCTGTGCGAAGCGATACTGAAACGGGGCGATTTTCATTATGCAGGGGTGATTGGCTCCCAAACCAAAGCGCAGCGCTTTCGCTACCGGCTGGAGGGCAAAGGGGTGAACAGCGCGGTCCTCAGTCGTCTGCGTTGTCCGATTGGCCTGCCGGAAGTGACTGGCAAGCTGCCAGCGGAAATCGCCATTGCCGTGGCGGGAGAGATTATCAGTGTCTATCAGCAGCAGCTGGCGCAGCGTCAGCCCGCGCTGTCTCAGGCGGGCTGAATGCTCTTGTCGCCTGAATCAGCTGCCGCGATAGGTCGACCATGACCAGGGGGAGATCAGGAACGGCAGGTGATAGTGGCCGCCTGCCGCGCTAACGATAAAATCAATCTGGGCGCTGACATACAGCGATTCGCGCCCGGCGGCGCTGAACCAGTCGCCAATCATCGCCGTCAGTCGGTAGCGGCCCGCAGGCAGCGCCTCAGGGGTCAGCGCGGTAATGCGGCCATCGTGGTTAGTGACCTCCTCTGCCAGCGTGCGCCAGCCCGCGAGTGCCTGCTGTTCCAGTTGTACCGTGACGCCCGCCGCTGGCTGGCCGAGCGCGATATCAAGAATATGGGTGCTGAGGGTGCTCATTCGCAGATAACTCCTTGCAGTCTTAACAGCGTAATTTCACGTAATTGCGCCAGGGCTTCCTGAATTTCCTGTTGATCGCTGTTGCCCAGCCGCCGCTGTAGCGCCAGCAGGATCTCTTCACCGCTGCGCCCTCTGGCGCGAATCAGAAATACGCGGCCAAAGCGAGCCTCGTAACGGGCGTTGCCGTCGCGCAGCGCCTGCGCCAGTTCAGCATCGCGATCGTTGACTGCCGCCTGCTCCTGGCGCGACAGAGCACTTTCCGCACTGGCCGCTACCGGTTTTTCACCGATGCGCGGGTGCGCGCTCAGCGCCTGCTCAAGGTCGGCGGGTAACCAGCGATCTGCCGTCTCTGATGCGGCCTGCAGTAACGCGCGCCGATCGCGCCAGGGCCGTCCCTGCACCAGCGCGTGTGTCCACTCGGGCAGCGCCACGCAGGGATGGAGCAGCGCCAGCGCCTCGGCCTGGTCAAGTTGATTGAAATCATCAAGTGTTGTCATTGTTGCTCCTGTTGCGTTTTCCCGCCAGTCAGTGGGCAGGGCACATGTCAGCAAATAATGCATATAACATGCCAGCGTCCGCTGTAGTCACCGCTCATGCCTGACGCTGTTGCGCGACATTGTTCTGACCATCAGCGTTATCTGCGCCTCAGTGAAACATTGGATGCGAAACAGGCTGCTGTGGAAACGAATGATCCAGTATAAGGCGCGCTGCCAGCGCCTGATGCGCCATGATGGTGCGTCCGCAGACGGCCGTCCCGCGCCAGCACCGTTCTCATCCGTCTGCGAAGTGGTATGGAAATTGCTGCATCTTTATCACCATTTCCTCTCAGGAGAGCACGATGAAAGCATTAGTGATTGGCGCCGGTATTGGCGGGCTGTGCGCGGCGATGGCGTTAAGAAAAGCGGGCATCGACTGTGAGGTATTTGAAGCAGTGGCTGAAATTAAACCGGTCGGCGCGGCGATTTCTGTCTGGCCCAATGGCGTGAAGTGCATGAACCATTTGGGAATGGGTGACATCATGACCCGTTCTGGCGGCCCGATGCATTACATGGCCTATCAGGATTACCAGCACGGGCAGACAATGACCCGTTTCAGTCTCGCGCCGCTGGTGGAGCGGGTGGGCGAGCGGCCTTATCCCATCGCCCGCGCTGAACTGCAGGGCCAGATGCTGGATTTCTGGGGGCGTGACAGCGTGCACTTTGGACAGCGGGTGGTGCGTATTGCCCAGCAGGCGGACGGCGTTACCATCGGGTTCAGCGATGGCCGCTCAGCGCATGGCGACTTCCTGATCGCCGCAGACGGTACTCACTCCGTGATCCGCCCGTATGTGCTGGGATATGCACCGGAGCGGCGCTACTCCGGCTACGTCAACTGGAACGGCCTGGTGGCGATTGATGAAGCGATCGCCCCTGCCGATCAGTGGACCACTTTCGTTGGCGAAGGTAAGCGGGTGTCGCTGATGCCGGTGGCCGATGGCCGCTTTTACTTCTTTTTCGATGTGCCGCTGCCGAAAGGGCTGGCGGAAGATCGCAGCACGCTGCGGGCGGATTTAACGCGTTACTTTAGCGGCTGGACGCCGCAGGTGCAGCGCCTGATCGCGACGCTCGATCCACAAACCACTAACCGTATTGAGATCCACGATATCGAACCCTTCAGTCAGCTGGTGCGCGGCCGCGTGGCGCTGCTGGGCGATGCTGCTCACAGCACCACGCCGGACATTGGTCAGGGCGGTTGCGCGGCGATGGAAGATGCCGTGGTGCTGGGAGAGGTATTACGGCAGGGGGTGGCGATTGAAACCGCACTGCTTGATTACCAGGCACAGCGCTGCGATCGGGTACGTGATTTAGTGCTGAAAGCGCGTAAACGCTGCGATCTGACCCACGGGAAAGAGATGGCTGAAACTCAGGCGTGGTATCGCGAACTGCATCACGAGAACGGGGAGCGCATTATTGCCGGTCTGTGCGACACCATACTGGCCGGGCCGCTGGGGTAATGTTGCAGCCAGTGGCGTTATCACTCAGTGAAATAACAGGAGCAGTATGAGTAATCTGACCACCTCTATTCGCGCCAGCTTTTTGGATTTTACCGCACTGGCGGACGCGCCGCAGGAGATTGCGGCGCAGGCGCGCTATCTCGAGGATGGTGTGCTGACGCTGAGCGCCGGAAAAATTGTCAGCCTGACAGCATGGCAGGACGCAGCGGCTGCCGCAGCGTCAGAGATAATCGACCTGCGCGGTAAGCTGATCGTTCCTGGTTTTGTCGACAGCCATATTCACTATCCACAGACGGAGATGATCGGCGCTTTCGGCGAACAGCTGCTGGAGTGGCTGAACACTTACACTTTTCCGGTCGAAAGCCAGTACCATTGCGCCGATCATGCGGCAAAAATGTCAGAATTTTTCCTGCAGCAGTTGCTGGCGAATGGCACCACCAGCGCGCTGGTATTTGGCACTGTGCATCCCGAATCCGTGGATGCACTGTTCGCCGCCGCCGAAAAGCACGAAATGCGCCTGATCGCCGGTAAGGTGATGATGGATCGCAACGCGCCGGATTACCTGATGGAGTCAGCCGGAGAAAGTTATCGTCAGACCCGCGAACTGATCCTGCGCTGGCATGGACGCGGACGTCTCAGCTATGCGCTGACGCCGCGTTTTGCACCGACCTCCTCGGCGGAATTGCTGATGGCCGTGCAGGCGCTGCGCGAGGAGTTCCCGGATGTCTGGCTGCATACCCATCTGAGTGAAAATCCGCAGGAAGTGGCCTGGGTGAAAACGCTGTTTCCCGAGCGTAACGGATATCTGGATGTGTACCATCACCACCAGCTGACCGGGCGGCGCAGCGTGTTTGCCCACTGTATTCATCTGGACGATCACGAATGGCAGTGCCTGCACGACACACGATCGTCGATTGCGTTTTGTCCGACGTCAAATCTGTTCCTTGGCAGCGGCCTGTTTAACCTGCAGCGCTGCTGGCGGCAGGGCGTGAAGATGGGGCTGGGCACGGATGTTGGCGCGGGCACGACCTTTAATATGCTGCAAACGCTGGGAGAAGCGTACAAAGTGGCGCAGCTGCAGCAGTACAAACTGAGCGCCTGTGAAGCGTTTTATCACGCGACATTAGGGGGGGCGCATGCGCTGGATCTTGATCATGCCATCGGCAATTTCGCCTGCGGCAAGGAGGCGGACTTTGTCGTGATTGATCCGGCGGTTTCGCCACTGCAACAGCTGCGCAGCGCGAACAGTAAAGACATCTGGGAGCGCCTGTTTGTATTAATGACGCTGGGTGATGACCGCAATATTGCGCAGACCTGGGTTAACGGCAGGTGCGCGTGGCGGCGGGAAGCCTTGTCGGGCAGCTAAAACGCCGCGGTGAAGCAGACAAAAAAACGGCGCTCAAATGAGCGCCGTACCCCATCAGGCGCCGATAATGCCGCCGTCTGCTTTGGTGATCACTACCGTTGAGGAGCGCGGACGACCGTCAGCCCTGGCATCCGGCCAGTTAGATACCGCACGCGGATTCGCCGGATCGGTAATATCATCGCCGCCTTCGCCGGGATGCTGAATATTGATAAACAGCGTGCGGTTATCCGGCGTGAAGGCGATACCGGTGATTTCGCAGCCGCGAGGTCCGGTCAGGAAGCGGCGATACTCATTGCTGCCAGGGATGGTCGCCACCATCTGGTTATTGCCCATCCCTTCATAGGCTTTTTTGTTAATGGTGCTGGAGGAGACATCGGTCTGGATCCACAGCACGCCGCGATGGTCGAATGACAGTCCGTCCGGGCTGCCAAACTCCGCGCCCGTCATCGATCCTTTGGCGCTGGCGTCTTTATCATCGCCACGGCCGGCCAGCACCAGGATATCCCACTTAAAGCGCAGCGCAGCGGCATCGCCATGCTCTTCGTTCCAGTGCATGATATGACCAAACAGGTTATTGGCGCGCGGGTTGGCGGCATCCACTGGCGCGTTGCCCTCTTTGCCACGATCGCTGTTGTTGGTCAGGGTGCAGTAGACGCTGCCTGCGCTGTGCGGGTCAACGGCAATCCACTCCGGGCGGTCCATTTTGGTGGCGCCGACCACATCCGCCGCCAGACGGGTTTTGATCAGCAAGTCACCCTGGCTGGTGAAACCGTTGCTGCTGTCGAGTCCGTTTTGACCAAACACCAGTGGCAGCCATTCGCCGCTGCCGTCTTCACTGAATTTCGCGACATACAGCGTACCGGTTTCCAGCAGGCGCATATTGGCTTCACGATTCGCCGCATCATATTTTTTATCGGAGACGAATTTATAGATGTATTCGAACTTCTGGTCGTCGCCCATATACGCCACCACGCGCTGGTCGGCCGCGATGGTTACGGCTGCGCCCTCGTGCTTAAAGCGCCCCAGCGCGGTGTGTTTACGCGGCGTGGACGCGGGATCGTAAGGATCGATCTCCACCACCCAGCCAAAACGGTTGGGTTCGTTAGGCGTTTTATCGACGCTGAAGCGATCGTCCAGCTCATTCCAGCGGTAGGATTCATCGCTGTCACCGATGCCGTAGCGTTTTTCCAGCGCGTTACGTGCGGCTTTTTTGACGAAAATATCGGACCAGTTCTCCTCGCAGGTGAGGTAGGTTCCCCACGGCGTCAGGCCGTTAGCGCAGTTTTGCAGGGTGCCGAGCACCACTTCACCCTGCGGGTCGGCAGCGGTCTGCATCAGTGGCTGGTGGCGCGCCGGACCGCTGAGCTGCATTGGCGTATTCACGGTAATACGGCGGGCATAAGCAGAAGGGCGCACTACCTGCCATTCGCCATTGTTCTTGTTTACCTCAATGACGGAGATACCCATGGCATTCTGGCCTTTACGCACTTTGTCGGAGGTCCAGTTCGCCACGCCATCTTTAAACAGCATACCGTTATCGATGTATTCATGGTTCATCGCCAGCAGGCCGTGATCCGGCGTGGTCTGTCCCAGCGGCAGGCTGAACCACGCCATACCGTCATGGTGCATACCCGCCTGCGCCGCCTGCTCATCGCTGCTGTTGCTGGCGTCAAATTTGAATTCTGGCAGGTTGTCTTTCAGGCCGACGGCATCGCCCCAGCGGTAGAACGGACGGGCGATATAGCCTTCCGGCACGCGAACGGTGTCTTCCATGGAGACCGGGATACTGGTAAAGCCCAGCGCAACGGCTTTCGCCAGCGCCGTGGGTTGAGTGAGGGCAGCGAAGGCATTATGCGAAGACATTAATGCCGGGAAGGAGACGGCGGCACCTGCTACGGCACCCATCTGCAAAAAGCGGCGGCGTGAAAGGAAAACACTCGCCACTTCAGAAAACGCAGGGTTAGCGCTCGGGTTACTGATTTCATCACTATGTTCTTGTTTGAATACGGCTTTTAGTGGTCTGCTCATTTTGGCGTCCTGTCAAGTCCAGAGAAATAATCTTGCGCTGAGCAGTCTAAGAAGCTTTTGTTACAGTTTGACTTATGGTGACCGCAACTTTTTTAAGGTTATGTAAATTGCCGGGCAGTGGGAGGTTAAATGCACGGCGGCTCCGTGCCGGATTCACTTCTCGGCGTCATACTGCAGTGGTATGTTATGCGTTCTCACGCACCTGAGGAGTAAGGGTATGACTGATAACAGTGAAGATTTCTTCCGCCAGATTCAAAAAAGGATTGCGGATTATCGTGGCATTGACTTAGACGGCGAAAGAACCCTCGATTATTACAAGGTGCAAAATCAGGCAGTGCTGTTTTTCACGCTGGAAGCCGTGCTGGAAGAGCATCGCAAGAGATTCGCCACGCCAGCCAATACGCTGCCGGGTAAGCAGGCGCTGCACCACATGATCCTGCAAAAATATAAATGGCCGCTGGGTGATATCCGGGCGTTAAGCCTGCAGGACGCGCTGTTTGTGTTACAGGAAGACCTTATCGGCGACAGACTGCCGGTCGCGGCCAGGCAGGTGATCAAACAGTTTGCCTCGGAAACGCCAACGGAGCCTTATAGTGACATTGATGATCGCGAGTGGGATCCTATTTTGTATCAGCAATTTCCTAAGCACTGGTAGGGCGCTGACCTGCATCGCCCGGGAGTTATCTGCTATTGATGCTGCGTGATGAGCATCCGCCAGGCAAATACCGCTCCGGCTGAAGCCACCTGGTGGTGGCTTGCGAGCCGGTTATCAGGCGACAGGGAATCTCCTGCTGAGGTTATGCTCTGGTGCGCTGCACCGCGCTGCTGTATTTTTTTACCCGAACCACTGTCGCCACAATGGTGACGACAGCGATCGTCATCAGTACCCCTCCCACTCCCGCCATGGCGCGAAAATCGAAATATCTGAACAGCAGCAGACCCATTACGCCCCCGCCGAGGAACGAGGTGATGGTAATCAAATGGGTATTAAACTGGCTGCTCAGCGAACCAATATCTTTGGACGGGTCACGTCGCAACACGGCGGCGAGTACCGATCCCAGCGAGATCCCCGCGTCAGTTAAGGTACCGGTCACATGCGTGGAGCGCACGCGTCCATTGGAGAGCTGGGTTGAGGTGGCATTATGTACTCCCATCAGGAACGCAAGCAGCGAGATGACCTGCCAGTTACTGCCTGGCGCGTGGAAATAGAGTTCGTACAGCGCGGTCAGGGTTAATACCACGCCTTCAAACAGTAACACCAGGCAGTAGATGGTCCTTGAGTTATTGCGCAGTCCGACGATCACCGCCAGCCGCGCCAGGGTGGCGCCTCCCACGAAGCAGAGGATCAGATAAGCAAAAAACTGCAGGTGATTAATGTCGCTATACGATATTTCGCTGGAGAGCTGCGACACATTGCCGGTCATATGCGAGGGAAAGATACCAAAAGCGCTTAACACCATGGCATTGAGTAATCCCGCACTGGTGGCGAGCCATAATGCCAGATGGCGGTCTTCGGTATGGGTTCGGGCGCGTTTATGTTTAATCAGCACGGAGGCTCTCCTTCTGTAAACGGTGACGTGGCACGACATCACCTATTACAGCAGAAGCTTCTTAAGGAATTCTTAATGTCTGGTCAGGTTGCGTAAAAAAGGGGCGCACAGCGCCCCTGATCCTCTCTGCCCGGGCTATTTCACTTCCGTCGCCACGGCAGGTTCTTCAGCAGGCATCGCCTGTTGCGGCCATTTGCGCAACAGCGCCACGGCCCACAGCAGCGCTGCAGCCGCCGGAATAGCGCCAATATAACCAATCGCAGACATGGACACCTCCATGCTGACTTTATTGCCCAGCAGCGCACCGGCGCCGATGCCGATATTAAAGATGCCGGAGAACATCGCCATCGCCACATCGGTGGCATCGGAAGCCAGCGTCAGCGTTTTCAGCTGCATCGCCATACCGACCATCATAATCGCCACGCCCCAGAACAGGCACAGCACCACCATCGCCATTTCGCTGCCCGACGCCGGGATCAGCATCAACAGGCAGAGGGTGATCACGGCAATCGAAACCACCAGCAACGATGAAAGATGTTTATTGCCGTGTTTACTGAAAATCACGCTGCCGACAATCCCCGCGGCACCCATCACCAGTAACAGCAATGTGGCGAAACCATGGCTGAAGCCCGCCACGGTTTGCACAAACGGCTCGATATAGGTAAACGCGGCAAAATGCGCGGTAACAATCGTTACCACCAGCAGATATAAGCCGGTTAACGCCGGGCGACGCAGTAATCCGGGCAGGCTTTTAATGGTGCCAGCCTGTTCCGAAGAGAGCTGTGGCATCATTTTGACAATCAGCCACAGCAGGACAAACGCGCCCGCGCCAATCAGCAGGAAGGTGACGCGCCAGCCGAACGCCTGACCAATCATTCGGCCCAGCGGCAGGCCCAGCACTGAGGCCAGCGCTGTGGCGGTGGCGATCAGGCCCAGCGCCTGGGCACGCTTCCCGGCGGGCGCCAGCCGTACCGCCATCGACGCGGTAATCGACCAGAACAGCGCATGCGCCAGCGCGACACCCGCCCGGCTGAGCAGCAGCACGTCAAAACTCCAGGCGAAGTACGACAGCAGATGGCTGAGAGTAAACAGACTGAAGATGCCGATTAACAGTACCCGGCGGTCGGCGCGGCTGGTCAGCAGCATCAATGGCAGCGACATCAGCGCCACAATCCATGCATAAATGGTCAGCATAATCCCCGCCTGCGCAGACTCAAGACCAAAACTATGGCCAATGTCCGACAGCAAGCCCACCGGAATATACTCGGTGGTATTGAAGATAAAAGCGGCCACCGCCAGCGTTAAAACGCGTGACCATGCCGTGGTACGTGAAACAGCGTGGGTAGCGGACATAGGTTCCTCAATCCAGCATGAAATTTGAAAGCGCCTGATTGTAGAAGCGGCTGTATGAAATTCAATCTTTGTGTGATCTGTGTCGCACTTTTTGCTCAGGTTGGCTAACGCTGATAAACAGGGTTTATCGACGTTAATGAAAATTGGGCACAACGATGGCTGAGCGCGCCTACCCGTATGATTCTCGTTACCAGACGCAGCTTGTGCTCACGGGCTGACGTAGCCCGGGAGGGGGCGCATTCTTCCGCAGGTTTGCACCACGTTGCGGCTGGTCGGTTTTGTTGCTGACAGCAGAAGGAGGGTAAGATAGGTGGGTAAATCTGTGATTGCTGATGAGATGGAGCTGCCCGTACCATGCCAGGCCTGAATATCGTTAAAGCGCCGAATGAAGAACATCTCATTTTTCTTTGCCGGATAGCCTCACTGCTCGGGCTTGTTGTCTCACTGGGCTGGCTGGTGGTGTTTGCCGCCATGCAGGAGTGGAAGCTGGTGTCATCAGAGCTGCTGCTCGCCACTGCCGCATTCCCTTGCTGGCGTATTGCGATGCGCGGGCATTTCTCGGCCGGGCTGATGCTGGCGCAGCTGGTCTGCATCCTCTATGTGATCGCGTTTTGTCTGCTGTTTGATATCCCGGAAAACGGCATTCCGCGCTCAACGCATCTCTATCTGCCAGTGATTGCGCTGGTGGGTTATTTTAACTATCAGCGTCACCCCAACCGGCTGCAGGCCTGCGCCATCGTGGTCAGCCTGCTGGCGTTTATCGTACTGAGCAGCGCCGATCTGATTTTTGCCTTCGCCGATCCGATGCCTCATCACTTCCGCACCTTCAGCCCCTGGGTCAATGCGCTGATCGCGACCGCTATTTTCTGCGGTGGTATCGCTGCGATGCACGCCGACTTTTCCCGCCGCACTGAGAAGGTCAGGGCCATCCAGAATGCGCTGTTCAATGATGAACTGGAGCTTTTCTTCCAGCCATTGCTCAACTCTTCCGGTCAGGTGACGGGCGCTGAAGCGCTGCTGCGCTGGCAGCATCCGCAACAGGGATTGCTGCCGCCGTCAGCATTTATCCCTGATGCGCAGCGTGCCGGGCTGATGCCAGCGGTGGGTAACTGGGTGATTGTCCATGCTTTCCGTGAACTGGCGAAGTGGCAGACAGATCCGCTGACCCGCGAACTCACGCTGTCGATCAATATTACGGTTGATCATCTGATGAAAGCTGACTTTGTGACGAACCTGCTCAGTCAGGCTAACATCACGCAAATCGCACCATCGCGGGTGAAACTGGAGCTGACAGAAAGCGTCTTTGCCAGCGACATGGATTCGGTCGTGACCAAAATGAATACGTTAGCCGCTGCAGGATTCCGTTTTTCGCTGGATGATTTTGGTACCGGCTTTTCTTCGCTGAGTTATCTGCGTCGGTTGCCGCTGGCGCAGATAAAAATCGACCGCAGTTTTATTTCGGGCGCGACCGACAATCCGAAAGGGGCGGTCATCGCGCGCTCGATTGCCCGCATGGGACTCGATCTTAATCTGGAAGTACTGGCCGAGGGGATTGAAACGCCAGAGCAGTGGTTGATGATGCAGGATTTCGGCTGTACTGCTTTCCAGGGGTTCTACTTTTCGCGCCCGCTGAGTCTCAGTGATTTCCGTGACTTTCTGACGTGTTACCGCGTTGCCAGCAGCAAACGCCAGCCATGAAAAAACCTGCCCCATTGGGGCAGGCTCCTCAACTGATGGACAATAACGGTGCCAGAAGAGAGCAGGTGACAGGCTCTTGTATTGCCTCCGGACCTGTCACCTGCTGCTATGACGCTAGCCGTTGGGCCTGTTGTTTAAGCCGTCGTTCTTAAATAAAACATCGCGCGGCACGCGCGGCTGTTTTAAATTCTTGTAACGATTCGGCCAAATCACAGAAGGATGCACGCCCAGGGCATTAGCAATGATCCATTCACCTTTTGGCCAGGGTCGATACAAGGTATTGGCCAGAGTGGGTGACGCCAGTCCAGCGGCTCTGGATATTGCCGCCAGCGAGTAACCCTGTCTCTTCAGTTCTGTCACGATAAAGCTGACTTCCCAGTCTTCAGTTGCCATCTTGAACTACCTCCGTTGTAGATTATCAGTCACAACTTAAGCTAGCACATTCTTTTAGTGACTTATAGTCCGTATACTTATAGGCATCAAAAAAAGCGCGTTTATGTGATGCAGTGAACATTTTTTCAGCAAAAAAGCAGGTAACGGAACGTGTAACTCTTTTGTGTTATGTGACTTATAGTCCGTGGTTCGATAAGCATCAACGCGTCATGTTTATCGGATGAAAAATACAGACAGCATTCAGGCTCAGTTTGGAGCGCACATCAGATCTCTTCGTACCGCGTCGGGCATGTCGCAGGAAGCGTTTGCCGACAAGTGCGGGCTGGATCGCACCTATATCAGCGGCATTGAACGTGGGGTACGTAACCCGACACTGGAAGTGATTAACGTGCTGGCGAAAGGGCTGAATGTAAAACTGAAGACGTTGTTTGACTGGTCATAAGATCCGGCAACGTTCGGCAACGCGCCATACTCAGCAGGGCAGGGGGCAACCGGCTGGCCCGGCAGGAAAGTGCAGCGGCGGAAGCCACACGAGGTGTTCCCGCCGCCTGACGCCATCATTTACAGCGAACGCGCCAGTCGCTCTACGGCCGTGACCAGATCCGCATCCGACACCGTTGAATAAGACAAGCGTAAGGTACGCTTGTCCGGGTGGTCATTGAAGAATGCTTCACCCGGCACGAACACTACACCGTTCTCCAGCGTCTGCTTCAGCCAGGCGGTGGTGTCGAAATCGTAGCGGAAGCGCGCCCACAGGAACATGCCGCCTTTAGGACGACTGAATTCAATATGGTCGGCGAGATGGGTTTCCAGCGCGTCAGCCAGCACGTTACATTTTTTGCGGTAGAACTCACGGATCTGCGTCAGCTGCTCTGGCAGACGATTCAGCGTCAGATAGTGCGCGGTGATCGCCTGCGCCAGCGAGGTGCTGTGCAGATCGGTCGCCTGTTTGACGATAATCGCTTTACTGGCCAGCCACTCAGGGATCACCAGCCAGCCAATACGCATGCCCGGCGCGAGAATTTTCGATAACGTTGAAGTGTAGATCACACGTTCACGGCAGCCCTGGTTAATCGCATGCTGATACAGCGTCGTCCAGCGGTTGTCCGTGAAATTGATCTCACCGTATGGGTCGTCTTCGATGATGATAAAGTCATGCTGTTGCGCCAGCGCCACCAGCTTGCTGCGGCGCTCTTCGCTCAGCACAGTACCGCCTGGGTTGCCGAAAGTCGGCACCAGGTAAACGATTTTCACGTTGGTGGTTTTGAGCACTTCTGCAAGCTGATCAACAATCAGGCCATCTTCATCGGAATCCACGCTGACGATATTGGCCTGCGCCAGCTGGAAAACCTGCAGTGCGGCCAGATAAGTCGGACGTTCAACGATGACCACATCATCCGGGTCCAGCAGGGTACGGGCAACGATGTCCAGCGACTGTTGTGAACCCGAGGTAATGTAAACATCACCTGCATCACAGTTGACGCCTCTTTCGTGGCACAGCTGGCTGATCGCCTGACGCAGCGCCGGATAGCCTTCGCTCAGACCATACTGGAAAGCGTCGTTAAAGTTGCCAGCCATCACCTGACTTACCGCCAGTTCCAGCCCTTCCTTATCGAAAAGTTCCGGAGCCGGAATGCCGCCGCCAAGAGAAATCACACCGGGGAGCTTACTGTGTTTGAGGAGTTCACGTACTGCCGAAGTCTTAAGGCCACTTGCTCGTGCAGCAAGCCGTTGATCTGACATCTTCTTTTACCTTACTTATGCATGATGAGACAGCTGACTTAATGAGTATTTGTTCTGTCCGGAAGCCAGTTACCTTACCAGTCCTGAGCGGGCTGCGTAACAGAAAACTGCTGCTGCGGATAATGCGGGAACTCAGCATGATCCCGTTAACTCTTTTGTAGCATATTTTCACTGTGAAAACAGAATGTTCACCACTAATTAACAGCGACAAGTTACGCCCTGCCGCTGCTTATTGCTAACGACCTGGCGCCGCAGTGTGGAGAGAAATGACAGCGGCAGGGTGTATCGGTCTGGAAATCGTCATTCTGATCCGAAAGCCCGCGCGTGAGTCTGGCAGTTTCAGCCTGATACTGCCATGCTATTCTCCGCTAACGTTAATTGATGTCAGGGAGGGATAATGCGCGCGTCGCTGTTAAAACAAAAAATCGCTTTGTTTGCCTTAATGTTTCTGCCCGGTTTTACCTGGGCCAGCTGGATCACCCGCACGCCGGCGATACGCGACGTGCTGCAGGCGTCGACCGAAACCATGGGGCTGATTCTGTTTGGTTTCTCGTGTGGTTCGATGCTTGGCATTCTCAGCGCGGGTAAACTCAATGACGTGATTGGCGTGCGTAAATCGATGGCCGTCGGCTTTCTGCTATTGTTAGCAGGCTTGCTGCTGCTGGCCGTGGCGCTGGTGATGCAAAGTACCGCCTGCGCGTTTCTGGCATTAATGCTGTTTGGTGCGGGAACCGGCATTATTGATATCGCGATTAATATTGAAGGTGCGGTGTTTGAACAGGCGATCGGGCAGCCGATTATGACCACGCTGCACGGCTTTTTCAGTTTCGGCACGCTGATTGGCGCGCTGACTGGTCTGGCGATGACGGCGTTAAACGTCAGCACTACTCTCCATTTCGCCACCGTGCTGGTGATAGCATTGGTGGCGGCGATCACCTTCAGCAAACATTTCCCGTGGTCAGAGCCACAGCATGCTGAGGGCAAAGCGCAGGGTAACTATCTGGCGCAGGTTATGACGGAGCTGAAGGATCGACGGCTGATGCTGCTGGGCGTGGTGATCCTGGCGATGGCGCTGGCGGAAGGCTCGGCCAATGACTGGGTACCGCTGCTGATGATCGACGGACATCACTTTGGTCATACAGCAGGCACGCTGGTGTATGTCGGTTTTACCGCCGGGATGACGCTCGGGCGCTTTATGGGCGGTTTCTTTGTCACCCTGCTGGGGCGGGTGTGGGTGCTGCGCATCAGTGCCGCTTCCGCCGCGATTGGTTTGCTGCTGGTGATCTTCTCCAGCGCGCCATGGCTGGCCGCTGCCGCTGTGGTGTTCTGGGGCGTGGGCGCATCGCTCGGCTTCCCGCTGACCATCTCTGCCGCCGGGGAAGGGGAAAACAGCGCGGTGCGCGTTACGATTGCCGCCACGCTGGGCTACATCGCCTTCCTTGTCGGGCCGCCGCTGCTTGGCTTTATTGGTGAACATGCCGGTTTGCGTCTCGCCATGCTGCCGGTGCTGGCCATGGTGCTGCTGGCACTGCTGTGTTCATCTTCTGCGAAGGAGCGGCGCGAACAGCAGCCAGCCTGAGTAAGACCTGCGACGCCGCGTCATGGCGGCGTCGCTCCATCAGAGACCATTTTCTCAGCACAACGGCTTACTGCGGGCGATTGAAGCCATCCCTGACGAGCCGTATCAGCATCAGCCATGCTGCCAGTAAGGCGGCGTACCAAACACTCCGACAAAAAAATCAATCACCACTCTGACATTCAGCGGCGGATGGCGCGCGTGCGGGTAAATCGCTGCCACATGCTGGGTCTCTGGCTTGATCGCCGCCTCGAAATCCGGCAGCAGTTTGATTAACGCGCCGCTCTTCAGGCTGTCACCAATCAGCCAGTCGGGAAACAGCACGAGGCCCATCCCGCCGAGCGCGGCTCTGAGCAGTGTTTCGGCATTATTGGCGGCAAGCCGTGCAGGAACCGGGTAGTGCAGCCATTTCCCCTGCCGCTGGCGGAACAGCCAGCGGTTTGGCCCGGATGAGCCCTGATAAACCAGACAGCGGTGACTGGCGACCTCTTCCGGACGCGCAGGCATGCCCCATTTGCGAATGTAATCCGCCGAAGCGGCCAGATGATAATGCTGGTCAGAGAAAACCCGTGCGTGTACGGAGGAGTCAGTCAGCGCGCCAATGCGAAACAGCACATCCGCGGCATCACGGTGCGGATCAACATAGTCATCGGTCTGCGTCATCTCAATGTGCAGACGCGGATAGCGTTCCGCCAGTGCGGGCAGCCACGGCGCGATATGGCGCTGACCAAAATAGACCGGCGCATTGATGCGCACCAGGCCAGAGGCTTCCACCGTGCGATCGCGCAGTTCGCGCTGTGCTTCACTGATTTGTGCGGTCATGGCGCGGGCATAGCTGATAAACAGGCGACCCGCCTCGGTGGGAATGACGGAACGCGTATTGCGATAGAACAGTTGCTGGCCGAGGGTATCTTCCAGTTGCTGGATAATGCGCGACACCTTCGACGCAGAAACCCCTTCCTGCCGTGCGGCGACGGAAAAACTCTGGGCGTCATACACATCAATAAAGAACTGCAGTGCGCTGAGCGTGATCGCGCCAATGTTATGCATTTATGCCATTCCTGCAAAAGTGTTTCCCTGATTGTACTGTTTTTTACCGTAATACGCTGCGTTATGCTGCCGCGCGTTGATAACGGAGGCAGTTTGCTATGCAGTTTTTACTTATTTTGCTGGTGGTCGCAGGCGGTATGGGCCTGTCCATCGAGGCGGGGTTGCTGGGGCCGCTGGGGCAGCAGGTCGGCGACTTATGGGCGACATTCAGCGTGTTTGGCGCAGGTGCGGCACTGACGTTTTTGCTGATGCTGTTCTTCAGCCCGCGTAACAGTCCGTCATTTTTTGCCCAGCCCGCCTGGCAGCTCACCGGCGGTTTACTCGGCCCGGGCTATGTGGTGATCCTGACGCTCGCCACACCGGTGATTGGTATCGCCATGACGATGATCGGCATTCTGGCGGGGCAGGTGTTTAAGAGCCTGATCATCGACCACTTTGGTTTGCTGGGCGCGGCGCAGCGAAAAATCGACGGTAAACGCCTGCTGGCGCTGGTTTTTATTCTCATGGCTCTGGCACTGGTTGCACAGGGGTAAGGTGACACGATGACTATTTTAATGATCTTTCTGGCTATCGCTGGCGGTGCGTTACTCAGCGTGCAGGCGGCGATCAACAGCCAGCTCGGCAGCACGGTAGGGGTTTTCCGCAGTGCGTTTCTGACCTTTTCCGTCGGCGCGATTGTGACTGTACTGCTGATCTTTTTCTTCGAACCGCCACAGACCACCAGTTTGCTGCAGGTGCCGAAATGGCAGTTGCTGGGTGCAATGTTTGGCGTGCCCTATATCGTGATTATGGTGCTGGCGGTGCAGCGCATTGGCGCAGCGGTTGCTACGGTGGCGGTGATTTTTGGTCAGCTGACCATGAGTATGCTAATCGATAACTTTGGCTGGCTGGGCAATGAGGCGATTCCATTCTCCGCCAGTCGCCTGGGCGCGGTGTGTTGTCTGGGGATAGCGCTCTATTTTATCTATTCAGGTAACCGGGCCACGGCGAAACGGCAGGCTCAGCCCGAGGCCGTCACTGCCGACTGAGTGATGACAGGATGCCGCCATAAAAAAGCTACCGGCAAGGTAGCTTTTTTATGGCGAGTGACGTGTCAACCCACTGCATTCCGGCGCGGCTTGCTGTGCCGCGCCGCACCAGCCGGGTTTATTTACCCTGCAGTTTCTTCAGCAGCGCTTTGGCGACGGCTTCGGAACTTGCCGGGTTCTGGCCGGTTATCAGATTGCCATCTTCCAGCACAAACGGCGCCCAGTCCGGGCCTTTCTGATAATGCGCGCCCAGCGCCTTGAATTCATCTTCAATCAGAAACGGCACCACATCGGTTAATTCTACTGCCGCTTCTTCACCGTTGGTGAAGCCGGTGACCTGACGACCTTTAATTAATGGCTGACCATCAGCACCTTTGACGTGAAGCAGCACGCCCGGCGCATGGCAGACGAAGCCAATCGGTTTGCCCGCGCGGTCAAAAGATTCAATCAGTTCGATGGATTTAGCGGACTCCGCCAGATCCCACAGCGGGCCGTGGCCGCCAGGATAGAACACGGTATCAAATGCATCCTGAGTAACGGTCTCCAGCTTCACGGTATTCGCCAGCACCTGCTGAGCGGCAGGATCAGCTTTGAAACGGTGCGTCAGCTCTGTCTGGAATTCCGCCTGATCGCTTTTCGGGTCCAGCGGTGGCTGTCCGCCAGCCGGGGAGGCCAGCACCACTTCTGCGCCCGCATCGGTAAAGGCGTAATAAGGCGCGGCAAACTCTTCCAGCCAGAAACCGGTTTTCTTGCCGGTGTTGCCCAGTTCATCATGCGAAGTCAGTACCATTAAAATTTTCATTATTCATTCCTCTGAAGTTGGAGTCTGGAAACGTGTGTTTGCCCGAGGTTATTGATTAAAAAACTCTGCCACAGCTGCGCTTTTATCCTGATAAGGCGCGCGCAGCCGCAGGTTAGTGGTGCCTGCTTCGTCCTGCACCACCACCGGTTTGGCATGGCTGAAACGGCGGAAACCGTGAATGCCGTGATAGGCACCGATACCGGATGCCCCCACGCCGCCAAACGGCAGGCTGTCGATGGAGACATGCGTCATCACATCATTGATCACCAGCGCCCCGGAGGTGGTTTGCTGCCGCATCAGCTGCTGGCGGGCGTTATCGTTGCCGAAGTAGTAGGCCGCCAGCGGGCGCGGATGCGCATTGATATAGCGGATCGCTTCGCTGATATCGCCGGAGTACGTTTTGATCGGCAGCAGCGGACCAAAAATCTCCTCCTGCATAATGCTCATCTCTTCAGTGACGCCCAGCACCAGGTGCGGCGCAATCTTGCGGCTCTGCGCATCAAAGTCAGCTTCGCCAGCGGGTGCCAGACTGATCACCTGCGCGCCTTTACTGGCCGCATCCTCCAGCAGATTCAGTAACCGCTGATAGTGACGCTCGTTGATGATTGCAGTGTAGTCAGGATTCTGCTGTACCGTCGGGAAGCTTCTGGCGACGAAGGCGGCGGCGGCGGCGACAAACGGGCGCAGCTGGCTTTCCGGCAACATCAGATAGTCCGGCGAAATACAGATCTGTCCGGCGTTGAAGGTTTTAATGGTCAGCGTGCGTTCTGCCGCCAGCACCGGATCGGCGTCACTATCCACCACTACCGGCGATTTACCGCCCAGTTCCAGCGTCACTGGCACCAGATTTTCTGCGGCGGCACGCATTACATGGCGGCCAACGGCAGTACTGCCGGTGAAAATCAGATGATCGAACGGCAGGGCGCTGAACGCCTGGCCGACATCGGCATCACCCAGCACCACGCTCAGTTCACCGGCGTCGAAATAGCGCGCCACCAGCTCAGCCAGCAGTTGTGAGGTTTTTGGCGTCAGCTCCGAAGGTTTCAGCATTGCGGTATTACCGGCGGCAAACACGCCAGCCAGCGGGCCGAACGCCAGATTAATCGGAAAGTTCCATGGACTAATAATGCCAATCACGCCGAGCGGCTGCGGTTCGATCCACGCCTGCATACCAGCCACGGGCACTGCGGCAGTTTCGGGCTGCATCCACTGCTCAACCTGTTCAGCGGCATCGTTCAGCATAGTAATGGTCGTCGCCAGGTCTGCCACCATCGTCTGATAACCACTACGGTGACCAAAATCGGCGCTGATAGCCTCGCGCATGGCGAGATGGTTATCACGCAACAGTGCTGCGCTGCGCTGCAGACGGTCACGGCGCAGCGCGGCTGATGCCGGGCCTGACTGCAGGTGATGCTGTTTCATCATGTGCAGGATCTGCTGCAATTCCTGCTGGCTCTGTGAATTGATCATTCGTGTGCTCCTTGTTCTGTCCGCATCGAGTGGCGCAGCGCTCTGGCTGTGCATTTGGAATGGACACAGCTTAATGGCGCTGGATTCGTTGCGCTAACAACGCTATTTTGGTGGGGGTATAAATATTTTTATGGGGTGGTGATGTCACTGGTTCGTTTACGCACGTTTATGGAAGTTTATCGCCAGCGTTCTATTTCGGGTGCGGCCAGGGCGCTGAATCTCACCCAGCCTGCGGTGTCACAGCATATCAGCGGGCTGGAAGTGGCGGTGGGACGCCCGCTGTTCGAGCGCCAGACGCATGGCGTACAACCGACTATTGTTGCCGACGATCTGGCGGCGGATATCGGTGACAAGCTGGATGCCGCCGAGTCGGCGCTGGCTTCCGCCAGAGCACGATCGATGGATGTCAGCGGCACGCTGCAGCTGATCGGTCATGGCGATTTTATGGCGGAGAAGCTGGCGGGCGAGCTGCTGCCGCTGCTGGAGAGCGGGATTCGCGTGCATATGCATACCGGCGATGGCCCGCTGGTGACGCAGATGGTGATAGAAGGGCACTGCGATCTCGGCATCACGGCGCATCCGGTAATGGATACCCGGCTGAAAAGTGAAATGATTTTTAGCGACAGAGTATTGGCGGTGGCTGCGCCGCCGGTGGCGCAGCGGCTGAACAGCAGCGCAAATTTCGCCGCCGACCTGCTGAACGAGCCGCTGCTGGCGTATAACCTGGAACTGTCGCTGATCGATCACTGGCTGGATAAAAACCGCATTAAGTATCACTCTCTGTTGCCCGCCATGGTGGGACAGGATTTACGCGGGCAGCGCACGCTGCTGTGCAGGGGATTTGGCTGGTCGGTGATGCCGGAGTTTCTTTGCCAGCGGCAGATTGAACAGGGCGAGCTGATGCCGCTGCATGCGCCGATTGGCGATATTGAAATCCGCTACAGCCTGATCTGGCAACCGGGCTCGCTGCGTCAGCCACGTATTGCCCATGCCCGCCAGACACTGTTACGACGGCTGGCGAAGCACACGTCGGCAGAATAATGTCGTGGTGCAGCCAGCCATCAGCCGGGGGCGGCCGATGGCTGGAGCGTCTGGCTTACTGACAACCCAGCGTTTTCGCCAGCGTACCTTTCTGCGATTTAATCTGCTGCGCCACGCTGACCGGTAAAGCCGGCCAGAGCGTCAATTGTGGCGTGGTTTTCGCTTCAATGGTGGTTATCGTCACCTGATAATCACAAAAATCCGCGCCTTTTAGCGTGTTCTGATCCAGTAAAAAGGCCGCGTATTCACCTTTATCCGGGCTGACGCCAGTGAAAATCACTTTCCAGTAGCCGCTGGGGATCTTCACCTCAGGCGCGTTCGGCAGGGTTTCTGTCTGACGCTCATACAGCGGGCCCGTCACCACATGTACCGCATCGATATCGGCACGATTTGCCAGTACCCGCTCTTTATCTTCCAGTCTGGCCCAGGCGCCCTGATTCAGCGCCGCTTTCTGCGGCGTGATATTCGACAGATAGTTTAGTGCCTGCCAGTCGGTCGCATTGCCGAGACTGGCTAATGGTGCCTGATGACCGCGATCCACCTTCAGTGTGGCGCTGGCATTGGTGTAAGCGGCTGGAGCCAGCGTTGCGTCAGCAGGCAGATCCGGGTCCTGCTTCCAGTTGCGCGGGCGGTTACTGGCCTGTGAATCCTTCGTGATGTTGTAGGCGACCCAGTTAGCAAACTTTGTGGTGCTGTTATTGTTCAGCACATAGGCGTTACGCACCAGCGTTGGGCCGCTGCCACCTGTCGGACAGCCCGCCGCACAGATTTCTGGCGCGATAGTTTGCGGTGGCTCAGCAGGGGGTGGTGGAGTTTGGCTTGGTACGCAACCGGTAAGCAGTAACAGGGGTAATAATCTTAGCAGGCCGGGTTTCATGGACATAGTTCCTTTATGCTGGATGAGGTAACAGATGCAATCTGCAAAGACGGGATTACCTTTATTCTGGGAAAAATAATATCTGACATTACGTTGTCAATCTCAGTCCTGATTAAATTTCTTTTCAGCAACTGAGGTATTTGTGGCTTTACCTTTTTCTTAAATTCATTGAATGCTTTTTAACGAAATTATGCCTTAACAGAAAATAAGAAGGCCGCGATTGCGGCCCTGCGTATTGCATTACGAAATTTTGAAGCATTTCGTATTCAATACATAATCGTTTCCTGTTTGCTGGGACGTTTTCTGATCAAAGTCGTTTGGCGTCGTTACTTTGTAGTCATCACCGCCGATATAAGGATTGTCAAAATAGAAGGCAAAGGAGCCATCGTCGGAAGCATAGGTTACTGTACCTTCGCATCCTGTCATCAGACCGTTAGATTCGGCACTGAATGATGCGGTTTGGCCAGGACCAATACTTTTGGGAGGGTTATTGCCCAGGATACCGTGATTAAGGTCACTGCTGACCAGGGTCCATGCATTGCTAGTGCCGTTGGTGACTGTCCAGGAAACGCTACGTGATGCAGACATTTACTATCTCCAGATAAAAAAGCCACAATATGAACGTTATCGTTACCCCACTGAAGGATAACAACATTTACGGATACACCAGGAAAACTCCGAATATTAATATCTCTTTATAATTTTAAGTCAAGTGAATATTTTTCTTTCATGAAACTCTGTTTTTTTATTCGCGGAAAACACTCGGATTTTAAATATCTTATTGTTTTTTATGTTTTTTTGACTTTGTTTTTTCCTCGTTAGGGTTTCGGTAACCTAAGGTGATTAATCTGCGTTAATAATAGTTTGATTATTTTTATTAATGTTATTGTCCGCGTCTGATGCTGTGCCGCTGTGCAAAATAACAGTCACATCTCGCCCGGGAGTGGGTTCTGTTTTGCTTTGTGTCAGGTCGCTAACATGTATTGGGGTTTAGTGACAATCGTGCGTGCATTAAACACTAAACACTAAACACTAAACACAATAAAGAATTTAATAGTTTAGTGAACAGTGAACAGTGAACAGTGAACAGTGAACAGTGAACAGTGAACAGGAATAAGGGGGTATTGACGCTGATTTGAAAAACGCGCCAGTGTTAAATGGCGCGCGGGTTAACTTCAGGGCATCGATCAAGGCAGATTGGTAATCTTCGCGTCAACCACCACGCCGATAATCTGGCAATTGCCGTTGATCTCGAGCATCGGATATTGCGGATTAAGTGGTTTAAGAAACTTGCGTCCGGCATCGATCACCAGCTTCTTGAAAGTGGCTTCGTTCTCGTTTTCGAGTTTCGCCACCACCAGCTTGCCATTGATCGGTTCCACTTCCGGGTCGACCAAAATCGCCATCCCTTCCGGGATACTCAGCCCCACCGGCGAGGTCATCGAATCGCCTTTCACATCCAGCCAGAAGCCCTGTTCCGAGCAGTCGGCAGTGGTTTCATACCAGCGATCGATATTCTTGCGGTGATAAGGCTCAATCGCTTCCGACCAGGCGCCCGCACTAACCCAGCTGATCACCGGGAACTGGCCTTTTGGCATGTGCTGACGCTGGTGAGTGACGTTTGAGTTGCCGTCGGCATCATAGCCAGCAGGCTCATCAAGATAGCCGCTGTGCATACCGTAGCTCTCTTCGATTCGTCTGGCGGCCTTTTCGCCGAAAGAGGCCTTACCCGTCATCAGCTGCGACAGGTAACTCTTCTCTTTGCTGGGCAGGGTTCTGTCCGCAAACCACTCTTTGAGGCGCATGCGCCTGTTTTCGACCATGTTCATCCTCCTATTGTGATTAGTAATCACTAAACAAGCAAATGCTTGACGTAATGTTTAGTGTTTAATAAACTCACCTTAGCATAATGAGTCGGCTATGGAAAAGGAAAAAGGAGGCGTTAAGCGATGACGATTGATGAACAGGTGATCGAATTTATTCGCGCCAATCCGCTGAGCAGCGCAGCCGACACGGCAGGCGCTATGGGCATCTCGGCGGGATTAATGCGCGGCGTGCTTTCTGAACTGTACCAGAAGGAATTAATTGACCGTGTAAAAGTCGCCTCCGGCCACCAGTATCTGATCCCGACCGGCGTGGCGCAGACAGAGAATGACGAATACCGCCGTTTACGCCAGCTGGCGGAGCAGCTGGAAGAGAAACAACTGTGGCGGCGCGCGGCGCGCCAGTGGCTGGCGGTGATGGATGCCACCGATGACGAACGCTTGCGTGGCAAAGCCGCAGAGCGCAGCACGTCCTGTATTCAGCACAGTACGGTCTATCGGGCGGATTTTTGCGACGGCGGCATTGCTGAAGCAACGCTGGCGGACCTGCCAGCGCTGGCGTCATTACGTTTCTGACAGTCAGGCGATAAGTACGCAGAGTGCGATCGCTGGCGGGCAATCCGCCTGCGGCGATTGGGCAGTAAAAATGGGGGGAGAAAACAATGCGTGATATGCAACTGGTTTTAGAGCGCTGGGGCGTCTGGTCGCGTTCCCGGCCGCAGCTGGGTTATTCATCCGTCGCGGCGGGTTTTAAAGGGTTGCTGCCGGAAAGCGCGGTCAGGTTCAGCTGTTCCGATGACGATGCGATGATTGTCGATTCCTGCGTCGGCAAGCTGAAACAGAAGCGTCCGGACGAGCATCAGTTAATTGAAGATCACTATATTAAAGGCATCTCGAAACGTATGCTGGCGCGCAGAATGCAGGTATCCGAAGGCATGATCCGCATTAAGCTGCAGCTGGCGGAGGGCTTTGTCGAAGGCTGTCTCACCATGATGGATGCAGACCTGGAAATGGACAGCTGGGCAGAGAGAAAAAGAGTTGACCACTGGCGCTAGTTTCGGGGTGTGATACGCCCGCAGCGTGCCCATTACGCAACTCTGAGAAGCGGGTAAAACAGGCGGCAACGCAGCACGTTGCCGCCGCTGATTCAGAACATCATCACCATCCACGGATAGGCAATTAACATCATCGCACCGAGGAAGATCGCGCCGAAAATGGTGCCCAGACGCCAGTAGTCTTTCGTCGGCAGATAACCGCTGCCGTAGTAAATCGGGCTGGGGCCGGTGCCGTAAGGCGTGATAATGCCCATCACACCCAGCGAGGTAACCATCATCAGGCAGAAGACCGGCATATTAATGCCAGGAATCGAGGCCGCTACGGTGAGTACTGCAGGCAGCAACGCGGTGGTATGCGCCGTGGTGCTGGCAAACAGGTAGTGCAACAGGAAGAACGCCACCAGCAGCATCACCGCCGCGACGTTGGGCTGAATGCCATCCAGCAGCGGACTGGCCTCTTTACCCAGCCAGCTGATAAAGCCGACGCGCGCCAGCCCATCCGCCAGCGCCACCAGTGTGGCGAACCAGGCAAAGGTGTTCCAGGCGGGTTTATTGCTGGTGATGTCACTCCAGTTCAGCACTCCGGTCCACAGCATCAGCACCACCACCAGCAGCGCTGCCATCGCCGGTTCAATCCAGGCGGTGGCGAAAATCCACATCAGCAGCGCACAGCAGACAAACACCAGCAGCAGGATCTCGTGACGCGACAGCCTGCCGAGCTTTTCCAGCTCACTGCTGGCCCAGCGCGGCACTTCATCATTCACCTTCACTTCCGGCGGATAGAACCAGAATGCCAGTAACGGCATGGTCAGGATCAGCAACACACCGAGCGGCAGGAAGGCGATAAACCACATGCCCCACGAGATCTCAAAACCGACAATGCTTTTCACCAGCGCCAGCGCCAGCAGGTTCGGCGCCAGCGCCGATAAAAACATTGAGCTGGTAATACAGGCGGCGGTGATGGCCACCCACATCAGATAGGATCCAATACGCCGGGCGCTGGGATCGTTCGGTTTGGAGCCGTACAGCGGCGGCAGGTTGGCGATAATCGGGAAAATGGTGCCGCCACTGCGCGCGGTATTGGATGGCGTGAAGGGCGCCAGCAGCAGGTCGGCGAAGGTGATGGCATAACCAAGCGTCAGGCTGCGGCGGCCAAGGTATTTCACCAGGATCAGCGCCAGACGGCGACCGAACTGGGTTTTATCGTAGCCTGCGGCAAACATGAACGCGCCGAATATCAGCCACACCGTGGAGTTACCAAAACCACTTACCGCCCACTTAAATGCCTCGCTGGCGGGTTTGAATTTCGGATTGGCGAGTTCCGCCGGGCTGAACAACAGCCACTGGTTAAATAACGCGATAACCACCACGCCGGTCAGACCGATGACGGCGCCGGGCAGCGGTTCAAAGATCAGCCCGATAATCACGCCGACAAAGATGGCGAAGAAGTGCCAGGCATACGGCTCCAGCCCGCCAGGAACTGGCGTCAGCAACAATACAATCGCGACAACGACTGGCAGTAAAAGCAATATCAGGCGCTTGTTTCTTCCCGCAGGGGCGGCTGGAGCCGGAGCGGAGTCACTCTTCGTTGATATGTTTGTCATAATATTTTCTGCACGTTATTGAGAATACATTTGCGTGTTTCAGCCGGTCGCGTGCGATGAATATTTGTGCATTGCTTTTCTGTTTTAGCGTGGCAGCTGAAGTGCGTTATCTGTTCACTTTGAAATACTTTATCACACATATAGTAAACGGATATGCCTGTATTTCCAGCGCTCTGCCTGATATCGCAGCGCCCGCGTTTCGCTTATAGGCACATAGTTTAAAGGGTTGATTTCCGTACCAACCTCACTGAAACTTCATGAAGTTACTGGACCGAAAAAAAATAAAATATTGCGTTGATTCAAGAGCGTAATGCATGGATTGCGGGTGTAAATAATGGCTGTGCCAGCTGCTGGCTGTCGGTCTATTTAACTCAACAGCAATTAACAGTCCCGACCGTATTAACCACTTTTCTTCCCGGAGTTGATCATTATGAATACGCTCACCCCGCTCCTGAATCCCCTCACGTTGCCGAACGGCGCGGTGCTGAAAAACCGTTTGCTGATGGCGCCGATGACCACCTGTACCGGTTTTTATGATGGCTCGGTGCCCAGCGATTTAGTGGAATATTATCGTGACCGCGCGGGCAGTATTGGCACTGTGATTGTTGAATGCTGCTTTATTGATCCTAAAGGACCGGCATTCCCGGGGGCGATCGCCATTGACAGCGATAACAAAATTCCGGGCCTGAAGAAAATTGCAGACGCCATTAAGTCGAAAGGTTCCACTGCGATTCTGCAAATTTATCACGGTGGCAGAATGGTGGAGCCGGAGCTGATTGGCGGCAGGACGCCGGTCGCGCCAAGCGCGATTGCCGCGCCGCGTGCGGGCGCCACCACGCCGCAGGCGCTGACTGGCGAAGAAGTCGACGTGATGATCACCAAATTTGGTGATGCGGTAAACCGCGCGATCAAAGCCGGATTTGACGGCGTTGAGATCCATGGCGCCAATACTTACCTGATCCAGCAGTTCTACTCGCCGAACTCCAACCAGCGCGATGACCAGTGGGGGGGCAGCCGTGATAACCGCGCCCGTTTCCCGCTGGCGGTGCTGGATATCACCCATAAGATGGCGCAGCGCTTCGCCCATGCCTCATTTATTATCGGCTATCGCTTCTCGCCGGAAGAGATCGAAGAGCCGGGCATTCGCTTTGACGACACCATGTATCTGCTGGAAAAACTGGCCGAACGCGGGCTGGATTATGTGCATTTCTCGGTGGGTGCGCTGCTGCGTCCTTCGATTGTCGACATCAGTGATCCCACGCCATTAATCACCAAATATCGCGCTATGTGTTCCGAAACGCTGGCTAAAATCCCGGTGATTGGCGTTGGCGGCGTGGTCAATAAAAGTGATGCAGAAACCGGACTGGAGCAGGGCTTTGATCTGGTGGCAGTCGGCAAAGCCTGTATTGCTTATCCGGACTGGACTGACCGTATTATCAATAATGAGCAGCTGGAGCTGTTTATTGACAGCACGCGCCGTGAAGCGCTGAACATTCCGGAACCACTGTGGCGCTTCTCACTGGTTGACGCCATGATCCGCGATATGAGCAGCAGCGGCCGTAAATATAAGGCGGGCGTCTATCAGGAGAAAGTGGAAGCCGAAGCGCTGAAACTGAAAATTAACGTCACGCTGGACACCGACCGTATTACCGATATTACTCTGGTGCCTGACGAAACGCTGGATGTCGATTTCAGCGATACCTTCGCCAGCCTGCGTAGCCGTATTTTGGTGGCGAACAGTCCGCACGTTGATGCCATTACCGGCGCGACCACACAAAGTGAGGCGCTGAAAAAAGCCGTTTCGCGCGCGCTGGCGACGTCCAGTAAAGAGCATGTACTGGAAGAGGGCGGTAATCCGCTGGCGCCGCAAAACTACGATGTGGTGGTGGTGGGCAGCGGTGGCGCCGGTCTGGCGGCGGCGATTCAGGCGCACGATGAAGGCGCGCGCGTCGTCATTATTGAGAAGATGCCAACCATTGGTGGTAATACCATCAAAGCCTCGGTGGGGATGAACGCAGCAGAAACGCGTTTCCAGAAAATCAAAGGTATCGCCGACAGTAAAGAGCTGTTCTACGAAGAAACCCTGAAGGGCGGTAAATTCAAAAACAATCCGCTTCTGCTGCGGGAATTTGTCGAACTGGCGCCAGAAGCGGTGGAATGGCTGGCCGGGCACGGTATTGAACTGAACGATATCACCATTACCGGCGGCATGAGCATTGACCGTACCCACCGTCCGGCGGATCGTTCGGCGGTCGGCGGCTTCCTGATCAGCGGGCTGGTGAAGAATCTTAATCAGCGCGACATCGAGGTATTACTGGAAACCTCGGTGGCTGAAATCCTGACAGAAAATGGCGTGGTCAGCGGCGTGAAAGTGGTGGATGAGTACAACGACAGCCGCATCCTCAATGCGAAAAGCGTGATTGTTGCCACCGGTGGCTTCAGCGCCAACCGCGAGATGGTAGTGAAGTACCGTCCGGAGCTGGATGGTTTTGTGACCACCAACCATAAAGGCGCCACCGGCAGCGGCATCGCCATGCTGCAGCAGATTGGTGCGGATGTGGTGGATATGGGCGAAATCCAGATCCACCCGACTGTAGAGCAGACGACCTCGTACCTGATTTCCGAAGCGATTCGCGGCGGCGGGGCGATTCTGATCAGCCAGGCTGGTAAGCGCTTCTATAACGAGATGGAAACCCGCGACAAAGTGTCGGCAGAGATTATTGCCCTGCCGGAGAAGAGCGCCTGGGTGATCTTTGACGAGCAGGTGCGGCTGAATAACAAAGCGGCGGATGAGTATATCGCTAAAGGTTTTGTGATCAGCGCGGCGTCACCGCAGGAGCTGGCGGTGAAACTGAATATGGATCACCACGCGTTGCTGGCGACGCTGGAGCGCTATAACCTGTTTGTTGAAAAGCAGAATGATGAGGACTTTGGCCGTAAGACTGCGCTGCGTCATCCGCTGAACCAGGGGCCGTTCTATGCCATCCGTATTGCCCCTGGGGTGCATCACACTATGGGCGGCGTCACCATTAATACCGATACGGCGGTGCTGGATGCGCAGCAACAGGTGATTAACGGTGCATGGGCGGCCGGGGAAGTGGTCGGCGGCATCCACGGCGCGAATCGTATTGGCGGTAATGCGGTGGCGGATATCATTATCTTCGGTATCCTTGCGGGACGCAATGCGGCGGCGTTTGCACGCGCAGACGCGAAGTAGTCGTGCGTTACGCAGTTTGCGGGTTATTGTGGTAATAGTGGTGATTAACAGCAACCACCCGAAATAAAAACCCTGCCACTGCGGCGGGGTTTTTTATTACCCGCGATTCATGCGTTACGCAGTTAACGGGTTATTGTGGTAACAGTGGTGATTAGCATCAACCACCCGAAATAAGACCCTGCCACTGCGGCGGGGTTTTTTATTATCTGCGATTCGTGCGTTACGCACTTACCCTGGTAATATGAAAGAGTGGTCACTTCACACAGTGATTCACCACGGTTCAGGTTCGGCATCTCTGCCAGCCAGTACATGATTATTAAAGCCGCATATTGCGGCTTTTTTCGTTTTCGCCCCCTGCTAATCACCACAACATACCTTCTGTTATCTCCGTAGCAGCGGGGCGACTTTATCCTCTTACGACGACAAGCAGCACACCCGGTTTCCGTGGTGGTAACGGAGAGTTGACTCCATGCCTGACAAAATCGCATCGGCCGCCACGTACTGCACGTCGGGCGGCCTGATCTGTAGCGGCGCCAGCGGCATGTTCGAATGGCTGCATGGCCTCGACTGGAATTTGATCGCGTTACTGAGTGGCATTGTGATCGGCATTGCGACTTATATCACTAACCTCTACTTCAAACATCGCCAGACCCGCGCCTATGAAAATGCATTAGAACGCGGCTGCGTGATTAACCCGCCAGAGGATGAGTAAACATGGCCTTACGAAAAAAAGCCGGGGCGGCGGCAGTGTGCGCGGTATCCGCGATTATCGCCATCGTGCTGGCGAATGGCGAAGTGCGCACCAATCAGCGCGGGCTGGAGCTAATCGGCAATGCAGAATCCTGCCGCCGCTCAGCGTATGTCTGTCCTGCTGGCGTACTCACTGATGGTATCGGCAATACCCACGGCGTGGTGGCGGGTAGCGTAAAAACCGATGCGCAGATCGCCGCCGACTGGCAAAACAATATTCTGGATGCGGAAAGTTGTGTCAATCGCTACGCCAGTGGCCGCCGCTTGCCGGATAACGCGTTCAGCGCGGCGACGTCTGTTACCTTCCGCGCAGGCTGCGGCAATCTGCGCGCTTCGCAGATGTTCCGTTTACTGCGCAGCGGACAGCTTGAACAGGCATGCCAGCAGTTCCCGCGCTGGATCTACGCTGGCGGACGCGTGTTGCCTGGTCTGGTCGCGCGTGCCGAAAAGGAGAAAGCGTTATGTCTGGATGGCTTGTCGTTAGCTGGCTGAAAGATCACTGGCGCAGCGTGCTGACCGGCGTGCTGCTGCTGTTATGCGTCTGTTATTACGGCCAGGCGCATGATGAGCAGCGGCGCGCCGACCGGGCGGAAGATGCGCTGAAACTGGCGCAGCAGGCGATTAACGAGATGCAAACTCGCCAGCGCGACGTTGCCGCACTGGACAGCAAATACAGCGGAGAACTGGCCGATGCCAAAACGACGATTGATCAGCTGCAGCGCGATGTGGCTGCTGGCCATCAGCGGCTGCGCCTCAGCGCCACCTGCCGCGCAACGGCAGACGCCTCCCGCGCCACCGGCGTGGATGATGCAGCCAGCGCCCGACTTACTGACGCCGCTCAACGGGATTATTTCACCCTCCGCGAGCGCATCGCCACCATCAGCAACCAACTGAACGGCCTGCAGACTTATGTGCGTGAACAGTGCCTGAAGTAGCTATTGTCTGCGAGGTTTCGTCATCAGAGGAGGAATCAAATGTGAAGCTAGCCCCGATTATCGCCGCGTTGCGCGCCCGCTGTCCCTCGTTCAGTCAGCGGGTACAAGGCGCGACCGCGATTCCCCCGCTCAGCGATCTCACCCCGGCGGCATTGCCTGTAGCGTATGTCATCCCGGCAGCGGATCAGCCTGCACAACAGCAGTCGCAAACCGATTACTGGCAAACGCTGAGCGAAGGCTTTTCTGTGATGGTAGTGACCAGCTGCACGGCGGAGAGTCTGGCGTCAGGTGTGGCGCTGGACGTGATCGATGCGCTGCGCAGTGAGCTATGGCTGGCGCTGCTGGGCTTTAACCCGGAACCGGAGAATGGCGAGGTGCTGGTGTACAGCGCCGGGCAACTGCTGGAGGCAGACAGTGCGCGGATCGCTTACCAGTTTACCTTCAGCCGTCAGCGCACCCTTAGCGCCGATGACAGCCGCATTGCGGCGGAAATGGCGCAACTGGACGATCTGAACACCATAGCCATTGATATCAATTACCTGTCGCCGGGCAACGGCCCGGATAACCTGACTGAACACCACAGCCAGATCACTTTCAGCGAGTAAATTTATGCATCTGCAACCCACACCCGGACGGTCGGTTCCCGACCCGGTCCGCGGTGACCTTTTGCCTGCAGCCGGGCGAAACGTCGAACTCAGTGTCTACTGGCTCCGTCGCATTGCGGACGGGGATGTCGAAGCAGTCAGCGCAGCGGTGAATGCCGTCAGCGCTGACGCCAAAAATGAAGGTGTCGAGTAATGACCATTAGTTTCTCTGCAATTCCCTCGGATATTCGTGTCCCGCTGTTTTGGGCCGAAATGGATAACAGCAAGGCCAGCACCACCGCCGACAGTGCACCCGCACTGCTGCTCGGTTATGCCAGCGCTGACAGCACCATTGAAAAGAACACCCTCACCATCATGCCTTCGGCAGCGCTGGCGGGCAAAGTGGCCGGACGCGGCAGCCAGCTGGCGCGTATGGTCAGTCGCTATCGTAACGTCGACCCGTTTGGTGAAGTGTGGGTGATTGCGGTGGATGAACCCACTGGCGCAACCGCCAGCGGCACCCTGACCATTACCGGCACCGCGCAGGCGTCGGGCAATCTGAGCCTGTATATCGGTGTCGACCGTGTTCAGGGCGCCGTGGCGACGGGCGACAGTGCGTCGGCGGTCGCGACCACGCTGGCGGCAGCGATCAACGCGAATATCGATCTGCCGGTTACGGCGGCGGCGGAAGCGGGTGTGATCACCCTGACGGCGCGTCACAAGGGCTTAACCGGCAACGATATCCCGCTGGCGCTGAACTACTACGGCACCGTCGGTGGCGAAAGCACGCCGGACGGCATCGCTGTGGCGATCACGGCAATGTCAGGCGGTACTGGCGCGCCGGATCTGGCGTTAGCGGTGGCAGCGATGGGCGATGAAGCCTTTGATTTTATCGCACTGCCGTTCAGCGATTCCGCCTCGCTGGAAACGCTGGCGCTGGAAATGAACGACGCAACCGGCCGCTGGAGCTATGCGCGTCAGCTGTATGGTCATGTCTACACCGCGAAGCGCGGCTCGCTGTCGGAGCTGGTGGCATTTGGCGACACGCAGAATAAGCAGCATATCAGTGTGGCGGGCTATGAAACGGCGATTCAGACCAGCGCCGATGAGCTGGTGGCGCTGCGCACGGCGCGTAATGCGGTGTTTATCCGTAACGATCCGGCGCGTCCGACCCAGACCGGTGAGCTGAACGGTGCCTTACCGGCGTCAGCAGGCAGCCGCTTTACGCTGACCGAACAGCAGTCGCTGCTGAGCCACGGCATTGCCACTGCCTATGCGGAAAACGGCGTGTTGCGTATTCAGCGTGATATCACCACGTATCAGACCAACAGCTACGGCGTGGCGGATAACAGCTATCTGGACAGCGAAACGCTGCATACCAGCGCCTATGTGCTGCGTCAGATGAAGAGCGTGATCACCAGTAAATACCCGCGCCACAAGCTGGCGAATGACGGTACGCGTTTCGGTCCAGGCCAGGCGATTGTCACCCCTGCGGTGGTGAAAGGTGAGCTGTGCGCGCTGTATCGCAGCCTGGAACGTGCGGGCATCGTGGAGAATTTCGAGCTGTTCAGGCAGTACCTGGTGGTTGAACGCAACAGCGCCAACCCAAACCGGCTGGATGTGTTATTCCCGCCAGACTACGTTAACCAGCTGCGCGTCTTTGCCGTGGTTAACCAATTCCGCCTGCAATACAACGAGGAGACTGAATAATGGCCCGTATCGGTGGTACCAGTTATATCAAAGTGGATGGTGTGCAGCTTTCGCTGTCAGGCGGTATTGAAGTGCCGATGAACACCAAAGTGCGTGAAGACGTGTTGGGACTGGATGGCTCGGTGGATTACAAAGAGACCCACCGCGCGCCGTACACCAAAGGCACCTTTAAAGTGCCGAAGGGGTTCCCGGTCGAGAAGCTGATGGCATCCGATCAGCTGACCATCACCTCGGAACTGGCGAACGGCCAGGTGTATGTGCTGGCCGAGGCGTGGCTCTCTGGTGAGGCGAATCACAACGCCGAAGAGGGGACGGTTGAGCTGGAGTTCCACGGTACAGAAGGATTCTATCAGTGAGTGAATTAGCGTTATCGAAACCGATTCCGGCACATGGCGAAACACTCCATGTGCTGGAGTTTTCTGACCCTACGGGCCGCGATGTGCGCGAACTGGGTTTTCCTTACCAGATGAATCAGGACGAATCCATCAAGCTGCAGGCGCATATCGTGGCGAAATATGTTGCGCGTCTGGCGAAGATCCCGCTCAGCTCAGTGGATGAGATGTCACCGGCGGATCTTAACGCCGCGGGCTGGCTGGTGGCCGGTTTTTTCCTGCAGGCCTGACGGCTGATGGCATCATAAATCTGTACTTCGATTGCGCCAGTTACTGGCGCATCGATCCTTTTTCAGCCCTCAATGAACCGCTAAGCAATCTGTTGCTGCTTATCGATCAGGCAAACCGTATAGAACGGGAAAGGAAGAGACATGGCTGAGTTTGCACTCAATGCGTTGATCACTATTAAACGCGTGGATCAACTTTCGCAGTCGCTGACGCGGCTGCAAAAAACCATCCTTCGTTTGCGTAAAACTGCGGATGCCGCCCAGCGGGCCGCCACCGGCAGTGTGGCAACGGCGGCGGGGGCGGGCCGTCCGGCAGCCGGAGCGGAGGCGGGTGGGACGCGTATCGCGAACGGCCTGGCGGCAGGGCTCACCGGTTCACTGAAAGTGTTTGCACAGCAGGAAGAGGCGACGACCGGGCTGAAAGTGGCGATGATGGACGCCAGCGGACAGGTGAGCGAATCGTTTACCCGCGTCAATCAACTGGCGGCCGGGTTGGGTAAGAAACTGCCCGGCGCCACCGCTGATTTCCAGAATATGATGCAGGCGCTGATCGGGCAGGGAGTACCGGCAGAAAACCTCCTCAACGGCATGGCGGAGGCGTCCGCTTATCTGGCGGTGCAGCTGAAGAAGCCTCCGGCGGAAATGGCGGAATTTGCCGCCAGAATGCAGTCAGCTACCGGGGCGGCATCGGGTCAGATGATGGGGCTGTTTGATACCGTGCAGAAAGCCGGACAGCTGGGTGTTGATGATGGCGATATGCTGGCCTTTTTCAGCCAGACCAGCGCGGCGATGAAAAAGGTGAACCAGGACGGCCTTGCGGCCGCGAAAAGCCTTGCGCCAATTGCGGTGATGATGAAGCAGATGGGCGGCGAGGCGGCGGGTGAGGCACTGAATAATGTGCTGACATCTGCGCTGGACAGTAAAAAGGTGCAGGCTGCGAATGCACTACAACCGGGACTGGCGCTGGATTTCACCGATGGCAGCGGCGGTTTTGGCGGCATGGAAAATATGTTCAGCCAGCTGCAGAAACTGCAAAAACTGTCTGATGATCAGCGGACTTCGGTGATTGAAAGTCTGTTTGGCCAGGATGGCGGCACGCTCGAACTGGTGACTGCGCTGATGAATAAAGGTACTGCGGGTTATGCGCAGATCCAGCAGGGGATGGACCGTCAGGCCAGCCTGAACCAGCGTGTGGAAGCACAATTAGCTACGTTAAGCAGTAAGTGGGATGGCATGGGAGACGCCATCACGCGAGTACAGGCGGCGCTTGGTGGCTCATTTTCCGACATCGCCAAAGATGTGATTACCCGCTTCGCAGAACTCACCGATCGTGTTGGTGGTTTTGCTGAGCGAAATCCGGTGCTTACCGGCACGCTTTTCAGTCTTGCGATGGGGCTGAGTACGCTTAATCTGAGCGTTCTTGATGTGGGCAATGCGCTGATGACGGTTGGCCGGCTGGCATTAATGACGCCGATCGGCAGGATTATTACCGCGATTGCGTTAGGTGCAGGATTGATTATCGCCAACTGGGAAACCATTAGCGCCTTCTTCAAATCTATCTGGGACTTCGTCAGTCCGCTGTTTGAGGCGGGTCTGGAACTGTTCGCTAAAGTCTTTTCGTGGTCACCACTGGAGATAATTAAGGGCAACTGGGGGCCGGTTGTCGACTGGTTCAAAGGCATGTGGGACGACATCAAACCGATCATTGACTGGTTTACCGGCGGCGCGAATGACACCATCACTGAACTGAACGCGCAAACCTGGGGGCCGGGCGGCACGGGCATTTATGGAGCAGGCGTTGCCAGCCGCGGCAATAGCCCGTATTCCGTTCCTCAGCCTCAGAACGCTGCGGCGACGTTAACGGTTGATTTTAACAGCGCGCCACCGGGTATGAGAGTACGGGAGACTCAGTCTTCGTCTGGCCTCAATGTCTCCCATGATGTTGGCTACACCCGCTACAGCCCGTCGCTTTGGTAATTCACTAAAGTCACGCATTACGACAATGTCACAGTGCGAGGAAAACCTTTCTCACTGGCATCATCACGCAGATCCCCTCCCCCATAAAATGGGGGAGGGTGAGGGGAAAACTTCCCCACAGGCATCACCACACTGATCCCCCCATAAAATGGGGGAGGGTGAGGGGAAACCTTCCCCACAGGCATCACCACACTGATCCCCTCCCCCATAAAATGGGGGAGGGTTAGGGAGGGGGAGCAGGCAACTCAGATGCTGCCCCCCATCCCAGCCTTCCCCCGCAAAGCAGGGGAAGGAGCAATGAGTGCATCGTTGTCAGTCCGATGTCCGTGATGTTACTAACTGACCGCATAAACCCGCTCCGGCGGGTTTTTTTTACGCCCGGAGTAAACCATGAGCTGGATGGATAATCTGCAGGACGCCTCGTTTCGTGGCGTCCCGTTTAAAGTCGATCAGGACGAAGCCACGCTTGGCCGCCGCGTGCAGGTACACGAATACCCGAACCGCGATAAACCCTGGGCGGAAGATCTCGGGCGCGCCACGCGTCGCTTCAGCGTGCAGGCGTATCTGATCGGCGATGACTTTTTTACCCAGCGCAACCGGCTGATTGAACAGATTGAAAAACCTGGCGCTGGCACGCTGGTGCATCCGTACTACGGCGAAATGACGGTCACGGTCACCGATGAAGTCCGTGTCAGCCATACGCGTGATGAAGGCCGCATGTGCCGCGTCAGTTTTACCTTTGTCGAAGCCGGTGAACTGTCGTTTCCGACCGCGGGTCTGGCGACCAGCGTACAACTGGCGACATCCGGCACGCTGCTGGGTGAGGCGCTGGGCTCGGTGTTCAGCGAATTTACGCTGGACGGCTTACCGGATTTTACTCAGGACGGCGTGTTGAGCCGCGCCGCAGAGATGATGGATAGCGTCACGAAAGCCTTTCAGTATATTGATAGCGGCATCACTGCGGCATCGCGCATCCTGCAAACCAATGTCGCCCTGTTGCTGCGCGGTGAACTCGGCGTATTGCTGTCACTACCGTTACCGCCGGGCGCGGTGCAGTTCGTCACCAGTCTGCAAAACATGTGGCGTGCCGGAGAGAAGCTGGCGGGGGATACCGCCGAGCTGGTGTCAGTGATCAAAGGGCTGGCCCACGTCAGCGTCAGCAGCGATCTGGCGGTGCGCGGAGTCTGGAAAACTGACAGTGCCACCACCCAGGCGCAGATCACGCTACAAAACAGCGTTGCACAAACCATTCGCATCAGCGCGATTGCCGCCGCTGCCACAACCGTCACGCTGTTGCCGAAAACGCTGCGCACCACCGCCTCCAGCCGCTCGCTGAGCAGCACGCCACAGGTGCAGCACCCTGCCGTCAGCGAATTGCTGCCGGACGCGGCGGCGGGCGTGACCCGTTCCACCGACGCTGGCGCACTGCCTGCGTGGGAGGCGCTGGCGGAGATACGCGATACGTTAAATGCGGCGATCGATCTCGAATTAACCCGCGTCAGCGACGATGCGCTGTTTCTCGCGCTGCGCCAGCTGCGCACCGATCTGAACAGCGATATCAGCGCACGGCTGGAGCAGCTCTCACGCACCATCGAACGCACGCCACCGGAAGTGCTGCCTGCACTGGTGCTGGCGGCGGACTGGTTCGATTCCGCTGCACGCGAAAGCGATATCACCGTGCGTAATGGCATCCATCATCCGGGCTTTGTCCCGGTGCAGATCCTGAGGGTACCGGCACAATGAATGACAATGTAATCCTGCGCGTCAATGGTCGCGAGTGGGGCGGCTGGACGTCAGTGCGCATTGCCGCAGGTATTGATCGTATCGCACGGGATTTTTCCGTGCAGATCACCCGCAGCTGGCCTGGTGATGAGATGCAGACCGGGCAAACCAGCCGTATCCGCAACGGCGACAACGTAGAAGTATTGATCGGCGAAGATCTGGTGATCACTGGCTGGGTGGAAGCCACGCCGGTTAACTACAACGCCAGCAGCCTCAGCATGAGCATCAGCGGACGCAGTAAAACGGCTGATCTGATCGACTGCTCGGCCACACCCGCACAGTACAACAACCGCTCGCTGCTGCAGATCGCCAGTGAACTGGCGAAGCCGTTTGGCGTCGCGGTAACCGATGCGGGTGCGGTCTCTGGCGCACTGCTGAGCGTGCAGGCCGACCAGGGCGAAACGGTGATGGAAGTGCTGAATAAAATGCTCGGGCTGCAGCAGGTGCTGATGTACGACAACCCGCAGGGCGAGCTGGTGATTGGCGTGCCCGGCGCGGTGAAGGCCACGACGGCGCTGGTGTCAGGTGAGAATGTGCTGTCCGCTGATATCCAGCGCAGTGTCAAAGATCGCTTCAGCCGCAACCTGGTCACAGGGATGCGTGCAGGTAGCGATCAGGATTTCGCTGACAGCACCACCACCGCGATTCGCGGTCAGGCCAGCGACAGCGCCATCACCCGTTATCGCCCGCTGATGTTGCGTCAGTCAGGTAACGCCACCACCGCCACCTGCAGCAGCCGCAGCGAGTTTGAAATGCGCCAGCGTGCCGCACGCACCGATGAGACCACTTACACCGTGCGCGGCTGGCGGCAGGGCAACGGCGCGCTGTGGCAGCCCAATATGCGCGTGATCGTCTATGACCCGGTGATGGGCTTCAACAACCAGGAAATGGTGATCGCCGAAGTTAGCTGGCAACAGGATGACAAAGGCACGATCACCGAGCTGCGCGTCGGACCTGCCGCTGCCTATCTGCCGGAAGCGGCGGCTAACCGTTAACAAAAGGAATCCTTCCGATGGCGAATCCATTTTCATCCCTTGGCCGCAGCCTGTCGAATCTGCTGGCGCGCGCGGTATTGCGCGGCCTGAACACGACGACGAAATGCCAGATGCTGCAGATTGCGATGCCGGGTGAAGAGGGCAAAAGCGATATTGAACATCTGGAGCCCTATGGTTTTACCTCTGCGCCACTGGCTGGTGCGGAAGCGGTCGCCGCTTATTTCGATGGCGATCGCTCCCATGGTGTGGTGCTGGTGGTCGCCGATCGCCGTTATCGCATCAAAGGACTGAGTGCAGGCGAAGTCGCAATCTATTCCGATGAAGGGGACAGTATCGTCCTGAAGCGCGGCAACCAGATGGTGGTGAACACTAAGCAGTTCATCGTCAACGCGACAGAGAAGGCCACCTTTCATACGCCGCTGCTGGAAGTCCCCGACGGTGAAATCAGCGACAAAACCAGCACCATCACGGCGGTACGTAACATCTACAACAGCCATAACCATAAAGAGAATGGCGATGGCGGCGGCACCACTGACAAAGCCGCGCAACAAATGGGGGCAGCATGATCATTAGCGTCAATGGCGTACAGCAGGCCAGTTACTGGCCCACCGATCCGCTTACCCGTGCGGTGCTGATTTCACTGTTCAGCTGGCGGCGCGCCAGCGCCGATGACGAGCCGGAGGAGAACCACGGCTGGTGGGGCGACAGCTATCCCACGGTGCAAAACGACCGTATCGGTTCGCGTCTCTACCTGCTGAAGCGGCAGAAACTGAGTAATAAAACGCCGCTGAAAGCGCGTGAATATCTGGCGGAGAGCCTGAAGTGGCTGACCGATGACGGAGTGGCGGCGCGGGTTGACGTGACGGCCGCGCGCGCCGGTATCCATTCTATGACTGCGTCCGTGACGATCAGTAAACGCGACGGCACGCAGCTGACAATCTCGTTCGATGATTTATGGAGTGAACTCAATGGCTGACAGCGGATTTTCCCGCCCGACACTCCCGCAGCTGATTACCACTGTACGCAGCGATATTCTGACGCGCTTAAACGCCGACTCCACGCTGGCTGAACTGCGGCGTACCGATGCGGAAGTGTATGCGCGGGTGCAGGCGGCGGCGGTCCATACGGTGTATGGCTATCTCGATTATCTGGCGCGCAACCTGTTGCCGGATCAGGCGGATGAAGAGTGGCTGCTGCGCCACGGCAATATGAAGCGTTGCGCACGTAAAAGCGCCAGCCGCGCGGCGGGCTATGTGCGCTGGGAAGGGGTGAGCAATGGCCTGACGCTGGCGTCCGGCACCGTGCTGCAAACGGATGAGCAGGTCACCTATGCCACCACCGCTGCGGCAACATCCACCGGCGGAGTGCTGCGCGCGCCGCTGAGCTGTCAGGTCGCGGGCGTCAGCGGTAACCTGGATGATGGCACGACGCTGCGGCTGGTGAGTCCGGTGACCGGGCTCAGTTCCGCCGCGCAGGCAGACAGCATTCAGGGCGGCGCGGATCAGGAAGCGCTGGAAGCCTGGCGCGCCCGCATTATTGAACGCTGGTACTGGACGCCGCAGGGCGGCGCAGACAGTGATTATATTGTCTGGGCGAAGGAAGTGGCGGGCGTGACCCGCGCCTGGACGTATCGCCACTGGATGGGGTCGGGCACGGTAGGGGTGATGATCGCCAACAGCGATCTGATCAATCCGATCCCCGATGATGCCACGGTCAGCGCGGTGCAGGACTATATCGAACCCCTGGCCCCGGTGGCGGGCGCGGATATTTACACATTTGCGCCGATCCCGAAAGTGGTGGATTTCCATATTCGTTTAACGCCGGATACGGAAGCGGTGCGCTATGCAGTAATGGCGGAGATTCGCGCCATGATGCTGCGCGACGGCGTGCCGCAGGGCAGCCTGACGCCTTCGCGTATCAGCGAAGCGATCAGTATCGCCGCCGGTGAGTATAGCCATCAGCTGATTAGCCCGGCGGCGGATATCGATATTGAGAAAGCTGAGATCGGCGTGGTGGGAGAGTTTTTATGGACTTAACCGCGCAGTATCAGCAGTTGCTCGGCGCGCTGCTGCCGCGCGGTCCGGCGTGGGACGCCAGCGACCCGCTGCTGCTCGGGCTGGCGCCAGCGCTGCAGCGCGTGCATGGTCGTGCGGATGAGTTGATGGAAGAAATCGATGCCCGCACCGTCACCGAGCTGATTAGCCGCTATGAGACGATTAGCGGCTTGCCCGACAGCTGTGTGCCAGCGGGCACGCAAACGCTGGCCGAACGGCGTCAGCGGCTGGACAGCAAAATCAACCTTGCGGGCGGTATTACCGAGGCGTTCTATTACGCGCAGCTGCGCGCGCTGGGTTATCAGGACGCCACCATTACCCGCTACGGCAAAAGCCGCTTTCGCTGCACCTCGCGCTGTACCGATTCCGGTTTCAGTGACGAATGGCGCTATTTCTGGCGCGTTAATATTCCGACCTCCGCGCAAATCAGCAATATGGTCTGCACCGACTACTGCACCTCTTCGCTGCGATCCTGGGGCGACACGGTGGTGGAGTGCGTGCTGATGAAGCTGGCGCCGTCGCACACCTATGTGATTTTCCTGTATACGGAGTAACTATGCATCGTATTGATACTGATACCGCGCAGGCCGATAAATTCGGCGCGGGGAAGAATGGTTTTACTGGCGGTAATCCGCAGACCGGCCGCCTGCCGACGGCGCTGGATGAGGATTTTTTTGATGCGGTTCAGGAGGAGCTGTGCTCGGTAATTGAAGGGGCGGGGATTGCGCCGGTTAAAGGGAGTAATGGGCAGGTGCTGGCGGCGCTGAAGTTATTGTTGCAGCCGCTGAATGATAATTTAAGCGCCTTTGCCGGACTTACCGGCGCAGCAGATCGACTGGCTTACTTTACCGCAGCGAAAACGCTGGCAGTGACACCGCTGACGGCGGTGGGGCGTAATATCATCAGTAAAGCGACGGTGGCCGAGGTTTTAGCTTATCTGGGGATTGCCGATGGATCGTTGATTCCGGTGGGTGTTCCGGTGCCTTATTTTTCCGCTACGCCGCCCAGCGGGTGGCTGAAGTGTAATGGGGCGTCTTTTAGTGCTGCGGCTTATCCGAAGCTGGCGGTTGCCTATCCATCATTAGTTACACCAGATTTGCGGGGCGAGTTTATTCGTGGCTGGGACGACGGACGTGGTGTAGATGTTGACCGCAGCTTAATATCCAGCCAAGCCGCGACGCTTATTGAAAGTTATGGAATTGCCCGAAATTCCAGCGGAGGATTTGTTTTTGTAACTCGCCCATCTTCGTCTGTAAAAAGCACATCCGCTAACTATTACACCTCAGATTATGACGCACGAGAGTCGCTTACCAGCGCGAATGAAGTTTATCCATCTGTGACTCTTACATCAAGTGGTTCAAGTGCTGGCGTTGGATTTAGAGTTCGCCCACGCAATGTGGCATTCAACTATATCATCAGGGGGCAATAGTGACCGATAATAAAAGAAATTATATCACTCTGGATGAAAATGGTCTGGCAACAGCAGAAGGTTATTTTACGGTCTATAGCTATTCCTTTAACAGCTATGAATATATTGGTTCAGCAGATGAATATCTGATGCCAGGCGTAGGTATTCCTGCCTGGTCCCTCGCTATTAGTCCCCCCCATATTCCGGAAAAATATACTGCACTCGCCAGAGATGGCGTCTGGACCCTTGTCCCAGATTACAGGGGGCAGACTGCTTACGCCAAAGATGGCTCTGGATCGATTACGGTTTCAGATCCTGGCGAATTGGCAAATGATTATACCTTTGACGAACCCCCAACAGCCTTTGACCTCTGGACAGAAGATGGCTGGGTAACTGATAGCGATAAACTTAGCGCCGCGCAAATCGCTGAAGCTGAGAGTACACAGTCCGCATTACTCAACACGGCAACTCAGGCAATTGTTGTCTGGCAAACCAAACTGCTCAGAGGACGTCAGCTTACCGAAGCTGAAGCCAGTACGCTGGATTTATGGCTGGATTATATTGATCAACTTGAAGCGGTTAATACTGACCTTGCACCGAATATATCCTGGCCAGAAGCGCCGAAAATCTAATTATCTCTTTCAGTAAAAAGTAATCTCTTGTATTTCTGAAAAAATTTATTTCCTGTGCAGTCAACCATACCGCACAGCGACGACTTATAGGGAGTCATCATGCATCGTATTGATACGGCTACCGCGCAGCAGGATAAATTCGGCGCGGGGAAGAATGGTTTTACTGGAGGGAATCCTCAGACGGGAGAATTACCAACCGAGCTTGATGAAGATTTCTTTGATGCAGTGCAGGAGGAAATTAGCCGGGTGATTGAAGCTGCAAATATTCAACTGGATAAAGATGAATATGGGCAACTCCTAAATGCTCTAAACCAATTATTTGCTAAATCTGATAGTTTAAATAACAAGCAGAATAAGAGCGATAATTTAACCGCATTTTCAGATCTTACTGGCACTGCAGATAAACTGCCGTATTTTACTGCGGCTAAAGCTTTAACTCTGACTAGTCTGACATCGGTTGGTCGCAGTCTGATCGGTCAGAACAGCACCAATGATATGTTGACTTATCTCTCGGCAGCACCGCTGGCAGCTCCTGTATTTACTGGTACACCAAAAGCGCCAACACCTGCAGGGACGGCAAACGATGCTCAAATTGCCACAACAGCCTTCGTTCAGGCTCTTCTTACTGGTTACCTTAAATCTGGTAATTACTTTGCAGAAATATCTTCGCAGGGTTCTATAGCACAGGCAAATTCGCGAGCAAGTTTAGTTGCTCCTAAAGGCATTGATAAGCAAATGTGCACGGCTTGGGTGAATTTCGATGGGGTGTCGGGGCCAATTATCCGTGATTCACATAATATCAGCTCGGTAACCCGGCTGCAGCAAGGGAGATATCAGATAAACTTTGCCACCCCAATGAGTAATTCTACTTATTTACCCTTGACTGGTGCTGCAGATCAGCCGGGAACTGGGTCTCTTGTTTTTACTGTCGCACTGGATTCAAATGGTCCAGCTAATGGAAATCCAATTAAAAAAGACATCAATGGAGTGATTGTCCAGTCAAAAGCTGGCGCAATTTATGATGTGGTTCAAGGCTATGTAGCTATTTTGGGAGGCGTTTGATGCAGGTCATAATTTTCAGCTATGAAAGCGTGGTGGCTGTGATGTCTGTTGCACCTAATCTTGACCTCAGTGTGCTAGAAGTTGGTCAGAAAGATGTGCCTGCAAGTCTCCCGTTCTGGATTGTCGACACGTCAGTGTTGCCTGTGAACATCTTGCCTGAAGCCTGGGAGATAGATGAGTTGGCGTTGGGTGAGCCTTCTGGCTATGGCGGTACCTACGAAATGGGTAAAGGGGGGGAACATCGTGATTAAGATTAATCAGAATAGACTCAAAGAAATAAATGCGAATACCATAAGAAAACGACGTGACCAACTCCTGGCTGCAAGTGACTGGGCAATGGTCTCTGATGCTGCAACAGATAAGGATGAATGGCGGATTTACCGTCAGGCTCTTCGCGATATCACTACACAAAATAAATTTCCCAATTCTGTCGACTGGCCTGTATCTCCTTCTCAATAATGGGAATGGGACGGAGCATGGAATGCTGGGATAGCCGAATGAGTAGTGCGCAACTCGACAATATTTACGTATTGCAATAAAAGTTAAAACTAATAAAAAACCAGCCAAACTGGCTGGTTTGTAAAGAAACTCTTTGAGACGTTATTTTTCTCTCCGAATCACAATCCCGCCTTAAAACTCCCCTTAACCCCATGCGGCTCCGAGCGCAGATACTGCGCCGGAACGCTTACCTGCCCTCCCAGCTCAGCAGCGGCATGCCACGGCCAGTGCGGGTTATACAGAATCCCGCGCGCCAGGCCGATAAAGTCCGCCTCGCCATTCTGCACAATCTCTTCCGCATGCTGCGGTTCCGTAATCAGCCCCACAGCAATCACCGGCATTTTCGTCTGCTGACGAATCGCGCTGGCAAACGGCACCTGATATCCCGCCTTCACCGTAATCTTCTGCAACGGCGACAGCCCGCCACTGGAAACATGGATAAAGTCGCAGCCGATTTTTTCCAGTTCAGTGCTGAATGCCAGCGACTGCTCCAGATCCCAGCCGCCCTCAACCCAGTCAGTCGCGGAAATCCGCACACCCAGCGCAGCATCACCCGCCACCGCTTCACGCACCGCCGCGAACACCTCCAGTGGAAAACGCAGACGATTCTCCAGCGAACCGCCATACTCATCCTCACGCTGATTACTCAGCGGCGACAGGAACTGATGCAGCAGATAACCGTGGGCTGCATGAATCTCAATCAGTTCAAAACCAAGCCGTACGGAGCGTTTTGCACTGTCGACAAACGCCTGCTTCACCCGTGCCAGCCCGGCTTTATCCAGTGCCAGCGGAGCCTGCTGCCCGTCGCTGTAAGACAGGGCTGAAGGGGCAACCGTCTGCCAGCCGCCATCTTCAGGCGACAGCTGTTTGCCACCCAGCCATGGCGACTGAGTGGACGCTTTACGCCCGGCATGACCCAGCTGGATACCCATCTTAATCGGCGAATGGGCGCGCACGTCATCAAGCACCACGCGCAGCGCCTCTTCTGTCGCATCATCCCATAAGCCCAAATCCTGCGGCGAAATGCGCCCCTCTGGCTCAACCGCCGACGCCTCAATAATCAGCAATGCCGCGCCGGACAGCGCCAGCTGCCCCAGATGAATACGGTGCCAGCTGGTGGCTTTGCCGTTATCCGCGCTGTACTGGCACATCGGGGCAATCACGATGCGGTTATCCAGCTCGACCTTGCCAATCGTGGCCGGAGAAAAAAGCTTGCTCATTGATTCCTCTCTTTCTAATAACGCAGCGAATTAGCGCAACGGTACATCACCTGAGTGATATTTAGCAGACATACTGTTTCTTTTGGAAGGATTGGTCTTCGCACTCTGTGTGATTACAGCACGATGTCGCAACAAAATGCCGGGCGAGAGACTGATTTTTATGCCATTTTAAAAGCGTTTATCGATCATCACTGGCTACTCCCCGGGGGTGTCGCCAGTGCTATACCGGCAGGATAAACGTTTATTCAGCGACCTCGCACCAGACGTGGAGAGCGAATCATTACGTATTCGCCACAAACGACTCATGACAGGAGCGACAAATGACAGTCAGACTGACCGCAGGCATTATCGGCAATGGCAAAAGCGCTAATCGTTACCATCTTCCTTTTATTCTGAATCTTCCTGACAAGTTTACGACGAAGATGATTTATACCTCGCGGCCGGACAATCCCGACTGGGAAAAAATTCCCGGCGTGATCTATACCGCTGAGCTGGATCAGTTGCTCAATGATGCCGATATTCAGGTGATCATTATCAGCACGCCTTCGGCGAGCCACTATGCGCTGGCGAAAAAAGTGCTGCTGGCAGGCAAGCACTGCGTGGTCGAAAAACCGTTTGTGGAAACCAGCGCCGAAGCGCAGGAGCTGTTCTCGCTGGCGCAGCAGCGCGGACTGGTGATTCAGTGCTACCAGAACCGACGCTTTGACAGCGACTTTCTCACCACGCAACAGGTGATTGAGTCCGGTGTATTGGGCGAACTGCTGGAGCTGGAGATGCACTATGACTATTATCGTCCTGAAGTGCCGGAATCCGCGCAGCAATTCAGCAAAATAAACGCCTATTTATATGGTCATGGCTGCCATACGCTGGACCAGGTTATTTCATATTTCGGTGAACCGGAACGAGTGCATTACGACGTGCGTCAGCTGCTGGGAACGGGACGCATGAACGACTATTTCGACCTGGATCTCTATTACGGCCAGTTAAAGGTGTCGGTTAAATCCAGTTATTTCCGCTTAAAAGAGCGACCGAGTTTCGTGGTCTATGGCAAAAAAGGCGTGTTTGTGAAACAGCATAAAGATCGTCAGGAAGAGCATCTGAAACTGTTCTATATGCCTGACAACGCCGATTTTGGCCTCGATCGTCCGGAAGAGTATGGCGTGCTGACGTATATCGATGACCACGGTGTTTACCATGAAGAGAAAGTGGTGTCGCAACGCGGCGATTACAGCCGTTACTACGATGCATTGTATGACACACTGGTGCATGGCAAAGAAAAACTGGTGAAAGATAAAGAGACGCTGCTGCAAATCCGGCTGCTGGAAGAGGGCATAACTGCGCTGCAGTAATGTTCGTGAATCGTCAATTTACTGCTGCGTTATGCCTTGCCGTGCGCGCCAGCTAAGGGGGAGTCGGGCACTGTTGACAGGAGCTGACACCCTCAACTGGCCTTGTATCTCGCTTTCTGTCCATTCTGCGGCAGAAGGGCTATTTTTGCCGTTTTCAATCAGGTAAATTTCCCCGTGTGAGCTGGTTTCCCATTAATATTCTTACTATTACTAACAGAAGCAATCGTGATGCTGTTCAGGAGGACGCTTGAGATTCGGAAAGGCTGCGCTATATGAGGACTTAAAACGCCTGATTCTAACCATGGAACTGGACCCTGATACGGCGCTGGATGAAGTCAGTCTCAGCAGCCAGTACGCACTGTCGCGCACCCCGGTCAGAGAAGTTTTTCAGCGCCTGGCCGGTGAAGGTTATCTGGAAATTATTGAGAAAAAGGGTGTGCGCGTGATCCCGATGAATCATGCGACTCTGCGTAACTTCTTTCTTGTCGCGCCGATGATCTACTCGGCGATTGGTCGCCTGGCGGTGCAGAGTTTTAAACCTAAACAACTCGATGCGCTGAAAAATACCCAAAAGCGTTTCCGCAAGGCCTGTCAGAGCCATGATGAGCAGGCGCTGGTGCTGGAAAATAACCGCTTTCATGAAATTATGGGCGAGATGGCTAATAATCCCTATCTGCAGCCGAGCCTGGGTCGTCTGCTGATCGATCATTGCCGTATTGGCCATACTTTTTTCCGTCCGCACAATGAGGATATGGAAAGACGCCTGCAACTGGCTGCCAACCACCATGATGCAATGATTGCCGCGCTGGAAAATCGTGATGAAAACGCCATGGTGGCGCTGATCAACGAGCACTGGGATCTGTCGCGGCAGAATATGGAACTGTTTATTACGCCGCAGGGTTTACCGGCCGATACCATGCTGAGCCAGCATCAATCTTAAGCCGCCGGGGTGATGCCAGGCGGATATCACCCCGTGCTGCGCTAGCTTGCGCCCCGCGGGTTGCTGCCTGCTATCGCAATACCCGTGCTATAAAGAGGTGACTGTTGTATCGGTTATGGCATAACGCTATTAGCGTCGGCATGATATTGCTGGTTTAATACTGATCAGGCTAACCAATACGCTTACAGACAGGCTGAAGAAATCACCTATGAACTCCACCACTGCCGTTGCTCGCCCAAAAACCTATCTTAATGTCCTTGTTATCCTCGGTCTGACGCATTTACTCAACGATCTGATACAGTCGTTAATTCCCGCGGTATACCCGATTCTCCGCGATGAATATCAGCTCGATTTTATCCAGATTGGCATTATCACTTTCACTTTTCAGATTGCTGGATCGCTGTTGCAGCCGGTGGTCGGTTATTACACCGATCGCCATCCGCTGCCTTACTCGACGGTAGTCGGCATGATGTTTACCCTGGCGGGATTGCTGGGGCTGGCTTACGCGCCGAGTTATAACCTGATCCTGGTGTCTGCGGCCTGTATCGGTATCGGGTCATCTATTTTCCATCCCGAGGCGACGCGCATGGCGCGCTATGCTTCTGGCGGGCGGCAGGGGCTGGCGCAGGGCATTTTTCAGGTCGGCGGGCAGGCGGGAGGCGCCATGGGGCCGCTGCTGGCGGCGCTGGTGATTGTGCAGCGAGGGCAATCGAGCCTGGCCTGGTTTGCCGTGCTGGCATTGCTGGCGATGCTGTTAATGATCTGGACGGCGGGTCAGCATACCACTATCCGCAATTCATTTATCTCGGTGGCGAAAGCGCGGGCTGCGGCAAGCGGCGGACAGAAACACTTTTCACGCGCCACGGTGATCGCGGGTCTGCTGATCCTGACACTGCTGATGTTTTCCAAAAACGCTTATGTGGAAAGTTTCCGCTCGTTTTATACCTTCTATTTAATCGACCACTTTGGTCTTTCTGTCAGCGCCTCGCAGATGATGCTGTTTATTTTCCTGGTTTCTTCCGCGGTTGGCGCCTTAATTGGCGGCATTATTGGCGACCGTATTGGACGTTATCGCATTATCTGGATTTCGGTGCTGGGTCCGCTGCCGCTGACTCTGATGCTGCCCTATGCCGACGTCTTCTGGACTGTGGTGCTGACGGTGCTGATCAATCTGATCATGGCCAGCGCCTTTGCTGCGATCCTGATTTATGCCATGGAGCTGTTGCCAAACCGCGTCGGGCTGATTGGCGGGCTGTTCTACGGCCTGAACTTTGGCCTTGGCGGAATCGCCGCCGCCATACTCGGTGGGCTGGCGGATAAACACGGTATCGCGCAGGTTTACTGGCTTTGCTCGTTCCTGCCGCTTGCAGGCTTGCTGACGTGGTTTTTGCCGAAGATTGAACAGCGTTAGTGCGAATGCTGGCCCGCTTCTGGGCCAGCATTACTGACATAGTCCATTTTAATCCGGGTATCACCAGGGGCTCGGGAGCCTGTTAGCCAGTTAACTAAATTGATTGACAAAGAAGAGTTAATATTCAATATTCTTTTTGAGACGTACGATGTCATTGAATTATGCAATGTTTTTTATTGCTGGCTGTGTGTGGGTATCCTGCTTGCTTACAGGGCTACACATGCGTTAATGCATGTTTTTATAATAATGATTTTTTAGTTCTTTTTTAATTTTCGCCATGGAAAATATGTGCATCATATTTCTAATAATGTATTTGTCAATGGTGATTTATGGATATTCTAGATGAATTAAACGTTCTATCCTCAAAAATTAAGCAGCAATCCTCAATTATTCAAACTGAAGAAGCGACTAAAAGCGCTTTTGTTATGCCGTTTATCATTAAAGTTCTTGGCTATGATGTGTTTGATCCTGGCGAAGTCATTCCTGAGTATATCTGTGATGTTGGGACGAAGAAAGGTGAGAAGATAGATTATGCTATTTTAAAAAATGGGGATATACAGATACTTATTGAGTGCAAGAAAATTGGCGAGCCGCTGAATGTCAACCACGCTTCTCAATTGTTTCGATACTTTCATGTGACAAATGCCCGCATTTCAATTCTTACAAATGGTCAATTGTACAAGTTCTTTACAGACCTCGATGCGCCAAATAAAATGGATGAGAAACCATTTCTGGAACTCGATTTATTGGATGTAGATGAACATGTTGTACCTGAATTAGTTAAACTGACCAGGAGCGCATTCGATGTTGAATCGATAGTCAACGCTGCTGGTGAACTAAAATATGTAAGTCAAATCAAGAAAATAATTGCTTCTCAGTTTAATAATCCAGACGATGAGTTTGTGAAGTTCTTTGCATCAAAGGTCTATGAGGGAATTTTAACGCAAAAAGTGCGAGAGTTATTTCTTTCTCTGACTAAAAAAGCGGCGACGCAGTGGTTGAATGACCAGGTGAACGAAAGGCTAAAATCGGCCATAAGTGGAACTGTACAACCTGTGTTAGTGAGCGAAGCTAATGATCTTGTCAAAGTTGACGCCGACGATATTGATGGCGATGATATACTCACCACAGAAGAGGAAATTGAAGGTTTCCACATTGTTAAGTCAATCATCCGAACTATCATCACACCAGAAAGAATAGTGCACCGTGATACTAAAAGCTATTTTGGTATATTGGTCGATGATAATAACAGAAAGCCGATTTGCCGGCTTCATTTTAACAGGAGTCAGTTATATATAGGGTTGTTTGATTCAGATAAAAAAGAGACACGCCATCCAATTGCCTCACTTAATGAAATTTATAATTTTACTGAAATATTGCAAACCACAGCTTCTAATTATGCTTAATTATTACAAAGCCAGGAATGTTAATCCTGGCTTTTTCTTTTCTCGCAGTCGTGCAACATGATGTAGCCAGGTTATCGCACGTACATCCCACGCACAGGCGTCCATTCACTTCACCCATCTGCATTTCAAATGACAATCCCATAAGAGATGATATAATGGATATCATCAATATCTCCTTTGTGTGATGAGGTGAACGATGGTGGCAAAAGTAAACACTATGCTGAGCAAACCACTTTCTGGCGATGTCAGGACGGTTCGTGGGCGAGAGCTTCGTAGCCTGCATGCCATCGCAGATTCCCAGTATTTAGTTATCGAACTGGGTAACAGTAGGGACCACACTGCTGGCTTCACGAAAACGATGCAGGTGGCGATGATTGCTGCCGTTAATGCGGTGCTGGCATCCATGCAGATTTACGGACCCGTCGAGTCGAAAGAGACAGGAAAACCAGCGGCATCAGGCAATAGTGCTGATGATAAGGTAGCGGCTAAACACGCGCGTACAGAACGTAATGCCCGGCGCCGGGAAGAGCTCAATCAGCGGATCCTGGCCGATGCGCTATGGCTGACCGCGCGTGAGCTGTCTGAAAAAGCGAGCTTTAAGAATTCCAATCCCAGTGCGGGACCGAACCGCTGGAAATCTGCGGGCAGCATTTTCGCACTGCAAATCAACGGCAAAGATTTGTATCCCGAATATGCACTGGATGAAGGATTCAGACCTTTCCCGGTGGTTAAGCAGGTGATTTCCTTATTTGGCGATAAAAAAACGCCGTGGGGGTTAGCTACCTGGTTCGGCTCTGCGAATAGCTGGCTGGGGGGCAGGAAGCCTAAAGATGTGCTGAAAACCATGCCCAAACAGATATTGCTTGCCGCTCAGGCCGAAATTGACGGTGGTTTGCATGGCTGATACAGATGACAAGGATGTTGTTGTTCGCCTTTTACCGGCACCTAAAGTGAATTTACAGGCGAATGTTATAACCTGGGGCGCAGGTAAACCATTTTACCGTATACATTCCGGCCAATTCAGCGCTACGCAGTTTAACCCAGGTATGGGTAAAGCCAGATTTAGTCCAATGAGTAATGGCGTACCGACCTTATACGGTGGCGTGACGACGGGTGTTGCTGTGATGGAGACACTCTTTCACGATTTACCGCATGATTCCTTTGGCTTACCTTATGACTTAGCAAGATTGCAGGGACTGGTTCATTCAGTCATTAAACCGCGTATTGATCTCCTTCTTGTCGACCTCAATCCCAGAACATTACGGAAAATGGGAATAACGCGTTCACAGCTTCTTGACTCAGCAGCAGATCAATATCGTTTTACCAGAGAATACTCTGTCGCAATTCATCAGGCACATCCGCGAGTGCATGGCCTGCAATGGTCATCAAAGCAACATGGTGATGCTGCCTTGATGCTGTTTGGCGATCGTCTGGAATCAGAACACCTGGCAGTTGAGATCGAATCTGAATGGATAATAGATTCAACCGACGTCCTGGAGGTTATCGAAGAAGAAGCTGACTTGTTGGGGATAGTGCTAATAGAAGCAGGTGGCGGCCACTACTTTTAATATTCAACACAGTGACCCACCTCCCATAAATTCATCCACGCCCCTTGAGCCGCTGTGTCGAACCCGGAACAATAGTCACCGCAGTTTCTCCTCTATTTAGCAGTAAGAAGGCTTGCGCGTAATGGATACAGATCAGTCACTCAACTCAACGGCCCAGCCAAAACCTGACCTGCGCGTCGGGTTTATCCTGATGAACCGTTTTACCCTGGTGTCGGTCGCCGGGCTGGTGGAATCGCTGCGCTTTGCCGCCGATGAATCATTTGGCAGCTGGCAGATTTTCTGTCAGTGGGAGTGGATGACCTGTGATAACCAGCCGGTGATCGCCAGCTGCGGCTTGCCGGTGACACCAACTGCGCCGCTCGACCTGACGCAGAACTGGGATTATGTCGTGCTGGCAGGGGGACTACTGGAAGAGACCCGTTCGCCGCCAGACTGGCTGCTGGACACTGTCAGGGCGCTGCATGCGCGTAAGATTCCGATTATTACCCTGTGCAGCGGCTCGTTTATTGTCGGTAATGCCGGATTGCTCGATGGTCGCCGCTGTGCAATTCATTTCACCACCCGCGATGAGTTTCGCCAGCGCTTTCCCAAAGCGATTCCGGTCATCGACAAAACCTATATCCGTGATGGCGGCATTATCTCCTGCCCGGGTGGCACCGCCATCGATCTTGCCGCCGATCTGATTCGTCAGCACTGCGGCGAGCTGCGCGCGCAGAAAGGGCTGAAATACCTGCTGGTGGATGAAGAGAGTACAAGGAAGAGCAGCGGGCGTCGCAAGGCGGCGGCAGATCAGGTGGTCTATGACAACGAGGCGGTGCACAACGTGATCAATCTGATGAAGCACCATCTTGATTCACCCATGCCGCTGAATGAAGTTGCAGATTTTGTGCATCTCAGTACCCGCCAGCTGAACCAGTTATTTCTCAAAAGCACCGGTTACACGGCGGCGGTTTACTGGCGTCGTATGCGGCTTGAACATGCACGTAAACTGATGGCGGATTCCAGTAACAGCATCAATGCCATCGCCGGTGCCTGCGGCTTTGCCGATGCGTCACACCTCATCGCCTGGTTCCGTAAACAGTATGGCGAAACCCCATCGTCATTCCGCAAGCGGCGACGTGAGGTGGAGCGGCTGATCAAGCCGTAGGAGAGCAGAAAAGAGCGGGGCGCATGGCGCCCCGTTTGTCACCTCAGTATGAGTTACGCTGTGACAGCCTGCTACTGACAGCAGGGGAGGCGTTGCTGTCATCCAGCGCCGCGGCATCATCCAGATTCAGCGCACTGGTCTCCGGAGCGAGGAACCACGACACCAGCAGGCCAAAGAAGGTAATCCCGGCGGCGATATACATGGTGTGACCAATGCCGATGTTCTGCAGTGAGAACGGCACCAGCCAGGTACCCACCGCCGCGCCAATACGCGACAGGGAAGTGCCGATACCTACCGCCGCGGCACGGATCTCGGTCGGGAAAATCTCGTTTGGATAAACCAGCTGCAGCACCTGTGCGCCGCCAATAAACAGCGCATACGCGCCGAACATCACCAGAATGGCTGGTGAAGGCCCGTCGCGCAGCCAGCCGAGCAGCAGCAGCGCCAGTCCTGACCACAGGAAGCTGTGCAGCAGCAGTTTACGGCGACCAATGGTATTCACCAGCCGCGTTGCGATAACACAGCCCACCACAAACAGCAGGGTGATGGCGACCGAGCCATAAGAGGCCCAGTTACCGCTCAGATGCAGCGCCTGCAGCACTTTCGGTGCAAAAGCGTACACGGCAAACACCGGGATCACCGAGCAGGTCCAGAAGATGCCCACAAACGCCATTCGCTTGCCGTAACCAGAGTGCAGCAGGCTGATAAACGAGTGTTTGCCGCTCTTTTTCTGCACTGGCAGGTTAGCGAGACCAAAATCTGCGCCATACACCTGCTGGATTATCTGTTGCGCTTCGGCATTACGCCCTTTACTCATCAGCCAGCGCGGTGACTCCGGCGTGCCGAGGCGGATGATAAACAGTGCCGCGCCAATCAGGGCGGTGCTGGCCAGCGTCAGACGCCAGGCGTCATCTCCGGCCATCTGCATCATCACCTCACCGACGATATACGCCGTGGCTGCGCCGACAAACCACAGCAGAGTCAGTGCGGCGAGGCACGGACCGCGATATTTTTTCGGCAGAAACTCCACCAGAAACGCTGTCGCCACCGGGTACTCAATGCCGACGGCAATGCCGCTGAAAAAGCGCAGGGCAAACAGCATTTCGCCACTTTGCACCCAGTACTGGGCCAGCGAGCAGACGATGAACAGTGTGGGGCCGACAAAATAGATCAGCTTTCTGCCCAGTTTATCAGTCAGCACTCCGCCGAAGAAACCGCCGAAGAAAATCCCGATTAATGCGGATGCTGCAATCATGCCTTCCCAGAAGGAGGTTAATCCCAGCGCAGGCGACACTTTGGTCATGGCGATGCCGATAATACTCAGCACATAGCCATCAACAAAAGAGCCGCCACCGGAACGCACGGTGAGCAGTTTATGGAAACGGTTCAGGGGGACATCTTCAACTGATAGTGTATTTGACATATTAACTCCTGTCTTTCCCGTGGATGTGATAAGAAAAAGAATTGAATCAACGGGCTGTCAGCAGCATGTTTGCAGGTGAATGCTGATGGCAAAGGGTTTATAACGCTTTTACTGTCATCATTACCCCATAGCAGGGTAGGGATTTGATTCGCCCAGTTTAGTGATTTCGCTGTCACTGAGCATTTATTTCTCTTGCCGAAAATAAATGGCGATTATTATTCGTGATTTATTTTTTATCGTGATGGTTTATGCAGCGGTAAATAACCGCCGCACGAAAAATATTTTTTACGATGTTTGTTTGGACAGATTTTTTAATTCGCGGGTACGCGTTGACCACCAGCAGATCAGCGAGCCGATGCTGACCATGGCTGCGCCCTGCCAGAAGTAGACGGTCAGCGCTGAGTTGAGAATAAACGCTGCCAGCATGGCGGAAATCACCGGAATAAAGTAGGACGCAGTGGCAAGCACGGTCACGTTACCGTGCAGAATGCCGATGTTCCAGGCGGCATAACCGAAGCCCATCGCGGCCGCTGCCAGCGCCAGATTAATCAGCACATGGCTATCGACTGCAAATTCAGGTTGCGGCGAAACAGCATATTTCACCCACAGTGTTGAGGCTGTCAGCATAAAGAACAGGGTGATGCCATTGCTGCCTTTGGCAATTTTTTGCGTGACGGCACAATACACCGCCCAAATAATGGCGCCACCAAAAGCCAGACCATAACTTAGTGGATTGGATTGCAGATTCTGTACTATTTCAGTTAGCGAGAAACCCTGGCTGCCGCCGAGCACGCGGCCGATACCGGCAATCGCCAGAATAATACCGACAATAATTAACGGGCTGGTTTTCTGGCGGTTGACGATCACCGCTAACACGATCGTCATACTCGGCCATAAATAGTTCACCATGCCCACTTCAATCGCCTGACGACTGGTATTAGCGAAACCCAGAGACAAGGACAGGCAAAGTTCATAAGTGACGAACAGCACACTGCCGAGAATTAAGTAGCTGCGCGGGAACTTGCGCAGATTGGGAAAGCCGACGGTAAACAGCAGCAGCACTGAGCTGAGGGTGTAGATCATGGCGGCGCCACCTACCGGGCCGAATCCCTCACTGACACTCCTGATCAGGCCAACGATGGCGCTCCACAGTACCACGGCGATCAAGCCAATCAGTGTTGCTTTATTTTGTGTCATTCACTGCTACCTCTGTGTGTTACCTGAATGTCAGCTACGATGAGGAGCTGTTAAATTCAGGTTAAATCCTGCCATAAACGTATGCTGCCAGCGGACGTCTGTAAATACGCTTTCTGGCGACAGAATTCAAGATTGTGATCCATATTGAAAAAATAATAGAAAAATATAACACAAATAAAAAAAAGCTATCTTGTTGATTTTTAGATTTTATTTTTTTAATTGCGGTATTTTTATTCTGTTAAATTGTATTTGCTTTGTATTTTTTCTGTATACAAAATTTTTTACAACGTTGACCTGTTCACCTCATATATGCAAATTTTTAACAAACAGGTGCCACTGGCAGAGCGATAAGCGCGCTGTGGTGGGTAGCGGATGTGCTTACCGCGGCGCTGTCCTGGCATACATGGACCTTTTTGTCGCAGCTCAGGGGCTGCAGAGATATCTATCGATCTGTGGTCCCCCTAACTTAATCTGGAGAAGAACGTGTTTACATTTGACGGCATTTATACCCCTGCAGTAACGCCTTACGCTGCTGACGGCACGATTGATTTTGACCGTTTTACTGAGGTGCTGGAATCGCTGATTGAAGCACGTATCCACGGCATCATTATCGGCGGTTCCACCGGCGAATACTATGCGCAGAGCGCTGAAGAGCGTATGGCGCTGGCGGAGCATGCACGTAAAGTGATCGGCTCCCGTCTGCCGCTGATCGTCGGCACGGGCGCTATCCGTACCGAAGATGCCGTTGCTTACGCCAAACATGCGCGCGAAATCAAAGCGGACGCCATCCTGGTCACCACGCCACCGTATGCGTTGCCGACCGAACGGGAAAACGCTCACCATGCGCTGACGGTCGACAAGGCGGCGGATCTGCCGATCATGCTGTACAACTACCCTGGCCGTATGGGTGTCAGCATGGGTGAAACCTACTTCACCGAAGTCAGCCGTTCGAAGAACGTGGTGGCGATTAAAGAAAGCTCCGGCGACCTCAACAGCCTGCATCTGCTGGCGTGTAAATTCCCGAATATCGCCCTGTCCTGCGGCTGGGACGATCAGGCGCTGGAGTTCTTCGCCTGGGGCGCGCGCAGCTGGGTTTGCGCCGGTTCCAACTTCATTCCGCGCGAGCATGTGGCGCTGCATAACGCCTGTGTGATCGAGAAAGATTTCGACAAAGGACGCAAAATCATGGCGGCGATGATGCCACTGATGAACGTCCTCGATGGCGGCAAGTTTGTTCAGTCGATCAAATACGGTGTTGAGCTGAACGGCATCGCCACCGGGCCGGTACGCGCGCCGCTGCAGGGCCTGGATGACGCGGAGAAAGCGCAGCTGAAGGCGGTGATCGACGGCGTGAAACGTAACGTTGCCGCTGTGGCAGCAGTGTAAGGAGGCATGATGAGCACAGAGCAAGCGGGAAAAGACTACGCGGCGATCGCGCGTTCCCTGGCGCTGCCGGACAAGGCTTTTATTAACGGTGCTTTTGTCCCCGCCGCATCAGGAAAAACGCTGGTCACCGTCAATCCGGCAACGGGCGAGCGGCTGACGGATATTGCTGCCTGCAGCAGTGTGGATGTGGATTTTGCCGTGGAACAGGCTCGTGCGGCTTTTGAGCAGGGAAGCTGGCGTTTGCTGGCGCCGGCGGCACGCAAAAGCGTGTTGCTGAAACTGGCGGAGCTGCTGGAGCAGCACAGCGAAGAACTGGCTGTGCTGGAAAGTCTCGACAGTGGTAAACCGGTGGGCGAGTGCCTGGCAGTGGATGTGCCGGAAAGCATTCACATTGTGAAATGGCATGCCGAAGCCATCGACAAGCTGTATGACCACAGTGCGCCGACCGGCAACGACGCCATGACGCTGATCGTGCGTGAGCCGATCGGCGTGGTGGGCTGCGTGCTGCCATGGAACTTCCCGCTGCTGATGCTGGCGTGGAAGATTGGTCCGGCACTGGCGGCTGGCTGCTCAGTGATTGTCAAACCCGCAGAGCAGACGTCGCTGACCGCGCTGTGCGTCGCAGAGTTAGCGCATAAAGCAGGCATTCCGGCGGGTGTGCTGAATATCGTTACCGGTACGGGCAAAGAGGTGGGAGAGCCAATTGGCCTGCATGCGGATATCGATATGGTGAGTTTCACCGGTTCCACCGCCACCGGTCGCCGCTTCCTGCGCTACGCCGCAGATTCCAACCTGAAAAAGGTCGTGCTGGAGTGTGGCGGTAAAAACCCGGCGATCGTGTTTGCGGATGCGGACGATCTCAACAAGGTGGCGGAGCAGGTGTTGAACGGCGCGCTGTGGAATATGGGCGAAAACTGTTCGGCAACCTCGCGCCTGCTGGTGGAAGAGCCCGTTAAAGATCGTCTGCTGGCGCTGATGGCCGACAAGCTGGGCGAGTGGACCATGGGCAATCCGCTGGATGCCAGCAACCGCCTTGGTGCAATGGTCAGCCGCGAACATTTCCAGAAAGTCAGCAGCTATCTGGATATCGCCCGCGAAGAGAAGCTGAACGTGATCCACGGCGGCAGTACCTTGCAGGGGGCGTATGTACAGCCGACCATTATTGATGGTGTCAGCCGCGACAGCACGCTGTTCCGTGAAGAGATCTTCGGCCCGGTACTGTGTGTCACCACCTTCCGTACGCAGGATGAAGCGACTGAGCTGGCGAACGATACGCCGTATGGCCTGGCGGCGTCGGTGTATACCGGTAACCTGCGCAAAGCGATTACGGTATCACGCGCCGTGCGTGCGGGTACGGTGACGGTGAACTGCTTCGGTGAAGGGGATGCCACCACGCCGTTTGGCGGTTACAAACAGTCTGGCTTTGGTGGTCGTGACAAGTCGGTGTTCGCGCACGATCAATATACCGAACTGAAAACCATCTGGATTGATGTTTCCGCCGGTTAAGCGATCAGTAAACCCAGAATTGCAGCCCTGATCCTGTTTCAGAGGCCGGAACATACGTGAGATTAAGATGGCTATGATGCATTTTGAACAGCGGCTGCATTTCTATTTTTGTCTGCTGGTTGCGCTGGGTATCTCCCGTCACCACGGGAAATTACCCACTGTAAGACGCAAAAATGATTTCATGCTGAAGTGGCTGCGCAACGCGCAGAACAACCATCTTTTCAGCCGCGAAATCCTCAGCGAAATTGAATGGCTGAGAGAGAAAATCATGCGCAGCGGCCCGGACACGGACGCTGAGCCGATGCTGCATTTTATCTACTCCACAGCCCGTACCGCGCAAACCTTCGGTTAATTCCCCGGCGATAAATCCTGATCTTTTTTGCTGCGAGCGTCCTGCTGCGTTTTGACGTCAGTCCGCTGCGGGCGACATGCGCCGCGCTGATCGCCAGTGATGGCGGGCTGCACGTTATCAATACGATTTCCCCATAGCCATGACCCCATGTCCCGTACTGGTATTGATATTTGTTATGTTATAACATAACGTAAATTGTGAGTGTGGAGTGTCGTCACTTCATCGGGTGAAAAGCGCTGTATTTGTGAAGAGGTACCAGATGTCAATGTATGCAGAGGAACAGGTGGCAGATAGCCGGCTACCCGTCACCGTGCTGTCCGGGTTTTTGGGCGCAGGGAAAACCACGCTGTTAAATCATATCCTGAACAACCGCGAAGGGCGGCGGGTGGCGGTGATTGTCAATGATATGTCCGAGGTGAATATCGATGCTGCGCTGGTCAGGGACGGCGGGGCGGAGCTGTCGCGTACCGATGAAAAACTGGTGGAAATGAGCAATGGCTGCATCTGTTGTACCCTGCGTGAAGATCTACTGCTGGAAGTGAACCGGCTGGCGAAAGAGGGGCGCTTCGATCATCTGGTGATTGAATCGACTGGCATCGCTGAACCGTTACCGGTCGCCGAGACCTTTACTTTCACCGACGACGACGGGCAGAGTCTCTCTGAGGTGGCGCGGCTGGACACCATGGTGACGGTGGTGGACGCGTTTAACTTTATGCACGATTACGGCTCCGGCGACAGTATTCAGTCGCGCGGTGAATCGCTCGGTGAGGAAGATGAGCGCACGGTAGTGGATTTACTGATCGACCAGATTGAATTTTGTGACGTGCTGGTGCTGAACAAAACCGATCTGATTACGCCGCAGCAGCAGGAGAAATTAATCGCCATCCTGCATGGACTCAATCCACGCGCCCGAATCGAAATCGCCCGTTTCGGCAAGGTACCGCTGGATCGGCTGCTGGATACCGGCCTGTTTGACTTCGATGAAGCCGCACAGGCGCCGGGCTGGTTACAGGAGCTGCGCGGTACCCATACGCCGGAAACCGAGGAGTATGGCATTAGCAACTTTGTCTTCCGTGCGCGCCGTCCTTTCCATCCGCAGCGGCTGTGGCAGGTGATTAAGCACGATATGCCCGGTGTGGTGCGATCCAAAGGCTTCTTCTGGCTGGCGACGCGGCCTTCATTCGCCGGTTCATGGTCGCAGGCGGGCGGCGTCTCGCGTCAGGGACTGGCGGGCATGTGGTGGGCAAGTGTGCCGAAAGAACGCTGGCCGGTGGACAGCGCATCACTGGAATTCATTATGGCGAACTGGATTGAGGGTATTGGCGATGCGCGCCAGGAACTGGTGTTTATCGGTATCGATATGGATGAAGCGGCATTACGCAGCAAGCTGGAAGCGGCGTTGCTCGACGACAGCGAGCTGGCGCAGGGGCCGGATGGCTGGATGAAATTCAGCGATCCCTTTGAATCCTGGTTAGTGCATTAATCTGCGCCCCGGTGTCACCGCCGGGGCAGTAACCGATATCATCATTGCATCGCTGTGGAAAATCCGCATGAAAAAAGTCCCCCTCACTATCCTCAACGGCTTCCTTGGTGCCGGGAAAACCACGCTGCTGAAAAGCCTGCTGGCGCAGGCGCATAAGAGAGCGCTGTCGGTTTGTATTATCGTTAACGATATGAGCGAACTGGACGTCGATGGCGTGCTGATTGCTAATACCGAAATGGTCAGCGCGGCGAAAAATAACTTTGTCACCCTCTCCGCCGACAGCATCAGCAGTCCGGGTGGCATTAAGAAGCTGGACGCGGCGCTGGCACAGCTGCTGGCGCATCAGACGCCCGACCTTATTCTGCTGGAAACCTCGGGCAGCAGTCATCCGCTGCCGCTGGTGAAGTATTTACGCCAGCAGTCGCGCGTCAGCCTGCACGGCTATTTATCGCTGGTGGACAGCGTGATGCTGAATGACGACTTTGCCGCTGGCAGAGAATTAATCCCGCGTCTGCAGCACAACCTGCAGCGCGGGCTGCGCGCGGTGGAGAACCTGCTGGCGGAGCAGATCATGTTTTGCAGCCATCTGCTGCTGACCAAAAGCGACCGCCTGTCACTGGCCACGATTACCACGATTGCGCAGGCGATCCACCCGCTGAATCTTCAGGTGGCGGTGATGGCGGTGCCGTGGGGCAATCTGAAACTGGATGATGTGCTGGCGATGGCCGAGTACGATTTCCACCGCGTGGCGCAGCTGATTCGCGAGCTGGAAGAGGAGATCGAACGCCTGCCCGCGCAGCATAACGCACTGCCGTATGATATCGGCTCGCAGGTACTGGACGACGACCGGCCATTTCATCCGCAGCGGCTGTGGGACACTTATCAGCAGTTTCTTGGCCGTGGTATTCATCGCAGCAAAGGCTTTTTCTGGCTGCCGACGCGCGACGATCTGGCGCTGCTGTGGAATCAGGCGGCGGGCAGTATCAGTCTGGAATTTATCAGCTACTGGAAGGCTGGCGTATTGCAGCACCGCGACAATTTGCTGAGTAAAGAGGAGCGAGCGGCTCTGACGCGTCAGTTACAGGCAATGCCAGGGCGTTTCGGCGACCGGCGCTGTCGTCTGACGGTAATCGGCCAGACGCGCGAATTAGCGCCGTTTGTGCAGGCGCTGCAGCGCTGTTTTCTCACGGAAGAGGAGATCGCCTGGTGGCAGGCAGGCGGCCAGTTTAACGATCCCTGGCCGCAGCGCGTGGCGCGTCTGCAATCGTGAATCAGCGGCCGCTGTTACGCAGCTGCACGCAGAACGGACAGCCACAACCGTTAACCGAAACGGCATCACAGGTGCCCGGGTGAATGGTCTGCGAACCCAGCGCGTGAAAACCTAAAAATGGCGCGGTCACTTCGCTTGAAACCTGTGGCGCACTGCTCTCTGTAAAAGCGGTTTTGGCCTGAAATGCGCTGGCCTTACCGGCTATCAGCGACAGCACCACCAGCGAAAAATATTTGTTCACACGTCCTCCTTTCTCACGCTAAGCAATAAGAGTTGTGATGATATAACATTTTGTTGCTTAGCGAGAGAGAAGTTGCTGTCTGCCAAAAATTGTTTTATCCCTGACTGCTGCGTAGCGTGAGAAGACAGGAGTAATAGAAGCATGGCGGTAAAGAAAATTGCTGTGATTGGTGCGGGTGTGCTGGGGCTGTCTGTTGCCCGTTCGCTGGCGTTACAGGGCGCTGAGGTCACGATTTTTGAACGCAGCTATCCTGGTGCAGGTACCAGCAGCACCACGTTCGCCTGGGTTAACTCGAATGGCAAAATGCCCGAAAGCTACCATCGGTTAAACGCGGCGGCGGTGGACGAGCATAAACAGCTGCAGCACAGCACCACCTCGGAAGGGCGCTGGCTGATAGAGACCGGTACCTATGAGTGGGCGGTCGATAGTGTGGGGCAGCAGCGGCTGGCTGATCGGGTGGCGAAACTGCAGCAGCTGGACTATCCGGCAGAGCCGATTACCCGGCAGCAACTGCAGCGCAGGGTGCCGGAAATCCGCATCGATCCGCGCGCCGGTGATATCTGGTTTTTTCCTGCAGAATGCCTGTTATATCCGACGATATTTCTCGCCCGGCTGTGGGCCGAAGCGCGTGAACTGGGCGCCACGCTGCACAGCGGCAGCGATATCATTGATATCGCCGAGCAGTCGCACGGTGTAACACTGCAACTGGCGGATGGCACAAGCTGGCAGGGTGATGAAGTGGTACTCGCCACCGGACGCTGGTCGCCGGAGCTGATGGCGCGGCTGGGACTGCAACTGGCGATGATTGATGCGAACCAGCCAGATAAAATCGCCTGCGGTTTTCTGGCTTACACCTTCCCGCAACTGACGCAGTTGCAGGCCAATCTGATTACCCCGGAGCTGAATGTGCGGCCCGATGGCGGCGGGCGTCTGCTGTTACAGGCCACCGATCTCGACAGCCAGGCCAACCCCGCGGCACCTGCCGCCATCAATGGTTCTGTTGGCCAGGAGATCCTCGCGCGTTACCGGCGGCTGTTTGCCAGCAGCGGCGCGGCGCAGATTGAGCGTATCGCGGTGGGCCAGCGTTCACGGCCTGCCGATGGTCTTCCGGGTATCGGCTATGTCACGCCGCAGCGCCGGGTGTATCTGCTGGTGACCCACAGCGGCATCACGCTGGCGCCGCTGCTGGGGCGGCTGGTGGCGGAAGAGGTGCTACAGGAGCAGCGTCCGGCGCTGCTGAGTGATTTTTCCCCGGACCGTTTATTAGGTAAATCGGCGCAGGATTTTCCGCCGTTTCCCACCCTGCATTTCCCGGCCGCGCAGTAAGCGGCCAGATTTCTGTTTAACCTTTTCGTTTCGTCTGCTGGCAGTGATGATTGATGCCAGCAGATCACGGCGATATATTTGCCATTGCCGGAATTGTTATTTCGATATGCGCAGCACAGATTTATTCCCCGCCTTTATTTATTGCCAGTTTTATCAAATCCATTGCCACTATTATCGGTTTACATTTAATTCACCGAATTTTAATAATTCTCCGGTGATTAAATTAAGGAGCCGGCAATATGAGTCAGTCCATTCAGGTGGCAAAACCCGAAGACGCAGAAGAGATCTTCGCCTTGCTCCAGCGCGCCTATGCTTCGCTGGAGGCGCTGAACATCCGCTTTACCATTACGCAGGGAACCGTCGAAAAAGTACGCGCCACCATTGAGCAGGAGACGGTACTGGTGTTGCGGAAATGGCAGCGGGCGGTGGCGACCGTCACGGTGCGTTTCCCCTGGTCACAGGACGATCGCGCTCCCGCTGCGCTGCCTTTTATTCACTGGCTGGCAGTCGACCCCGATTTTAAAGGGCAGGGCTATGGCCGGGAAATATTAGCCTGGGCAGAAGAAGAATTATTGCAGGCAATGTTAAAAGCGCCCGGCGTTTATTTAGCGACGGCGATTAATCATCCCTGGTTAAGTCATTTTTATCAACGCCATGGCTATCAGCCTTTTTACTGGCGCGATAATCCATTAGGCGAAGCGCTGGTATTTTTAAAGAAAGATTTCGCTGATACGGAATTACTGACTGTCGCCGCCACGGCGCGTTCCGCCTGATTCAGACATAAAAAAATAATACACCTGCAACTAACAAGGACACTATGAAAGCGAATGCCATTACCCTTGCGCTGGGTTTCACCTGCCTGCTGGGAAGCGCACCTTATCTTTTCGCTGCCGAACAACCGCGCAGCGGCGGCAGTCTCACCTGGGGCGTGGAGACCGAGCCTGCACCGTTTAACCCGCAGCTTAACGGCCAGTCGAAAGCGGAAGTGGTGCTGCGTGCCGTCTGGGAATCGTTGCTGGCGCGCAAAGCGGACGGCAGCTATGTGCCGTGGCTGGCGGAGAAATACGAAGCCAGCGCTGACAACAAAACGTATCGCTTTACCCTGCGGCGTGATGTGACCTTTTCCAACGGCGAGAAGCTCAATGCAGCAGCGGTAGCGGAGAACTTCCGCCATACCCAGGATGCCGCTTACTGCGCCGGTTCCAGCCTGTGTGCGATGGGCGCGCGTATCGCCAGCGTGGAAACGCCGGATGAATACAGCGTGGTGATCAATCTGAAACAAGGTTACACCCCGTTTCTGTCGTTTGCCGCTTCGCTGAAAATCCTTGCGCCCGCCAGCTGGACGTCAGCGCAGCTGAAATCGGGCGGTAAAGAGATTGCCGGTACCGGGCCGTTTATCCTCGAAAATTATGAGAAAGGGCAGCAGGTCACCTTCGTGAAGAATCCGCATTACAACTGGGCGCCTGCCACGGCACAGCATCAGGGCCCGGCGTATCTGGATCGCGTGACTTACCGCTTCCTGCCGGAATCGTCGGTACGCACCGGCGCGCTGCTCTCCGGCCAGCTGGATGTGATTGAAGGTATCTCCGGTAACGATGCCGGCGAATTTAAGGACAACCCTGATTTCAGCTACCAGCATGCGCTGAATGCCGGTACGCCTTATTCCCTGTTCCTCAACGTGGAGTATGGCCCGACGCAGGATGTGCAGGTGCGCAGGGCGCTGCTGCAGGGGCTGGATATCGACCCGATTCTTAAGTCGGTCTATCGCGGCGAACGCACCCGCGCCTGGGGCATCACCTCGCCGGTCGATCCGCTGTACAACAACGCGCTGGAAGGTAAGTACGGTAACAATCCGCAGGCGGCAAACAAGCTGCTGGATGAAGCGGGCTGGCAGACTCGCGACAGCGAGGGCTTCCGCAGCAAAAACGGTGAGCGTCTGAGCGTGGAGATTATTCAGGCGCAGGCGACGGTACGCGATCAGCGTGACGTGCTGCTGCAGGCGATTCAGGCGCAGGCGCGCCAGCGTCTCGGCGTTGAGCTGAAGCTGCGCTATGTCGATTCCGGTACTTATGCCGAAGTGCGTAAAACCGGCAAGTTCGGTTCCATCGCCAACTCCAATACCGAAACCGACGGCATTGATATCGAGAACCACTACCGTCCGGTGAATGCCGGTGGGGCGATCAACTACAGCCGCGTCAACAGTCCGCAAATCAATCAGTGGCTCGATCAGGCGGCCAGCACGCTGGATAACACGCAGCGCCGCCAGTTCTACAGCGAGTTGCAGGACTATGCGCTGCTGGATCAGGCGCTGGCGGTGCCGCTGTATGAGCCGGAAGACCAGATTGCCGCCGCCAGTTATGTGCACGGTGTCGGTTTTCGCAGCTTTAAACAGATGCCAGAGAACGCCTATGACGTCTGGCTGAGTGACCACTAAACCGGGGAGGAACGCATGAGTCTTCTGGAGAGCATGGTAACCCGCACGCAGCGGGAGCGGCGGCCCTTATTGTGGCGCAATGCGCTGGCGAGGCGCATCAGCGGCCGCTTGCTTGGCGGTGTGCTGGTACTGTGGGCGGCGGTATCGCTGGCGTTTCTCGGTGTGCATCTGGCGCCGGGTGATATTGTCAGCCTGCTGATCGGCGAGCAGGTGCGTACACCGGCCATTGAGGCGGCGATCCGTGCCGAATGGGGACTCAACGATCCGCTCTGGCTGCAGTATCTCAACTACCTGTGGCGCGTGCTGCACGGCGATCTTGGCCGTTCCTATATCCTCAACAGTGATGTCAGCCAATTGCTGGTCTCACAGCTGTGGCCGACGCTGAAACTGACGCTGGCGGCGCTGCTGGTCAGCATACTGTTCGCGGTGGCGATGGCGGTCACCACCGTCCATCGCCGCTGGGGACGCCGCGTGGCGAATGGTCTGGAGCTGCTGCTGGCTTCCACGCCATCATTCTGGATGGGGATCGTGCTGCTGTTTATCTTCAGCTTTACCCTGCGCTGGTTCCCGGTGGCGGGCGACCGCCAGCTGTCGTCTCTGGTGCTGCCCGCACTGGCGCTCGGACTGGCGCAGGGGGCGGTGGTAGCGCAGGTCTTACGCCGTGAACTGGAGCAGGCGCTGGACGCGCCGTTTACCCTGACGCTGCGCGCCTGGGGCGTCGGCGAAACCACTATTCGTCTGCGTCATGCGCTGCGCCACGCGGCGCTGCCCGCCGTGACGCTGACCGGCTGGCTGGTGGGCGGCCTGCTGAGCGGCGCGGTGATCACCGAACAGGTGTTTGGTCGTCCTGGTCTCGGCAAACTGACGGTGGATGCGGTGCTGGCGAAAGATCTGCCGGTGGTGCTGGCGGTGGCGATTCTGTCGGCGCTGATTTACGTAGTGATGAGCACACTGGTGGATATCCTGGCGCTGTGGATCGATCCGCGCCTGCGCGGGGAGGGACAGTGATGAGCACACTGTTGCTGCGTCTGCCTGCCGCACTGCCGGTGGCAGTGTGGGCGGCGTTGAGTTTTCTGCTGCTGGTGGCGCTGGCTGTGGTGGCGCCAGAGTGGCTGAGCCACAGCGATCCGCTGCTGGCCGATCCGCTCAATGCCCAGTTGCCGCCTTCGACCCAGCACTGGCTGGGCACCGATCAACTGGGACGCGATCTGCTGACACGCATCATCTACGGCAGCCGCTATTCACTGCTGATCAGCATCGCCGCAATGGCGCTGGCAGTGGTGGTGGGAACCCTGCTTGGGCTGCTGGCGGCGCTGGCGCGCGGCGTAGTGGATGAACTGCTCAGTCGTGCTGTCGATGTCATTTCCGCCTTTCCCGATCTGCTGCTGGCATTGATGCTGATTGCTTTTACCGGGCCTGGCACCAACAACCTGATTATTGCCCTGGGCGTGGCGTCGGTGCCGCGCTTTGCCCGCGTGGTGCGGGCGCAGACCTTCACGGTGATGTCTTCCGGCTATGTTGAGCAGGCGCGCACCTTCGGCCTGTCGCGTCTGACGCTGATCCTGCGCCATATTCTGCCGCACGCCATTGCGCAGGTTCCGGCGCTGGCGACGCTCGGGCTGGGTACGGCGATTATCGGCACCGCCGGACTCAGCTTCCTTGGCATGGGCCCACAGCCACCTACCGCTGAATGGGGGCTGATGCTGGCAGAGGGTCGTAACTATTTGCGCAACGCCTGGTGGATCGCCGTCTGGCCGGGGGTGTTTATCACCCTGACGGTGGTGGCGGTGAACACGCTGGGTCGTTACTGGCAGGCGCGTTTTGAAGGGAGAGCCACATGAGCCAGCCGGTCATTGATATTCACAATCTCAGCATCCGCTTTGGCGCCCAGCAGGTGGTCAAAAACCTCAACCTGCAGGTATGGCCGGGCGAGTCGGTGGCGCTGGTAGGGGAGTCCGGCTCTGGTAAAACGCTGACGGCGCGCAGTCTGCTGGGACTGTTACCACTGGAGGCGACGCTGAGCGCGGATCGTTTCGTGATCGAAGGCCAGGACATGCTGCACGCCAGCCGTCAGCAATGGCGCGCGCTGCGCGGGCGACGGATTGGCTATGTATTGCAGGATGCGCTGGTGTCGCTCGATCCGTTGCGGCGTATCGGCCAGCAACTGGCGGATGCGCTGCAGGCCACCGGGCAGCGTGACAAAAGCGCGTTGCAGCAACAGAGCGTGGCGCTGCTAAAGGCGGCGGGGATCGCTGATGCGGAAAGCCGTCTGGCGCGTTATCCGCATCAGCTCTCCGGCGGCCAGCGTCAGCGTGCGCTGATCGCCACGGCACTGGCGGGCAGCCCGGCGCTGCTGATTGCCGATGAACCGACCACGGCGCTGGATATGACAGTGCAACGCCAGATCCTGCAGCTGCTGGCGCAGCGCCGCCGCGATGGTCACGCCCTGCTGCTGATTAGCCATGACCTGGCGGTGGTGGCGGAGCTGGCGGATCGCGTGCTGGTGATGCGCGATGGCGAGGTGGTGGAGCAGGGCGTCAGCGGACCGTTATTGAGCCGGCCGCAGCATAGCTGGACCCAGCGCCTGCTGCGTGCGGTGCCGACGTGCGCCACGCGCGGCCTGCGGCTCAGTTCGGCGCAGCCGACGCCACTGCCGCCGCGGCCTGAGCCCTCTGCCACTCCGCTGCTGGAGGCTATTGGTCTGAATAAAGCGTATGGCGAGCGTCAGGTGCTGAACAATATTCACTTCACGCTGCATGCCGGGGAAACGCTGGGCGTGGTGGGGGAGTCCGGCTCCGGCAAAACCTCGCTGGTAAAAGTGGTGATGGGACTGACCGAACCGGACAGCGGCACGCTGCTGCTGGAAGGCAGCCGCTGGGATCATCTTCACGAGAAAGCGCGCCGCGCCCGCCGTGCGCGGCTGCAGCTGATTGCGCAGGACCCATTCAGTTCCTTCGACCCGCGCTACACCGTGGAGAAAATCATTGGCGAAAGTCTCGACAGTGCGGGCATCTATGGCGATGCCCGGCGACAGCGTGTGCGCCAGTTACTGGATGAAGTACAGCTCGGCGACCGTTTTCTGCAGCGTTATCCGCGCCATCTTTCCGGCGGGCAACGCCAGCGTGTCGCCATTGCCCGCGCGTTCGCCCCTAACCCGGCGCTGCTGGTGGCGGATGAGCCAGTCAGCGCGCTGGATGTGTCGGTACAGGCGCAGGTGCTCGATCTGCTGGCGGAGATGCAGGCTGAGCACGGAACCGCACTGCTGTTTATTTCTCACGATCTGGGGGTAATCCAGCATCTCGCCGATCGGGTGCTGGTGATGCAAAACGGTCAGGTAGTGGAGAGTGGCGATATTCGCCAGGTGTTCGATGCGCCGCGCCATGCGTGGACGCAAAAACTGCTTCAGGCGCTGCCGGTGTTACCCGACTGGCAGCCGCATATTTAACCAACAAGGAGAGCATGATGAGTCAGACTCAACGCCAGCTGCGGCTCGGCGCAATCATTCAGGGCGCATCGGGCAATATGTCTGCCTGGCGTCATCCCGATGCGCAGGCCGATGCCAGCATCAATGTCGACTTTGTGCAGCAGCTGGCGCGTAAGGCGGAGCAGGGCAAGTTTGATTTTCTGTTTGTTGCCGATGGTCTCTATATCACGCCGCAGTCGATTCCGCATTTCCTGAATCGCTTCGAGCCGATCACGCTGTTGTCGGCACTGTCGCTGGTGACGCAGAAAATTGGCCTGGTGGCGACGCTCTCCACTTCTTACAGCGAACCTTTCACCGTGGCGCGCCAGTTCGCCAGCCTCGACCATCTCAGCGGCGGTCGCGCGGGCTGGAACGTGGTGACCTCACCGCTGGAGGGTTCGGCGAAAAACTTCTCCCGCGCACAGCACCCGGAACATGACGAACGTTACCGCGTCGCCAGCGAATACCTTGAGGTGGTGAAAGGGCTGTGGGATTCGTGGGAAGAGGATGCGTTTGTGCGTGACAAAGCCAGCGGACAGTTCTTTGACCCGGCGAAACTGCACACCCTGAACCACAAAGGTAAATACTTCTCGGTACAGGGGCCGCTCAATGTTGGTCGATCGCCGCAGGGCAGACCGATTGTCTTCCAGGCCGGAGCATCGGAAGCCGGGAAAGCCTTTGCGGCGGAAGCGGCGGATGCGATCTACACCCGTCAGGAGACGATTGAGGAAGCGCGTACGTTTCGCGAGGATGTGCGTCGCCGCCTGGTGGCGCGCGGGCGCCATGCTGATGATATTCGCGTGTTCCAGGGTACCAGTGTGATTATTGGTGACAGTGTGGAAGATGCGGAGCGCCGCTACCAGCAAACCGCCGAACTGGTCACTATTGATAAAGCGCTGGAGTATATTGGCCGCTACTTTGAGCACCACGATTTCAGCCAGTATTCGCTGGATGAGCCTTTCCCGCAGATTGGTGAGCTGGGGGAGAACAGCTTTCGCAGTACCACCGACACCATCAAGCGTAACGCGCAGGTGCGTGGCCTGACGCTGCGCCAGGCGGCACTGGAGGCGGCGACACCGCGTCCCAGCTTCCTCGGTACGGCGCAGCAGGTGGCGGACGGACTGGCCGAATGGTTCCTGCAGGGCGCAGCTGATGGCTTTATTGTGCGCGGCGGCACCCCGACGGCGTTCGATGACTTTGTCGATCAGGTGATCCCGCTGTTGCAGCAGCGTGGTCTTTACCGTCAGGAGTATGAAGGCGACACGCTGCGCGACAACCTCGGGCTGGCGGAGCCGGCAAACCAGTTTTCCACCCGACGGCAAGACGTCGCCTGAAGTCGGATTCTGCCCGCATAGTGAAATCTGTCTCTGACGAAGCAGGGTAAGTCGCTCAACAAGGGTGACTTACCGGCAACATCACCCCGGCGAGAGAGTTGATTTACCTGCTATTCTTTATTCAGTGTAAATCCTGACTGGAGAGAGGAATGAATACATGGTGTTGTGCCCTGCTTACCGCAGCATTACTGCCCGTCACTTCGCAGGCGGCAGAAACCTTTACGCTGCAGTCGAAAGATTTTAACGATAACGCCGTGCTGGATAAGCCCTTTGCCGGCAACAATAAAAGCAACCCAGCCTGTACCGGCGATAATGTCTCCCCTGAACTCAACTGGAGCCACGCCCCGGCAGGCACGAAAAGTTTTGCCCTGCTGGTTGATGATCCGGTCGGCGCCAAAGGTCTCGGGGTAACCCATCTGGTGGCCTACAATATTCCCGTCAGCAAAAGTGACTTTGCTCAGGGCGCATTAACCAAAGGCCAGGATTATACCGGCGGTAAAAATACACCCGGCACCACGCACTACTATGGCCCTTGTCCGCCAGCGGGCAGTGGTTACCACCACTATAACTTCGTGCTGATCGCCACGGATTTAGCGCCTGATGCATTACCGGCGGGTCTCGCGCGTACCGAACTGCTGGCAAAACTGAAAGGCCATACCCTCGGTGCCGCCAGTATTATTGGCCGTTACGGCAACGACTAATTTTCGCACTATACTCTGCTGCAGAAGAGGGGTAACCCTCTTCCGTTTTGTCGCCGTTGCCTGGTTTGCTCAGGTCGTCGCAGGGAGATTAAAGCCAGTCAGCGTCTTTGTAATCTGTGCGCCTGGCATCATCTGTTGCAGGCCGTGAATCAGCATATCCCCCGCTTCATGCAATGCGCTGAGTGGCATCTCTGGCAGGCTTTCGAGAATAAACCACATCTGACTGGCTTCAGCGCTGAGCCGGGTTCTCACTCCCTGACGCCAGTTCCAGCGTCGGCAGGTTACGCCCAGCTCATCACGCCAGATCACTTCACCGGCTTCCGGTGATTCATACGCAGGCTCACCTTCTTTCATGGTATCGAACAGTTCGCTCCCGGTGGCGATAGTCAGCCGCGGTTGTCCCTGGTAAGCGGCAATATTTTCCCCGCCGACCGGAATGGCGTAGCGGATACTGACGGCGTTATACAAGTCAACAATCGGGTCGATGGCAGGCAGAGTGCCATCACGTAATACCCGCTTGCGCAGCGCTTCAGCGGAGCAGGGAGTACGTTTTGCTTTAGCGCCAAAGCCTTTAAACACCTCAGCCCAGGCGGCGAGATGCGCCTCCGCCCACGGGTAATCGTCAGTGGCGATCGCCTGACAGGCTGCTGCCAGCGCGCGTGTGGCAATGCGGGTATCGATAATGGGCGCGGCGCTAACCGTGATGCTCAGCGCGCGAAAACCGGGCGCAATCGTGGCAATAGCAGGATCAATTGACGGTGAGACAGAAAGCATTTGATAATCCCATAATGACTATTTTATTGCATAGTAATGACCGATGACCAAAAAAGTCAATATAACGACCGATTCGGGCGCTGACATCCAGGCCGTCAGCGTCGCGGTATCACGCAGTATTAAAAATTACCGCAAAACGCAAAAGCTCTCTCTCGATGAGCTTTCGCGGCGCGCTGGCGTCAGCAAGGGGATGCTGGTGGAAATCGAAAAAGGCGCCGCGAACCCCAGCATCGCCTTGCTGTGTAAAATCGCCGCCGCGCTGGGTTTATCGGTGGCCGATCTGGTGAATGTCACCAGTGAACCTGCTGCTTATCTGATCGCAAAAGACGATATTCCGCTGCTGTGGTCCGGTGACAACGGCGGCAGTGCGCGCTTACTGGCGGGCACGCAGGGGCCGGATATGATTGAACTGTGGCGCTGGGAGATGTTCCCTGGCGAGCGGTATCACTCCGCTGGTCATCCCGTGGGCACAGTGGAGCTGCTGCATGTTGAACAGGGTGAGCTGACATTAGGTGTGGCGGACAGCGAGTTGCTTGTCGCGCAAGGCTGCTCCGCCGTAGCCAAAACCGATGCACCACACCATTATCAGAATAACAGCAGCGAGGTGCTGATATTTACCATGACGGTGGCGGAACTGCACCGCTAACCACCTCGTTAACTCCGCATATAATGTCACCGTTTCAGCCTGCCAGCAGGCAGGCTGAGATTCCTCACCTCTGCTCATTAAATTAAAACAACTAAGTTAATAATCAGATAATTTTTGTCGTTTTAAGCATTTGCCTGTGATTATTGAATCCGTTAGTTTGAACGCTAATTAAAAATTTTACCGATCTGGAACAGGATGTTAACCCCTATCCAGTCTGCCTCACTGGCGAGTTAACTCTCGCCAGTGCAGGGTTTTTTTTCTCTTTTTTGACCAGACGCGAATAAGCGATCTGGTTTTGCACAATAATAAATAATCTTATCCGGGGTTGTCATGAACGTATTTACTAAAGCTATTTTTCTCACTATCACTGGTATCAGTCTATTCAGCGCGACCACCAGCGCCGCTAATACGGATAACAGCGTGCTGCGTTATGCCATCTGGAGTAATCCGAGCGGTACGTTTAACCCGACGTTATATTTTTCTGATTACGATCGTGCGGTGGTATTTACCGTTTATGGCCGCCTGTTCACCCTGGATGAACAGCAAAATCCGCGTCCATCGCTGGCGGAACGTTATGAGTATTCTGACGAGGGCAAAACCCTGACGCTGCATCTGCGTAAGGGCGTGAAATGGCATGATGGCACGCCGTTTACCGCCGATGATGTGGCTTTTACCTATGGCTCGGAAGCCTCAGCAGATTTCCCGCGCGACCAGCCCGATTTTGTGAAACATCTGGTTGGTTATGACGATTATCACAGTGGTAAAGCCCCTGAGCTGGCAGGGATCAAAGTGATCGATGCGCATACCGTCAGCTTCTCATTCTCTGCGGCTTATGCGGCGGCGTTTGCCCACTTTGCTGACCGCCCGGTGCTGGCGAAACATATCTGGAGCACGGTGCCGGTCAAAGAGTGGAAAAGCGCCACAGCGCTGCAGCGCAATCCGGTGGGCACCGGACCTTATAAATTTGTTGAATTTGTCTCCGACCAGTACATCAAGCTGGAACGTAACGATGACTATTTTGGCGGTGTGCCAAAGGTGAAGACCTTTATCTTTAAAGTGTCCAGCGCCCAGACGATTCAGAATGAGCTGATCAACGGTGATGTGGATATCGCCGAACTCTCGTCATGGAATAAGCGCGATCTGGAGAGCTACCATAAGGCTGGAATTCGTATCGTTGAACAGCCGGGTACGGGCGCGCAATATTTAACCCTCGATACGCGCAATAAAAATCTCAGCGATAACCGCGTGCGTCAGGCGCTGGTGTATGGCATCGATCGCCAGTCAATCGTGGATAAATTACTGTTTGGCCATGGTGTGGTATTTAATACCAAAGATCACCCGCAGAGTCGCTATTATCCGCAGCAGCTGAATACCTACCGCTATAATCCGGATAAAGCGCGTGAATTGTTAAAAGAGGCAGGCTGGAGCGACAGCAACGGTGATGGCTTTGTCGATAAACAGGGGGAGAATCTCACCTTCACCCTTAATTATCCCACCGGAAATCGTACCCGTGAATTAACCGCACCAATTATTCAGCAAAACCTGAAAAAAATTGGCATCAATGTGGTGCTGAACGTGGCCGATTTTAATGCCACGCTCGCTATCCTGCAGGATAAAAATAAAGTCTACGATGGCGTGTTAATGGGCGGCACTTTCCGTCCGGGTCTGTATGACAATAACTTCTGGTGGGAGCGCTTCTCCAACCCGCAACTGGATGGCCTGGCCGATCAATTTAATACCACGGTTGACCCCGAAAAGCTGAAAAGCAGTATCGGCGGCTGGCTGCAGGAGATTAACCAGCAGGTGCCGCACGTCTGGTTGTATATCCCGAACCAGGGTTATGCACTCAGCAAGCGGGTAACCCACTATCACTCCGTGCCCTATGAGCCCTTTGCTGATGTCGCCAGCTGGACCGTCACGCCGCAATAATCTTGCCGCAGTCGCGGGGTAAACCGCGGCTTCACTGTTGATCAGGACTCGCTATGCTACGTTATCTGTTACACCGCTTATTGATTTTAATTCCTGTGCTGACAGGAATTTCACTGGTGGTGTTTTTCTTAATTAAATTACAGCCGGGCGATCCCTTCGTCGGGATGATCTCGCCGGAAACCACACCCGAGCAGAAGCAGGCGCTGCTGCGCCAGGCGGGTTATCTCGATCCGATCTGGGTGCAGTATTTCCGCTGGGCCTCTCATGCTTTGCTGGGCGACTTCGGTTACTCCACGCAGAGCGGAGCACCGGTGTTGTCGCTGATTAATGAGCGGGTGGTAAATACGGTACTGCTGGCGGTCAGTTCACTGTTAATGACGCTGATGATCGCCTTTCCGCTTGGCGTCTATCTCGGCCTGCACCGTGGCGGCAAAGCCGACAGGGTGGTATCGCTGCTCTATTTTATCGTTATTTCCATCCCGGTATTTTTTATCGCCATTCTGCTGGTGAAAGTGTTTGCGATGAATCTGCAGTGGTTTCCGGTCTCCGGCGCCTCGACGCTGGGCAGCAACTACACCGGGCTGCAGCATCTGTACGATGTGCTCAGCCATCTCTTTCTGCCTGCGCTGGCGCTGTCAGTGGCGAATATCGGTATTTTCAGCCGTTATCTGCGCGCCGGGATCAGCGAGTTAATCAGCCAGAACTTCATTAAGGCGCTGTTCGCCCGTGGGGTGGGGCGCGCCAGAGTCATTTTCCCGCATCTGATCAAAAATGCCGCCAAACCACTGATTACTGTGGTGGGAATGGAAATCCCGTCTCTGTTGTCTGCCACTTTGCTGACCGAAATTATTTTTAACTGGCCGGGCATTGGGCGCCTCAGTTTTGATGCTATTCAGGCGCGCGACTACCCGCTGTTAATGGGGATTGTGCTGTTCCTGGCGGTAATCACCCTGGCGATCAATTTTCTCGTCGATATCCTCTATGCGCTGGTGGACCCGCGCGTAAGGTTCAGCCAGTGAAGATCGCGGATAACACCCTGACACCGCCGGTACGCACGCCGCGCCATCCGTTGCTGCGCGACCGTTATTTCCTCACCGGGCTGCTGATTTTACTGCTGCTGACCGTCGCTGCGCTCTGCGCACCCTGGCTGGTGGCGTTTCATCCTGACGATGCCGATCTGTTTGCCATCGAAGCGCCGCCGGGCGACGGGCACTGGCTGGGCACGGATGAGATTGGTCGCGACGTGCTGGCGCGCCTGCTCTATGGCGGCCGGGTGTCGCTGTTTGTGGCGCTGGCGGCGGTGACCTTGCAGGCGGTGATCGGCATCGTGCTGGGCAGTATTGCCGGTTATAAAGGCGGCGCGGCGGATATGCTGATCATGCGTCTCACCGACATCATTATGTGTTTTCCGTTTTACGCGCTGGCGATCACGCTTGCGGCGATTATGGGCGCCAGTTCCTGGAACGTGATTTTTATTATCGGCATTCTGCACTGGACGGGCATTGCCCGCCTGGTGCGGGCGGAATTTCTCTCGCTGCGTGAGAGTGGCTATATCTATGCTGCGAAATCGATTGGCGTCAGTGGCGGGGTAATCGTCTTGCGCCATTTGCTGCGCAACGCTTACGCTCCGCTGATTATCAATCTTACCCTCGCCGTCGCCAATGCGATTCTCGCCGAAGCTGCGCTGAGTTTTATTGGACTGGGCGTCAGGCAGCCACAGCCCTCATGGGGAAATATGTTAGCGGCGGCACAAAGCATTCGGGTGATCGATTACCAGTGGTGGCTGTGGGTGCCGCCGGGACTGACCATTGTACTGATGGTGCTGGCGATTAACTTTATTGGCGAAGGGCTTGCCCGCGTATTAAATCCGCGTCCGGCCATTCCGGTAAAAGATATCTGACTGAACCTGACCCTTTTTCATCACAGGAGAGCACGATGACGACTGCTGACTACCAACAGCTGAGCGCAGAAGAAGTGGCGCTGAGCGAAAAAATCGACGCGTGGTTTGAGGCGCATAAAGCGGAGTTTGTTCAGGACCTGCTGCAACTGGTCGCGTTTCCCAGCGTGGGCGATGAAAAGCTGGCGGAGCCTGGCAAACCTTTTGGCCACGAAGTGGAAAAGGTGTTCCAGCATGTGCTGCGTAAAGCAGAAAGCTTTGGCTTTACTACCCAGCAGCATGACGGCTATGCCATTTCGGTACTGGCCGATCGGCGCGACAACGTGCAGGAGCTGGGGCTGGTTTCCCATCTTGACGTGGTGCCGCCAGGGGATAACTGGACTTTCGAGCCGTTCAGGCCGTTTGAGAAAAACGGCTTTGTGGTTGGCCGTGGCGCGTCTGACAATAAAGGCCCGGCGTTGCTGGATCTCTATCTGCTGCGCGCCTTCCGCGATCTCGGTGTTTCGCTGCACCATAAACTGCGCGTGATTTATGGCGGCGCAGAAGAGATCGGCATGGACGACATTAAATATTACGCCGAACACGGGCCGGTGCCGCGCTTCTCGATTATTACCGACGGCGGTTTTCCGGTGAACCATGCGCAAAAAGGCGGACTGAATCTGCTGCTGCATATTCCGGCTGGCACGCTGCTGAGCCGGGTAACGGCGGGCGTGGCGGAAAACGCGGTACCGGCGACGGCGACGCTGCGCTTGCCAGCCGGTGAGGCGGCGCGTGTTGAGCAGGCGGTTACGTCATTGCCGGAGGCGCAGCGCAGGGAACTTGCCTTCACCAGGGAGGGTAACGATGTTCTGCTGGTGGCGCGCGGCCAGTCCGGCCATGCGGCATTCCCGGAAAATACCCGCAATGCGATCCCGCTGCTGCTGAATGCCTTAATCGCGGGCGGATTGCTGAGCGGCGATGACCTGCAGGCGGCGCAGATTATCAGTCAGCTGCTGGCCGACCCCTGGGGCGCAGGGGCGGGGATTGCCGTTGAAGATGACGCCACCGGCAAACTGACGCTCAATGGCGGGCTGCTGATCCCACACGGGCAGGGCGTGAATCTGCATCTGGATATTCGCTATCCGCTGGCGACCAATAAAGATGCGCTGCTGACGACGCTGCAGCAGGCGATTGCGCCGCTGAAGGGAACGGTCAGCGTGGTGCGCGATGCCTCACCGATGCATGTTGATAAAAATAGCCCGCTGGTGCAGCGTCTGCAGCAAACCTTCGATGCCATTGCCGATACGCGCACCGAACCTTACTCAATGGGCGGCGGTACCCATGCGCGGGTACTGCCGAACTCGATTACCTTTGGTCCCGGTTTCCGCCGCGTTGACGGTCTGCAGTTCCAGGGCGAATCGGTGCATGAACGCCCGGACTTTATTCCTGCCGGACACGGTTCTCCGCACGGCCCGGATGAATTTGTCACCATCGAGAACCTGAAGCGGGCATTTAAAATCTATGCCGTGGCAGTGCCGCGTCTTGATAAGTGGCTGGAACAGGGGCTGATTGATGGCACACGCTAATGTGCCGCCGCTGCTGAGCGTCAGGAATCTGTCGGTGAGCTATGCTGGCTATGACGGTGAGGCGCTGGCGGTGGATGACGTGTCGTTTACCCTGGCGGCCGGGGAAATGCTGGCGGTGATTGGTGAATCTGGCGCGGGGAAATCCGCCATTGCGCAGGCCATTCCCGGCCTGCTGCCGGCCAATGCTCGTCTGAGCGGCGAGATTATGTATCAGGGCCAGGACCTGTTGCGTCTCGATCGTCCCGCACTGGCGGCGTTGCGCGGGCGTGATATCGCAATGATTTTCCAGGACCCCAGCGCTTCGCTGGATCCGGTGTTCTCCATCGGCAGCCAGCTTGATGAAGCGCTGGTGCTGTATGAGCCGCAGCTGAACGCTGCGCAGCGCCGCGAACGGGCGACTGAACTGTTAACCCTTACCGGCATCAGCCAGGCAGAGCAACGCTTGACGCGTTATCCGCATCAGTTTTCCGGCGGGCAGATCCAGCGCATTATGATTGCTCTCGCGCTGGCCGGGCGGCCAAAAATTCTGATTGCCGATGAACCGACCACCGCGCTGGATGTGACCACCCAGCAGGAGATCCTCGACCTGCTGTTCCGCCTCAACCAGCAGTATCAGATGGCGGTGCTGTTGATCACCCATGATATGGGCGTGGTAGCGGATATCGCCCGGCGTGTGGTGGTGATGCGTGCGGGCAGGATTGTCGAGCAGAACGGCGTTGATGCGCTGTTCGCCGCGCCGCAACACGTCTATACCCGCCAGCTGCTGGCGGCGATCCCGTCGGCGGCTTCGGCCTCTGCTGTGAAAGAGGATGTGACGCGCGAGGTCTTGCTGCAGGTCGATCATCTGCAGATCAGTTATCCGCTGACGCTGGGTAAGCGGCAACCGGTGGTGCAGGATGTCTCTTTCACTATCGGGAAAGGGGAGTTTCTCGGCCTGCTGGGCGAATCCGGCTCCGGCAAAACCACCATTGGCCGCAGTCTGCTCGGCATCATCAAACCCGATCGCGGTGATATTCAGCTGGCAGGTGAGGCTGTGTATGATCACAAACACCGTGCCAGCAAAGCCACCCGCGCCAGAATGGGCGCGATTTTCCAGAACCCGCTCAGCTCACTGAATCCACGGATGACCATCAGTCAGTCGATAGCCGAGCCGTTGCTGACGCATACCTCACTCAGGCGCGCCGCCATCGCCAGCCGGGTCGGCGCGCTGATTGACCAGGTGGGTTTACCGGCGGCGTGGCGTGATAAATACCCGTATGAGCTGTCCGGCGGGCAGTGTCAGCGCATCGCCATTGCGCGCGCCATCGCGCTCCAGCCGCAATTGCTGGTAGCCGATGAACCCACTTCAGCGCTCGATGTCTCTATCCAGCAAACCATTCTGACGCTGCTGCGCAATCTGCAGCAGGAGTACCAGTTTGCCTGCCTGTTTATCAGCCACGATCTGGCGGTGGTGCGCAGCCTGTGCCAGTCGATTGTCGTGTTAAAGCACGGGCAGGTAATGGAGCAGGGCAGTGCAGAGGCGATTTTTGCCCGGCCCGCCAGTGATTACACCCGCACGCTGATTGACAGTATTCCGCTGGCCGATCCGCTTTATCAGCAGAATAAGCGACGGCAGCGCCAGCCCACGCTGTTCTCCGCCGCCCCGCGCACGCCTGTTGCCATTTAGCAGGCCGCGCAGGCCGGTATGCCGCTGGCTCAGGTCACCTCACGCGGCGGCGTCACTTTGCCCGCCGCGAGCCGCTTGCCATACAGCCCGGTGATCAGCCCGGCCATAATCATCACGCAGGCGGCGATTTTATAGCTGCCGATTGCTTCGTCAAAAATAACCGCAGAACCCAGCAGGCCAAACAACGGCACCAGCAGCGACACCGGCGCGACGGTGGAGAGCGGATATTTTTTTATCAGCGAGTTCCATATCCACCAGGCAAACAGGGTATTGGGGTAGACCTGAAACAGCACCGACAGCAGTAACGAGAGATCGGCATGAAGGTAAAAACTGGCGTAGCCCGCAGTGCCCTTCACGGCAAAGTCGAGCAGCAACAGCGGCAGTGGCGCAAACAGGCTGGACCAGACGATAAACGCAAACACGCGCTTCGCCTGCGCTTTTTTGCTGATGATATTCGCCACACTCCACGCCAGCGCGCTCAGCAGTACCAGCGCCAGTCCGGCGGCAGTCACGCTGCCGTCGGTGACCAGCATAATGCTCACCAGCCCGCACAGGGCGATGGCGATGCCCGCCAGCTGATAGCGGTTGATCTGCTCACGCAGCAGCAGGCCGCCAGCGAGGATGGTAAACAGCGCGCTAAACTGTAACACCAGCGATGCCATGCCCGCCGAAATCCCCACCTGAATCGCCAGGTTGGTTACTCCCCAGACGCCAACGCCAAATACCAGGCCGTAGCCGATAATATATTTCCAGCCGGTATCGGGACGCGGAATAAAAAAGACCGCCGGAACCGCACAAAGGAGGAAGCGCAGCGCCGCCAGAATAAACGGATCGCTGGTCAGCAGGCCAATTTTGATCACGGAAAAATTGACGCCCCAGATGGCGGTAATCAGTACAGCAAGCAGCAGGTGTTGCGGTTTCATCAGGTTGATTCCTTGCCAGAAAATAACATCAGGATAATTTTCGTGTCGCCAGCCAGAACAGCAGCGCCAGCAGGCTTGCCGTCGCGCCCAGCAGACAAACACCTTGCCAGCCCCAGCGGGCATAGGTCATGGTGGCCGCCACTGCGCCCGCGCCGCTGCCCAGCGAGTAAAACAGCATATAGGCGGCGACCAGACGGCTGCTGGCCGCAGGACGCGCGGTGAGGATCATGCTCTGGCTGGTGACATGCACCGCCTGCACGGCAAAATCGAGCAGGATCACGCCTGCAATTAGCAGCAGCAGACTGTGATCCATCAGGCTCAGCGGCAGCCACGACAGCAGCAGCAGTGACAGGGCGATTACGGTAGTTTGCTGACCCTGCCCGCGATCTGCCCATCTGCCTGCGGCCGATGCCGCCAGCGCGCCAGCCACACCCGCCAGGCCCAGCAGACCCGTTTGCGTGTGGCTGAAAAACCATGGACTGACGCTGAGCGGCAGCACCAGCGCGGTCCACATCACGCTAAAGGTGAAGAATGTCAGCAGCGCGAGCGTGGCGCGGATGCGTAAGATCCGCAGCGTCAGCAGTAAGCTGAGCACACTGTGCAGCAACTGACGGTAGCTGGCGGGCGGCGCAGGATGACGTTCGCGCGGTAACTGCTTCAGCAGCAAGCCCGCAATCAGCAACACCAGTGCGGCTGAGAGCAGATAGATCGCCCGCCAGCCCGCGAGATCCGCCAGTACCCCCGCCGCCACGCGCGCCAGCAGAATACCCAGCACCACGCCGCTGGTGACGATACCCACGGCTTTCCCGCTCTCTCCCGGCGGCGCCAGCACCGCCGCATAAGAAACCAGGATCTGTACTACCACCGCCATCAGTCCCACCAGACTCATCGCCGCCAGCAGCGGGGCGAAGGAACTGGCGCTGGCGGCGGCCAGCAATGCGGCGCTCAGCACCAGCAGCATGGTGACAACCAGTTTGCGTCGCTCCAGCAGATCGCCGAGCGGCGCCAGAAACAGCAGGCCCAGGGCATAGCCGCATTGGGTGGCGCTGACCACCATGCCAATTGCGTCGGTGGCGGTATTGAGGCCGTCGGCCATTGACGCCAGCAGTGGCTGGGCGAAATAGACATTGGCGACCGCCAGCCCGCTGGCGACGGCCAGCAGCGCACTAAGATGCTGGCGGGGTGCGGGGGTGGCGCCGGGCTTCGCCACCGTGTCGCGTTGCTGCGGCGTGGCATCAGGCAGTTGAGTCACAGGGTTATCCATTTGGTTGCAAATTAAAACCAGATAACAAGTAACATCGCTGGTTTTGATTTGCAACCAGATTTGTTATGCTTTAAACCGCAAAGCGACTGCTGCAGGGAGTCATAACATGAAAGAAAACGATAATTTTGCCACCGCCGAATGTCCGGTGGCGCGCACGCTGGGCGTGCTGGGAGATAAGTGGTCGCTGATGATTATCCGCGATGCTTTCGATGGCATCGGCCGTTTTTCTGATTTACAGAAGAGCACCGGCGTGGCGAAAAACATTCTCGCCGCGCGCCTGAAGCAGCTGGTCAGCGCCGGGGTGCTGGAAACCATCCCCGCCGCTGAGGGCAGCGCTTACCATGCCTACCAGTTATCCGCCAAAGGGCGCGCCCTGTTTCCGCTGATTATCAGTTTGCGCCAGTGGGGTGAGGAGTATCTGTTCAGCGCAGGGGAGACCCACTCGCTGCTGCAGGACAGCCGCAACGGTGAACCGCTGGAAAAACTGCAGGTGCGCAACCGCCGTGGCGAAGTGCTGGAACCGGCGCAAAGTGTCAGAATCCGCGTTGTGAAATAGCCCGCTCCCGCGTCACCGGGTGCGGGCTCGCGATACCTCTCTCGCAGCATGACGGCGGAAAAGTTCGTCTGCTCCAGCGCCTGTAAAGTTGCGCTAAATCAATTCCCCTGCACTTTGTGGTAAAAACGCATTCATTTCTTTTTCTGTTCGTTTTAGGCTTGCTTTAAATATGCATTTAAAATGCAACTTATAAAAGGAACAGAAATATGTTTTGTGTGCAATGTGAGCAAACGATCCGTACCCCGGCGGGCAATGGCTGCGCGTATGCGCAGGGCATGTGCGGTAAAACGGCGGAAACCTCTGATTTACAGGACTTGCTGGTGGCCGTGCTGCAGGGCTTATCCGCCTGGGCGCTGGCGGCGCGCGGTTACGGTATTGTCGATGAAGAGATCGACAGCTTCGCGCCGCGTGCCTTCTTCTCCACGCTGACCAACGTCAATTTCGACTCACAACGTATCGTCGCCTACGCCCGTGAAGCGATTATGCACCGCGAAGCGCTGGCGGTGCGTTGCCGTCTGCTGGATGCCGGGATCACCGTCAGCCATCCGATGGCGGCGCTGCAGCTGGTCAGCGACGATCTCAGTGCGCTGCAACAGCAGGCGCAGCAGTTTGCGCTGGACGGCGACAAGGCGCAGATTGGCGACGATATTCATGGCCTGCGCATGCTGTGTCTGTATGGCCTGAAAGGCGCGGCGGCGTATATGGAGCATGCGCATGTCCTCGGCCAGGCAGACAGCGCCATCCACGCCGAATACCATCGGCTGATGGCCTGGCTGGGCGCGCGTCCTTCGGATATGGGCGAGCTGCTCGACAACGCGATGGCCATCGGCAAAATGAATTTCGGCGTTATGGCTATCCTCGATAAAGGCGAAACCGACGCCTACGGCCATCCGCAGCCGACCCGCGTCAATGTGCGCCCGCGCGCCGGGAAAGCGATTTTGATTTCCGGTCATGACCTGAAAGATCTGTATATGCTGCTGGAGCAAACCGCAGGCACCGGAATCAATGTCTATACCCACGGTGAGATGCTGCCTGCCCATGGCTATCCCGAACTGAAAAAATTCCCGCACCTGGCCGGTAACTACGGCAGCGGCTGGCAGAACCAGCAGGTCGAGTTCGCCAAATTCCCGGGGCCAGTGGTGATGACCTCCAACTGCATTATCGACCCGTTTGTCGGCAGCTATAACGACCGCATCTGGACGCGCAGCATTGTCGGCTGGCCTGACGTGCAGCATCTGGAAGGCGAGGATTTCGCGCCGGTGATCGGTCAGGCGCTGCAGCTGCCGGGCTTCCGCTACAGCGAAATAGAGCAGGAGATCACCGTCGGCTTTGGTCGTCAGACATTACTCAATGCGGCCGATACGGTGATTGATCTGGTCGCCAGCAAAAAACTGCGCCATATCTTCCTGATTGGCGGTTGCGACGGCAGCCGCAGCGAACGCAGCTATTTCACCGACCTGGCGCGCAGCGTGCCGCAGGATTGCCTGATTATGACGCTGGCCTGTGGCAAATATCGCTTTAACAAACTCGATTTTGGCACGCTGGAAGGGTTGCCGCGCCTGCTGGATGTCGGCCAGTGCAACGATGCTTATTCCGCCATCATGCTGGCGGTACATCTGGCGCAGAAACTGGGCTGCGGCGTAAACGATCTGCCATTAAGTCTGGTGCTGTCATGGTTTGAGCAGAAGGCGATTGTCATTCTGCTGACGCTGCTGTCGCTGGGCGTGAAGAACATCGCTACCGGACCGACTGCGCCGGGCTTCTTTACCGATAACCTGCTGGCGGTGCTGAATGAGAAATTTGGTCTGCGCGCCGTCACCACCGTTGAAAACGATCTGCAAACCATTCTGCCGGAGTAACTGACGATGACGTTTCCTCTGTTTCCCGATCAGCCTGCTGCCCTGTGCCAGAACCGAATGCAGGTGCATTCCATTCAGCGTGAGACGCCGGATGTCTCGACGCTGGCGCTGATCCACCATGATGTTTATCACTATCGTCCGGGGCAGTTTGCGCTGGTCAATATTGGTCAGACGGGGGATGTGCAGCGCGCGTACACGCTTTCCTCCACGCCGGGCGTCAGTCGTTTTATTACCTTAACCGTGCGGCATATACCCAATGGCAGCGGTTCCGGCTGGCTGACGCAGCAGGTTAAACCGGGCGACTATCTGTGGCTTGCTGATGCACAGGGCGAGTTTGTCAGCAACAGCGATACACAGCCACTGCTGCTGCTGGCGGCAGGTTGCGGCGTCACGCCGGTGATGTCGATTGCCCGTGACGCGCTGGCACATCATCCGCAGCAAAGCGTGCAGGTGTTTTACAGCGTGCGCACGCCGCAGGATGTGATTTTTGCTGCTGAATGGCAGCAACTGGCGGCGCGCTGTGCGCGACTGCGTTTGACGATTCTGGCCGAGCAGGATGCGCAGCCGGGCCAGATCGCCGGGCGACTGAGCCAGGAACTGTTGCAGCAGCAGGTACCGGATATTCGCGCACGGCGGGTGATGATTTGCGGTCCCGCGCCCTATATGACGCTGGCGGAGAACTGGCTGACGGCGCTGGGCGTGGCGGCGGATAACATCGTGCTGGAGCGTTTCCAGGCGCAGGAGGCGGTGGTTGCCGCCGATAAAACCCTGACGCTGACGCGGCTGAAACCGCTGGCGAACTACCGCGTGCCGGTGGGTTCGACCCTGCTGGCGGCAATGGAACAGAACCAGCTCCCGGTAACGGCGGCCTGCCGCGCCGGAGTGTGCGGCAGTTGTAAAACGCGCGTGCTTTCCGGTGACTATCGTACCACCAGCACCATGACGCTGACGGAGCAGGAGATCGCTCAGGGCTATGTACTGGCGTGCAGTTGTCAGCTGGAAGGGGATGTGACGCTGGCGTAAACCGGCGGCTGTGATGGGGGTGACCATCAGCGCAGGGGGATCACGTCCCCGCGTGATATTACTGCGCGACCTGGTTGCGGCCCTGGTGCTTGGCGCGATACAGCGCTTTATCCGCTCCGTCGATAAGCCGCTGCGTATCCTCCTCAGCGCCGCTTCCGGCCATGGCAAAGCAGCCAGCGCTCAGGGTGACAACCTGCTGCGCCACATCGCTGGTGACATGTTCCATTGCCGCATTGTGGATGGCGCTCACCACCCGCCCGGCGACCGTAAACGCCTGATCCAGCGTGGTGTCAGGTAACACCAGTGCAAACTCTTCGCCGCCATAGCGGGCGATCAAATCAACCTGGCGATGCGGCAGCGATTTGAGGATTCTGCCGACCCGCTTCAGGCAGTTATCGCCGGCAACATGACCGTAGTGATCGTTGTAGCGTTTGAAGTAGTCAATATCCATCATCACCAGCGCCACCGGCTTGCCGCTGCGCGCTGAACGTTGCATGCTCTGCGCGAGGAAGATATCAAACTGGCGGCGGTTCGCCAGTCCGGTCAGACCATCCACCAGCGCCATCGCCTGCAGGGTATGGTTGATGCTAGTCAGCTCATCACGCAGTTGCGCCAGCTCGGTCTGGTTTTTCAGATTGGTTCTTACCTGGCGCAATACCGAAATGCCCATCAGCAAAATACTCGCCAGCAACGCAAGGTTCAGCATTACATCCTGCAGATTATTGTTCAGCCACTGGTTGCGCAGGGTATTTTTGTCGTAGCCGGCGGCGACGACCAGCGGATAGCGCTCCGAGCGGGCAAAGCCGAAGATGCGCGTCTGTCCGTCCAGCGCGGCATCCCACTCACCGCTGCCGGAGTCCGCTTTCTGCAGCAGGGTGCGGAACAGCGGGCTGGCGGAGAGATTTTTACCGATATAGCTGTCCGGCATCGGGCGGGCGTACAGCACTGTACTGTCGGCCAGCATCAGCACCAGCACGTCGCGGTTACCCATTTCGTAATAACCGTAAAAGCGGCGGAAGTAGTCGACCCTGATCGTCGCCAGCAGTACACCGGCAAAGCCGCCGGCCTCATCGTTGACGCGCAGTGACACCGGAATCACCAGGGCGCCGGTGCTGCGGCTGCGGATCACCGGGCCAATATGCACGCTGTTATGGCGATTACCGCGGTGATAGATAAAGTATTCGCGGTCTGAATTATTGGCTTTTACCTGCACATTGGGCGTCGACGTGGCAATCCATCTGCCGCTGGCGTCGTAGTAAAACAGACCGTGCAGCTGCGGCAGGCGCTCCTGCAGATCGCGCATCACATTGCTGAGTTGCGGGGCATTGATATTGGCTACCGTCATCGTCAGCAGGTCGCGCTGTACTTCCCGCAGGGTCAGTTCCGCCTGTAAAAAGGTATCTTCCGCCTGGCGCGCCTGGGACAGTGACAGGTTGATGGCGGTTTCCTCCGCCATCGTCACGCTGCGTTGCCAGGACTTGTTCAGCGACCAGCCATTAATCGTGATCACCGCCACCAGCAGCAGTATGCCGAACAGGGTAATGCGGCGACCAAGCGACGAATGCAGCAGCAGGGCGGAAGACAAGCGGGTGTCTGGCGTCATCAGGAATTCCTTTTACCATCCATACCTACAGTAAAGCACAACTAATAGATGGTCGTATTGATCGCCGACGCAATACGCCTTATTGCTTCATTCCCGCCCGCGAGTTCGCTCAGGCTGTGAAGGCGACCGGCGCGGATCATGATAAATGCTGCTGCAGATAATCAACAAAAGCGCTAATGCGTGCCGGTAACTGCCGCTGCGGCTGCCAGACGGCGTAAATATCGCCGCCCGGCGCCTGCCACTCCGGCAGCACATGCAGCAGATCGCCACGCGCAATGCTCTCCTGTGCATCCCACCACGAACGCAGCAAAATACCGTGCCCCTCCATCGCCATGCGCATCGCCACTTCGCCATCGTTGGTAATCAGCTGACCGTGCACTTTCTGGCTGATGCTCTCTTTGCCGCGCGATAAGCGCCACAGGGCAAAATCACTTTCGTACTGACGCAGCAAAATACACTGATGCTGCGCCAGCGCCGGGATGCTGTCCGGCAGACCATGCTGCTGCGCATAGGCGGCTGAGCAGCACAGCACGCGCGCGTTGGCGCGCAGTTTACGCGCCATTAGCCGTGCGTCCGGCGGTTCACCGACGCGAATATCGATATCGATGTTGGCATCAAGAAAATTCAGCGCCTGGCTGCTGAGCTGCAGCGTCAGCGACAGCTCGGGGTGCAGCGCAGCGAACTGCGACACGCAGGGCGCGACATGACGACGGCCAAAGCCAAAAGAGGCGTTGATATTCAGTGTGCCGCGCAGAACGGCGGTCTGGCTGCTGACCGCTTCTTCCAGCGCCGCCAGCTGATCCAGCAAAGGTCTGCCGCCCTCCAGATAGCGCCTGCCTTCCGGTGTCAGATCCAGCCGCCGGGTGGTGCGGCGTAACAACTGCACGCCCAGCCGCAGCTCCAGCTGACTCAGGCGTTTACTCACCGCAGGCAGCGACAATCCAAGCTCACGCGCCACGGCGGTCAGACTGCCGAGCGTAGCGATACGGACAAAGAACGCCAGGTCGTCGGTAGAGGTGCGGGATTCTTTACTTTGTTTCAACATTGGCTTTCGTTTCGCAGTAATTATTTCCTTCAGCTGCAACGTTATACTGCGATTGCCCTATTCACAATCCGAAGCGTGAAAAACGATGACAGAAAAAAAACATAAGATTGCGGTAATCCCTGGCGATGGCATCGGCAAAGAGGTGATGCCGGAAGGCGTACGCGTGCTGAACGCCGCCGCAGAGAAATTCAATATCCCGCTGACGTGGCAGTGGTTCGACTTCGCCAGCGCGGAGTACTGGCAGCAGCACGGCAAGATGCTGCCGGATGACTGGCTGCCGACGCTGCAGGGCGTTGATGCGATTTACTTTGGCGCGGTGGGCTGGCCGGAGGTGGTGCCGGACCATGTTTCACTGTGGGGATCGCTGCTGCAGTTCCGCCGTATGTTCGATCAGTACGTCAATCTGCGGCCAGTGCGGCTGATGCCGGGCGTCAAAGCGCCGCTGGCAAATCGTCAGCCGGGCGATATCGATTTCTGGGTGGTGCGTGAGAACACCGAAGGCGAGTATTCCAGCGTGGGTGGCACCATGTTCCCGGGTACGGATCGCGAAGTGGTGATCCAGGAGACGGTGATGACGCGCACCGGCGTCGATCGCATTCTGAAATTCGCCTATGAACTGGCGCAGCGGCGGCCGAAAAAACACCTGACCTCCGCCACCAAATCGAACGGTATCGCCATTACTATGCCGTACTGGGACAGCCGGGTGGAGGCGATGGCGGCAAGTTATCCTGAGGTGAAAGTCGACAAATATCATATCGATATTCTCACCGCGAACTTTGTGCTGCATCCCGACTGGTTTGATGTGGTGGTCGCCAGCAACCTGTTTGGCGATATCCTGTCCGATCTCGGCCCGGCCTGTACCGGCACCATTGGTATCGCGCCTTCCGCCAATATTAACCCGGAGCGCACTTTCCCCAGCCTGTTTGAACCGGTGCACGGCTCTGCGCCGGATATCGCGGGCAAAGGCATCGCCAACCCGATTGGACAAATCTGGTGCGGCGCAATGATGCTGGAGCATCTTGGCTATGCGGATGCGGCAGATGCGGTGGTGCAGGCGATTGAACGCACGCTGGCGGCGGGGGAGTGGCTGACGCGCGATCTTGGCGGCAAAGCGTCAACTGAAGAGCTGGGCAGAGCGATTACTGCGGCGCTGTGAGTGGTGCTGGGGGGGGGCTTCTGGTGCGGTGCCTGCACAGGGAACACGGTCAGCTCCGGAAAGTCGCTTTTCGCCATCCATGGCCGCTCGGCCCGCGCCGTCCCTGGCGCGGGACGCTTTCCTCCACTGACCGTGTTCCCTGTGTCCTGAGCTTAAGCGTTGCTGTTAACAAAAGATAACAACAAAAAGCCCCGCACAGGCGGGTCTTTTTGTCTTCTCAGCGCGATAGCAGAGTACAGGCAGGTCGTTAGTTAAACGGCGCCGCGTGATTAAGCACCTGATCAATCACATCCAGCACTGCTTCATCATTGTTGTAACCGGTCTGATAACGCGCCACCTGTTTCACTTCGTCGCTGGCATTCGCCATGCTGAAACTGAATCCGGCATGCGCCAGCATCTCTTTATCGTTGCCGCTGTCGCCCAGCGCCACCACTTCGTTGTCGGCAATGCCCCATTTCTCCTGCAGCAGCTTCACGCCGTGTGCCTTGTGGATGCCGGGAATAATCAGGTCGATAAAGCCGAAACCGCTGGTGACTGGCGTCAGCGTCTCACCCACTTTATGGCTCAGATGCGCTTTCACTTGCGGGATCATGCTGTCATCCAGCGTCAGGGCGATTTTGAAAATATCATCGCTGATTTCATCCACCGAATGGTAAGGCTTCAGACGGCGATAGTGGCGCGACATATGGGCGAAGATGCTCTGCGGCGCGTCTTCGTGCAGCCAGGCGGTCTCTTTGCCGCAAACCACGGTGTAAACACCGGCAATCGCTGACAGCTCGGCGAGGATCGCCAGCACCTGCGCCAGCGGGATATGACCGCAAAACAGCTCTTCGGATTCGCTGATCACCCACGCGCCGTTTTCCGCCACGAACGAGATATCATCGGCGATCCCGGGGAAGAAACTCTGTAGCTGCCAGAACTGGTTGCCGCTGGCGACGACAAAATGAATGCCGCGTTGCCGCAGCAGGGCATACTGCGCCTGGAAACGCTGCCGGTTATAGGTTTTATCGTCCTTCAGAAAGGTGCCGTCCATATCGACGGCGATCAGCTTAACTGCCACAGCGGCCTCTGTTTTTTCATGAAATGATGAGGAGGGTAGATCTAAGCGCAGTTTGCTTTTCATCGAAATGATTTTTTTGGCTGGGCAAGACTTCAGGTAAAAATGCTGCATTCAGGGGAGTTTATGGCGATTGTCACTGGCTGGAAATCGATGTTCTGCAGTCAGTTGCTGACATAAACTCAATGACTATCCTGTTTCTGACTGATCATCCTGCCGCAGGGCGAAACGTATGGCAACTGGCTTTGCCTGCGATGTCGCAAGCTGGCGAAGGTTAAGGGGCTGACAGCAATGATGATTTACAACGTATTTGGCCGCTACATTGGTGTCAAAGCGACGCCGCAGGGCTGGCTGCTGTTCCGCGTCGATCGCGCCGAAGGGAAAGCGTCGCGCCTGTATGACGTCATCATCCCTGATGATGTCACGGAGGCGGAGATCCCGCTGTGGCTGGGGGATATTTACCATGAAGCCGCCAGTGAACGACATCCTGACGTGCGGCGTGTCGAATAGCGCTACTTGTGTTCTGATGAACCCTGCTCACCGATAAAGAAATACCAGAGCGGGATCGAGAACAGAATGGTAAACACCAGCGTATACACCAGAATCATAAAGAACTCAGAGATATACAGTGAGACCGGCCAGGTGGAAAACGGCATGTGGTATTCATCAATTGCGCCGCCAATAATTGCTTTAATCAGGATCACGCAGGCGATCAGCGCGACGCAGGCCTGCGCGATAAAGAATTTTTTGGTGTTCCGTGATGCGGGAAAAAGTGCCATGGTTGCTCTCATTGCTGATAACGATGCGGGCGCAGCGCCATGCTGCGCCCGTGGTGTCAGTTACTTCCGGGTAAAGCTGTAATTGCCTTTGGTTTTATGGCCGTCGACGGACAGCACATGCCACTCAACTTTATAGTTGCCCGGCGTCAGCTCGCTGCTGAACGGCACGCGCAGCACTTTGTTGTCCGCTTTATCGGCCACCGCTTTGCCGGTTGCGACCGCTTTGCCGTTGCTGTCGGTCACTTTCACGCCGCTGAATGATGGCTCAACCCCTTCTGTAAAGGTCAGGGTAATTTCCTTCGGCGCTTCACTCACTTCGGCTTTATCCGCAGGCGCGGCCGCGCTGAGATGGGCGTGGGCGAATACCTGCTGGGACAGCAGGGCGCTGGTAAGCAGGGTGGCGACAGTAATGGCTTTTTTCAACTGATGCAACATGGTGATATCTCCTTGTTCTGTAAAATTCCCCGACGCGTGCGTCAGGTGGGGCGTCACAGAGATTACTGTGGTATTCAGTACGTTATAAAACCTGAAATTCGCGGGTGTTGTTTGCGACCGGTATCGTTACCGTTGAAATATCAGACATTGTGCGGCGAGTTAATTTCTGGTGACAGAACGGCTGCGTCACTCTTTATTTCGCGCACGACAAATCTGGTGGAAAACACCTGATGTTATATTTTTGTTGTCTTATTAAAGATAATAAGATCGTGACTGTAACAATATCGGAATTAACAGACAGGTGGCGCGCGGGGCTGACAAAGGCCCGCAAAGAAAGTCGCAGGGAAGAGAGTATTAATTTGACGTGGCGGCACGCGGGAAGTGAGCTGCAGCAATACTATCAGCGCTACAACTATCCACATCAGCAGCGGGAAATGCAGCAGAAACAGACAGTAGCCACAGGCGATGTCGTCCATCATGCTCATACCACTGCCCTGCGCAGAACTATCGGCATGATGGGCGCTGTGTGCGGCGTCGGCGGCGTGATGCGTTGCTGGCGTCTGATGCATAGCGCTGTGATCCACCATGCTATGATCCCTCTCCGCCATCACCATAGCAGGCATCTGCGGGTGCGGTGACAGAACGGTTTCACTGCTGCCAGTGGCACGCCGATGCTCCAGAGTTTTCGATACCTCTGGCGCGATAAACAGCAGCAAAATCGCCAGAATGGCAATCACTGCAGGCAGGCGGCGTTGTGACAGGCGAAACAGCGTAACCAAATCGTCAGTCCGTGTTGATAAGGGCAGGTGCCAAGTCTAACGGCTTTTATTAGCAATGTTAAAACTTTATTTAAATAAATCCCTGTTCTGCATTGCGATACGCGCTTTTAATATAAAACACTTACCTTTCATCACGTAATTAAACAATTTCACCGTCGGTGGCAATATGCTGGTCCCCGCCGCACTCTCCTCTGCAATTTGTGAATCCAGACGTGAGGATACTCGTTTTCTGGACAGTTTCTTTGCTGTCCTGTCAGTAACCGGAAGGTCTTTGCCAGCAGGGCGGCGCACAGTGGCCGTTAACCGCCTTTTTCAATTCCATGGTGTTAACTATGACAACCCGATGGCCAGCTGGTGCAGCAGGGACTGGCGCTGTTTAACCAGAAACAGTGTGATTATGTCATTGCTTTCGGTGGCGGCAGCCCAATTGATACCGCAAAGGCGATTAAAATTCTGACCGCCAATCCTGCGCCTTCCACCGCTTACGCGGGTGTGGGCAAAGTGAAAAACCCAGGTGTCCATCTGGTGGCGGTCAACACTACCGCAGGCACCGCTGCTGAGATGACCCGCAATGCGGTGATTATTGATACGCAACGCAATATCAAACAGGTGATTATTGATACCAATATTATCCAGGATATTGCGGTGGATGATGCCAGCATGATGCTGAATATTCCTGCCAGCGTGACTGCCGCCACCGGGATGGATGCCTTGACGCATGCGATTGAAGCATATGTATCGCAGAACGCCCATCCGCTGACCGACGCCAGCGCGCTGGAGGCGATTCGGCTGATCAGCCAGTGGCTGCCACAGGCGGTGACTGATGGCAAAAACTTAGCCGCGCGCGAAAAACTGCGCACCAGTGACGCCAGTATTACCGATATCGCCTTTTTGTGTGGTTTTGCCAGCAGCAACCATTTTGCCATCTGTTACAGGCAGTTGTTTGGGCATTCGCCTTCGCAGGAACGGCAATGCGATGTCTGGTGATAATTCGGAATATCAGACAAGCCAGTGCCTGCGCAATATAGCATTAAAGCATGCGCGTGGGGCAAAGGTGGACAATTGTGCGCAGGCAGAAGCCTTAGTCTTCGAAAGGGTTTGAAACCGGCAGATTCACATGATAGGATGCGCGCCATTGCTGATGGCTTATAGCTGAAAGGGTTTTAGTCATCGCCCGTACTGAGCGCACTGCACATAATGATGATATCAGCAGCGTGTAACAGCCGGGATGCAGCCAGATAAACTAAAGCAATATGTAGTAATGTCGTAACCGCCGCAAGGCGGTTTTTTTCTGCCTGAAAAACGGCAAAACAGCGTGCTGGCACGCAACACCAGCACGCGGACGTCGTGTTTATTTGATGGTTTTACTGAATGCGTCAACGCCAATCAGTGCGCTGGCGACGTCTTCCGGGCTGAGCGCCGGGTTGAGGTTGCGCAGCGTATCGCCGTCGCTGTTCGCCAGCGCGCCGATTTTCACCAGGTTCTCCCACGGCTCTTTATCCAGATGCACTTCCGCCAGCGTGGTTGGCATGCCGATGCTGCGGTAGAAACGGATATATTTCTCGATCTCAGCGTCCGGACGTTGCTCCAGCAGCATCTGAGTCAGCGTGCCGTAAGCCACTTTTTCACCGTGCGTCAGATGATGGATATCGCCATCAATGGCGGTAAAGCCGTTATGAATCGCATGTGCACCCGCCAGACCGCCATTCTCAAAGCCGAGACCAGACAGCAGGGTATTGGCTTCCACCACCGCTTCCACGGCGGGCGTGACGCGTTTTTCCTGCACTGCTTTAAAGGCGCTGAAACCCCAGGTGAGCAGCGTTTCTTCACAGGCGCGGGCAATCGCCACCCCGGCGATGGTTGGGGTGCCGCTGACCATCGATAAGCTGTGGGTGCGCAACACCGCCTGGGCTTCCACGTAAGTGGCGAGGCCATCGGCAATACCGGAGGCAAACAGACGGGCAGGGGCTTGCGCGCAGACCCAGGTATCTACCAGCACCAGGTCCGGGTTTTTGTCGTAGAAACGGTAGCTTTCGAACACGCCTTTATCGCTGTAGATCACGGATAACGCGCTGCATGGTGCATCGGTGGAGGCGGTGGTCGGCACAATGATCACCGGCACCTTGCGCTCGTCGGCAACTGCTTTCACCGTATCCAGTGTTTTACCGCCGCCAAGCCCCACCACCATATCAGCACCTTTGCTGAGGGCGATTTTACTCAGGCGGCCAATTTCACCGACCGATGCTTCACCGTTAAATTTTTCGTAGCTGTACTCAATGCCGGCTTCTTTCAGCGACTGCGTCGCCTTGTCACCGACAATCTTCCACACCACATCGTCGGCAATCAGCAGTGCATGTTTGCCTTTGCTTTTGATCTGTTGACCCAGTTCCTTCAGAACACCCGCACCCTGAACATATTTTCCCGGGGAAGAAAAAATGAATCTGCTCATAAGCTTAGTCCTTATTTAATGGATGGTTATCACGAATCAGTTAATTAGCGTACTAATTAATTTTTTACCGCAAAATGTCGTGTGCTAAAAGTGAACTTATATCAGACAGATGTTTCATGCGGATTTTTTGTGACCAGTGTCGCATTTTGTCCCCATCGGGAGGCAAAGAGCCGCCCCGATGATGAAAAACGTGAAGGATGTTTCTGCGCGAAAGCAATACCGCTCATTTTCAGAGCGGCAGTGGGGGAAGAGCACAAAAGCTGCGACGCGATATGCAACTTTTTGCACAAAAATAGAGGGGTACAGCTCTTTCCTGCTACTTTTAACCTTGCGTATAATCCGGTCTGAGAATTAGTTATGAGCCTAATAATAATGAACAGGAACTGCATGTGACGCAGTATGGATTGCCGCAACGATTGATGGCAGACAGCGGGGCGAATCGACGTGGCTAAACAGAGTCCTTACGCGCCGCGTGACTGGCAACCGCATGAAAAACCAATGCTGCTGGGCTCGCCTTCAACGCCGCTTCATCCCGGTCATAAGCGCATCGCTTTTGGTCTGATCGGGCTGCTGATCTCCCTTACCGGCGCGCTGAGCAACGCGCTGGTCACCGCTAATCTGACCAATCTGCAGGGTACCTTCGGCGCCTATTCCAATGAGATAGCCTGGCTGCCTGCCGTGTACGTGATGGGCAATATCTCGATTAACTTACTGCTGGTGAAGTTCCGCCAGCAGTTTGGCCTGCGTATTTTCACCGAAGCCTTCCTGGTGCTGTATGTGCTGGTGGCATTTTTCCATCTGTTTGCCAACGATCTCAATTCAGCGATTATCGTGCGTGCCGCGCACGGCATGGTCGGCGCGGCGCTCAGTTCACTCGGCATCTACTACCAGATCCAGGCGTGGCCGGCGAAACACCGGCTGAAAGCGCTGACCATTGGTATCTGCGCCTCGCAGCTGGCGATCCCGCTGGCGCGGCTGTTCTCCACCGAACTGCTGCAGCTGGACGAGTGGCGCGGCCTGTACCTGTTTGAACTGGGACTGGCGCTGGTGGCGCTCGGTTGTGTACTGCTGCTGAAACTGCCGCCCGGCGACCGCCGCGAAGTGTTCGAAAAAATGGATTTCCTCACCTTCATTCTGCTGGCGCCGGGCATGGCATTGCTGTGCGGCGTGCTGTCACTGGGACGCATTGAGTGGTGGTTCACCACACCATGGCTCGGCATCTGCCTGGCGCTGGCGCTGGTATTGATCGTTGCGGCGTTCGTGATTGAACACAACCGTACCAATCCGTTAATCAACACCCGCTGGCTGGGCAGTGGCTCGATTGTACGCCTCGGCATCGTGATGATTATGATGCGTATTATGCTGGCGGAGCAGAACACCGGGGCGATTGGTTTTCTGCAGCAAATTGGCCTGCAAAACGATCAGATGCGGCAGCTGGCGCTGGCGATTATCGCCGGGATTGTGCTGGGCATTGTTGCCAGTGCGCTGACCATTAAACCGGGCAAGCTGAACTGGCCGATTGTCACTTCGCTGATCATCATGATGATTGCCTCGCTGATGGATGCGCAATCCAGCCCGCTGACCCGCCCGGAGAATATGCTGCTCAGTCAGTTCCTGCTGGGCTTCAGCAGCGCCTTTTTCCTTGCCCCTGCGATGCTGCTGGGGATTGGCGGGGTGGTGACGCAGCCGCAAAACCTGGTGAGCTTTGTGGTGCTGTTTGGTATGAGCCAGAATCTCGGCGGACTGATTGGTTCGGCGATCCTCGGTACTTTCCAGACCTGGCGCGAAAAATATCACTCCAGCCTGCTGGGCGATCAGCTGTCGCTGCTCGACCCCAATGTCACCGAACGGCTCAGCCAGTACAGTGCGCTGTTTAACAGCTACATGGGTGACAGCGCGCTGCTGAGTGCCCAGAGCACTTCACAGCTGCAGACCGTCGCCACCCTGCAGGCCAATGTGCTGGCGTATAACGACACCTATTTACTGACAGCCGCGATGGCGCTGATCACCCTGCTGTGGGTGATGTGGCGCTTAGGCCGGCTGCGTTTTGTTAACTGGCGGCAGGCGCAGCGTGATGCGCAGGCAGCCTCTTCAACACCTGCATCAGGTACGGAGCAATAATGAGTCAACAGGAGCAAGTGCAGGCCTCCGAACGTGAGAGAAACAACAAGCTGCGCATTTTGTCGATTGCTGTCGGCAGTGGCATCGCCATTGTCGGCGTGCTGGTGATCCTCTATGCCTGGCAGCTGTGGCCGTTTACCAGCAGCGCGCAGAGTACGGAAAATGCTTACGTACGCGGGCAGATTACCTTTATCAGCCCGCAGGTGAGCGGCTATGTCACGGCGGTCGAAGTACAGGATTTTCAGCCGGTGCATCAGGGCGATGTGCTGATGACCATTGATGACCGTATCTATCGCCAGCGCGTGCATCAGGCGCAGGCGCAGCTGGATATGAAAAAAGCGACGCTGGCGAACAATCTGCAACAGCGGCGCAGTGCGGAAGCGGTGATTGCGCGCAACCAGGCGGCGCTGAGCAATGCCAAAGCGCAGGCGGTGAAAAGCGGGCTGGATCTGAAGCGGGTGGAGAACCTGGTGGGCGATGGTTCCCTGTCGGTGCGTGAACGCGATGCGGCGCGCGCCAGCAACAGCCAGATGGAAGCCAATGTGCAGCAGGCGCAGGCGACGCTGGATGTTTCGCGTCAGGATCTGCAGACCGTGATTATCAACCGCGCCTCGCTGGAGGCGGACGTCGCCAATGCGCAGGCCGCGCTGGAGCTGGCGCAGATCGATTTGAATAACACGCGCATCATTGCGCCGCGCGACGGCCAGCTGGGGCAGATTTCGGTACGCCAGGGCGCGTATGTCAGCGCCGGAACGCGCCTCACCTCGCTGGTGCCGCAGCAGATGTGGGTGGTGGCGAATATGAAAGAGACGCAGATGGCGCGGATTAAACCGGGTCTGCCGGTGTCGTTCCGTGTTGATGCGCTGGATGGCGCGCGCTTTACTGGTGAAGTGGAGTATATCTCACCGGCGGCTGGTTCCGAGTTCAGCGCCATTTCGCCGGATAATGCCACCGGTAACTTTGTCAAAATCGCCCAGCGTATTCCGGTGCGGATTAAAATCACCAGCGACGATATCCATCGTCTGCGTCCGGGGATGTCGGTGGAAGTGACCATCGACACCCACGATGCCGCTAAGGAGTCGCAGTGATGCGCTGGCAACCGGCAATCTGCGCGCTGCTGATCCCGCTGGTGCTGGCGGGCTGCGCCACAGAAGTCAGCAAAGCGCCGCAGTCGCTGCTGATCCCGCCGCAGTGGCGTAACCAGGCTGGGCCAGCGGCCGCGCCGGAAGCGCAGTGGTGGCGTGCCTTTAACGATCCGCAGATGAACCAGCTGGTTGAGCAGGCGCTGCGCAATAATCCCGATATTCTGACGGCACGCTCGCGCGTCGATCAGTACCGCGCCCAGCTGCGCTCTGCCGAAGGCAATAATTTCCCCACGCTGGATGTCGGGGTGACGGCGAATCGCGGGCAAACGCTGTCATATGTGACCGGGCTGCCCTATACCCATACCGCGTTTCAGGGACTGCTGCAGTCAAACTATGAAGTGGATTTGTGGGGCGCGCGCAGCAGCAATATCGATGCGGCGCAGTATTCGCTGGCGGCGCAGCAGGCGGCGGCCTCTGCGGCTGAGCTGACCGTCGCCAGTTCGGTGGCATCAGGCTATCTCACCCTGTGCGCGCTGGATGAACAGCTGCGTGTTACTCAGGCGACGCTGGCGTCGCGCGAGGATTCATTGCGGCTGGCGCAGCGTCAGTATGAGAGCGGGTATAGCTCACGGCTGGAGTGGCTGCAGTCATCATCGGAATACCAGACCGCCAAAGCGCAGATCCCGCAGTTGCAGCATCAGATTACGCAGCAGGAGAATGCGCTGAGTATTCTGGTGGGGATGAATCCCCGTCAGATTGCCCGTTCGTCCAGCTTTGAACATATCGCGCCGCAGCAACTGCCTGCGTTGCTGCCGTCACAGCTGTTGCAGCGCCGCCCGGATATTGTGCAGGCGGAACGCCAGCTGCTGGCGGCGGACAGTTCGCTGCAGTCGTCGCAGGCGAAGCTGCTGCCTTCGCTCAACCTGACGGCGTCTGGCACCCTGCAGAGTTCGGTGCTGCACCAGCTGGTGGATAATCCGTTCCGCCTGTGGAGTATCGGCGGCAGCGTACTAGCCCCGCTGCTGAATCGCGAAGCGCTAACGGCACAGGTGGATGTGTCGATGGCGTCACGCAATCAGGCGCTGTACAACTATGAAAAAGTGGTGCGTAATGCCTTTAGTGAGGTGAATACGGCGATTGATGCCATTCAGCGCACGGAAGAACAGTTGCATGAGCGTGAGCAGCAGCAACAGGTGCTGAGCGATGCTTTACGCATTGCGCATAACCGTTATCAGAATGGTTATGCTTCGTATCTGGATGAGCTGGATGCGCAACGCACGCTGTTTACCACTCAGCTTACCGTGGTGCAGCTGAAGAACAATCTGCTGCTGGCGCAGATCGATCTTTATCGCGCGCTGGGCGGCGGCTGGCAGCCGGAGCAGCAGCCACAGTGAGCATCTGAACGGCTCCTTCCCCCACGCTGTGGGGGAAGGCCGGGATGGGGGAGCTGTGAACCCGGAGCTGGCATTTCCCCCTCCCCAACCCTCCCCCACAGTGTGGGGGAGGGGGGAGATCGCGTTCTGCTTCCAGGATGATGTCAGGATCACCTGCATCTGCATCTGCATCTGCATCTGCACCTTCATTTGCACCTGCATCTGCATCTGCGCCGAATATTTCCCTTCGGACCTCACACTTTTCGTTTTATCCCCTGGTTAAAATGTGATCGCGCCAGCTAAAAGCGCCAGCTCATCTTGTATGGTAGTAAACCCAGCGCTAGCTTTTTTCCTGTACCCAAAACAACGTTGCCGCTCTGCGGTATCACAACGAGGTTGCCATGATCAATCGTGCGCAGGAAAAGCCCATCGGGCTGAAAAATATGCTGGCGTATGGCGGTGGGGACGTTTTCGGGGGCGGCAGCTTTGCCGTTCTTGGTCTCTGGTTAATGTTCTTCTATACCACTTATGGCGGCTTAAGCCCCGCCGAAGCGGGCGCGGTAATTGCTATCGCCCGTCTGCTGGATGCATTTTTCGATCCGCTGATGGGCTATGTGACTGATAATTTCTGGCGCACTAAACTCGGTCAGCGTTTTGGCCGCCGTGGCTTCTTCTTCCTGCTCGGCGCGCCGCTGGTGTTTATCAGCTATGTGGTGATGTGGATCAGCGATATGGGCTTTGGCTACTATCTCGCCACCTATATTCTGTTCTACGCCGCCTATACGCTGGTGATTGTGCCGTATGAAACGCTGGCCGCAGAGATGACCCACGATTTCCGCGTGCGCTCACGGCTGACCGGTGTGCGGATGTTCTTCTCCATGGGCGCTGGTATTCTGGCGGCATGGCTGCCGGGGGCGATTATCGCACTGCTCGGTGAAGACTCCTCTTCATCGTTTCTGTATATGGGGATTATCTTCGCCACCCTGTTCGCGATTGTGATTGTCTGCCTGTATCTGTTTACCTGGGAGCGGCCGATTGCGCTGCAGCCGCACACGCCAAAAGTTGAGTTTCGCCGCGATATGCGCGCGCTGTTCCGCTCACTGCTCTCCACCCTGAAAGTGCGCACCTTTCGTCAGCACGTCGGCATGTATCTCGGCGCGTATGTGGCGCTGGATGTGCTGGGCGCGGTGCTGGCCTACTACATCATTTTTGTCCTCGGCCACAGCACCGTCGATGCCGCTAACGGTATGACCTTTATGTCGGTGGTGCAGTTCATCTGTATCGCTGCGTGGATCCCGCTGTGCATCCATATTGGCAACGGCGCGGCGTACAAACTGGCGCAATTCTTTATGCTGTCCAGCGTGGCGCTGTTTATCAGCATCTATGCTTTCGCGCTGCCATCCTCTCTCTGGCTGGTATGGCTGGCCGCGCTGATTATGGGTATGGGACGCTCCGGTACGCAGTATGTCTGCTGGAATATCTACAGCTTTATTCCCGACGTCGATGAGATGCTTACCGGCCAGCGGCGTGAAGGGATTTTTGCTGGCGTGATGACCTTTGTGCGTAAAGCAGTGCAGGCCGCGGCGCTGTTTATTGTCGGCATGGTGCTGCAGGCGTACGGCTTTGCCGGTAAAGGCGTGGCGCAGCAACCGCCGGAAGCCATTCACGGCATTGCGCTGGTGTTTGGCGTCGGCGCGGTGCTGTTCCTGGCGATCGGCGTATTCAGCTCGTTGCGCTTTAGTCTCAACCGGCACAACCATGCGCTGCTGATGGGGGAAATCCAGCGGCGCAAACAGGGCGGATCAGCGGCTGCGGTGACGCCGGAAGCCAGAGCGGTCGCCGAGAAACTGACCGGCTGGCCTTACCATCAGCTGTGGGGCAATAACGACATTCTGCGTCATATTGACCCGCAACCTTCCACTTCAGAGATACCACGAGAGATTAAACATGACGCGAATAGCCTTTGACGAGATGAAGTCCACCATTGAACGCGCACTGCTGAACGCCGGAATGGCGCCACAGCAGGCGGCGATTTGCGCTCAGGTGCATACCGAGTCCAGCTGCGACGGTATTTATTCGCACGGTCTCAACCGCGTGGCGCGCTTTGTTGATTATCTGCAGAAGGGCTGGGTCAACGCGCATGCCCGGCCGGAAAAAGTGAAAGCGCTGTCGGTGATGGAAATCTGGGACGGTCAGCAGGGGCCGGGCGTGATCAACGCGCTGCTGGCGGTCGATCGCGCTATGGCGCTGGCGCGGGAACATGGCATTGGGCTGGTGGCGATGCGTAACAGCAGCCACTGGATGCGCGGCGGCACCTACGGCTGGCGTGCGGCTGAGCAGGGGATGGCGGCGATCTGCTGGACCAACACCGAATCCTGCATGCCCGCCTGGGGCGCGAGGGATACGCGTGTCGGCAACAATCCGTTTGTGATGGCGGTTCCGGCCACGCCAGCGCCGCTGGTGCTGGATATGGCGATGTCGCAATACTCCTACGGCAAGCTGGAGGTGACGCGCCTGCAGGGCGAGCAACTGCCCTATGCCGGTGGTTTCGATCAGCAAGGCAATCTGACCAGCGACCCGGGGCTGATTGAGGCGTCGCGCCGTATTCTGCCCACCGGTTACTGGAAAGGCTCCGGGCTGGCGATCCTGCTGGATGCTATGGCGGCGCTGCTCTCGGCGGGTAACGCCACGCCGCAGATTGATAACATTGGCCGTGGCAGCGGTACCGGCGCCAGCCAGATCTTTATGGTGTTCGACCCGGCACAACTCGGCGGCAGCGAATTCACCTCGCAGATGGCCAACAGTATCGGTGATTACGTCAACAGCTCGGAGCCAGCGGAAGGGGTGAAGTCCGTCACCTGGCCGGGCCAGCGTCAGCGCCTTACCCGCGAGGATAATTTACGCCAGGGCATTCCGGTGGATGACGGCGTGTGGCAGGAGGTGGTTCAATTGGCTGAAAATTAATCAGTTTATATGCTACCCATCAGCGCTGCTGGAGAACAGAAGCCATGGTCCTGCAGGCAGCGCTGCCGCTGCACTTCACAATTCTTTACATTTGATGCTATTATTCGCGCGCTTTACGGATCATAAACGTTGATTAATTCACAGGGATATTATGAAAAAGCATCACATTCTTGCTATTGCATTGTCCGTTGCGGCACTGACAGGTTGTGCCCGCACTGCGCCAGTAGAAAACGTACAACGCACCATCAATACCAGCACGCAATACACCGCTGATCAGGTAAAAACCGCCATTCTGGAAGCGGGCCTGGCGCGCAAATGGGTGATGACACCTGCCGGACCTGGGGTCATTAACGGTCGCCTGGCGCAGCGTGAACATTCAGCCGATATTCGTATTAATTACACTTCTACTAATTATTCAATTAATTACGTGACCAGCCAGAATCTGATGGCTGGTGGTGGTCAGATTCATCGTAATTATAATCGCTGGATCACTAACCTCGACCAGGATATCCAGTTACGTCTGTCTGCGCAGCGTCTGAAATAATGCGCCTGTCAGGTTTAATGATTTAAACCTGACAACGCTTATTTATTGATTATTTCGCCTAAAGGTTTTCGTTTTTCAGTCGACGATGGTTTATCGCTCTGCATTTTTTATCGCGGAGGATGTAACAGTTTTTGCAAATGCGGCTAAATCCGATCGCATTTATGCCAGGGCGGCGTCATGCTGGACGCCACGCGCTACGCGATGTATGAAGAAGAATTAGGTTATGAATCTGCATTTCAATCTGATCGACTGGCAGGCCAGTGCGCCAGGTTTATCCGCGCCTGCGGACTGGCAACGCTGGGCGCAATCTGCGCTGGCCATTGATGTGCAACAGCCGCTGGCGAAATGCAGCGCGTTGCCGATGATGACTGCGCGCCGCCTGAGCAGCGGCAGTCGTGCTGCGGTCGATTGCGGTCTGGCGCTGGTGCGCCGCCAGCAGGTTGATGCGATTGTCTTTACCAGCCGCCACGGCGAGCTGGAACGTAACCTGCGGATTCTTAACGCGCTCTCCGCGCAGCAGAGCCTCTCTCCGACTGATTTTGCGATGTCGGTGCACAATTCCGCCGTCGGCAGCCTGACGATCGCCGCCAGTGCGCCGGTGGTGTCAACTTCGCTCGCTGCGGGGGTGGATTCATTCCAGCAGGGATTGGTGGAAGTCGCTGCACTGCATGCGGTGGGTTACCAGCAGGTGTTGCTGGTCGATTTTGATGGTCAGATGCCGGAAGTCTATCAGTCCTGGCTGCAGGACGAACTGCTGCGCGCGCCTTACGCCGTCGCGCTGCTGCTGACGCGCGGTGAACAGTTACACTGCCAGACCGCCTCCGCCTCACAACCCAAAGCCGCACAATGGCCGCAAAGCCTGCAGTTTTTGCATGCGCAACTCGGTGCGCAGGCGCGTTTTATCATCGGTGGCGAACGTCTGAACTGGTGCTGGGAGCGCAGCGATGTCTGAATCGTCTTTGTGCGCGCCTTGCGCTTCACGCGTTAACTACTACTGGCGTCTGGCGATGACCGCCTGTGCCTTTACCCTGTTCAGCGTCGGCGGTTTGCTGCTGTCGCTGGTGTGGTTTAATTTACTGCTGCTGGTGCAGCGCAACCGCGATCGTCGTCGCCAGCAGGCACGCCGCAGCATCGCCTTTAGTTTCCGTTGTTTTCTGCGCTTCTGCCGCGCGACAGGGATCTACGACTACCGTTTCGAAGGGCTTGATGCCCTGCGCGCCGACCGCCACTGCCTGGTCGTGGCAAACCATCCGTCACTGATTGACTATGTATTAATCGCCTCCGAAATGCCGGAAGTGAACTGTCTGGTAAAGGCAGAACTGCAGCACAATATTTTCTTTCGTGGCGTGATTCGCGCCGCGGATTATCTGATTAACAGCCAGGCGGATACCTTGCTGCCGCAAAGCCGGGAAAGCCTGGCGCGTGGCGATGCGATTCTGATTTTCCCGGAAGGCACACGCACGCGTTATGGCGAACCGCTGCAGTTGCAGCGCGGCGCAGCGAATATTGCTGTGCGCTGTGGCTGCGATCTGCGCATCGTGCACATTACCTGTACCCAGCGTATGCTCGATAAACAGAGCCGCTGGTATCAAATTCCGCCAGTGAAACCGGTATTTACCGTCAGCGCCAAAGCGCGCATTGATAGCCAACAATTTATGGCGCAGGAAGAGGACGCGCAGCCGCTGGCCGCACGCCGTCTGACGCGTTATTTGCAGCAAGCTTTAACACCAGAACAGTCCTGATGACGTGGAAACAACCTATGCAAGAACTTATTGCCGAAATTAAACAGATGATTATCGACACGCTGAATTTGGAAGAGATCAGCTGTGATGACATCGAAAGTGATGCCGCCCTGTTTGGTGAGGGGCTGGGTCTCGACTCCATTGATGCACTCGAATTGGGCCTTGCGGTAAAAAACCGTTACGGCGTGATGCTGTCGGCAGAAAGCGAAGAGATGCGTCAGCACTTCTTCTCCGTTGCCACTCTCGCGGCATTTATTGCTGGCCAGCGACCGGCGCAGATCGCCTGATAATTAAACTCAAGAGTGATTTATGAATAAACAAGAAATCTATCAGGAAATCGTCGGTCTGCTGGAAAGCCTGTTTGAAGTCGATGCCGCCACCGTTAAACCTGACTCACGTCTGTATGAAGATCTGGAACTCGACAGCATCGACGCCGTCGATATGGTGGTGCATTTGCAAAAACGCATCGGCCGTAAAATCAAGCCGGAAACCTTTAAGTCGGTACGCACGGTACAGGACGTGGTGGACGCTGTGGATCAGTTGATCCGCGAAGGCTGATTACCGCCACGATCGTGATGCAGGTATTCAGCCGTCTCTCATTATGGGTGATCACGCTCAGCTGGCCATTTCTGGTCTGGCTGGCGATTACCCATCCTCAATGGCGTGGACTCCTGCCACTGCTGGCGCTGCTGTTCCTGCTGCGCGGGTTTGCGCTGCGCCGCAGCAGTGGGGCGTTTTCACGGGCGGGAAAGCTGCTGGCGCTGACCGGGGGGCTGCTGTGTCTCGCCAGTTATATGCTGCGCGCGCATCAGTTGCTGTTGTGGTATCCGGTGGTGGTCAGCTGCGTCATGCTGCTGCTGTTTGGCGGTTCGCTGTTCAGTGCGATGCCGCTGGTGGAACGGCTGGCGCGGCTGCGCGAACCGGAACTGCCGCCGCAAGGGATACGCTGGACGCGACGCGTCACGCAAATCTGGTGCCTGTTTTTTATTGTTAACGGCAGCATCGCCACCGCGACCTGTCTGAGCGGCAATATGCAGTGGTGGACCGGGTGGAATGGCATCATCAGCTATCTGCTGATGGGAATGTTGATGGCGGGCGAATGGCTACTGCGTCAACGCATGATAAGGAAAGCCTGAGTATGCAACGCGCGTTAGCCATCAATGAGTGGCTGCATCCGTCGCGCACGGATTATGTTGTCTCTTATTGTGATAACCAGCCGATGCGTTTGTCACAGCTGCGTCAGCAGGTGCGGGTGCTGTGTGACGCTTTGCGGGCGCACCCCGCGCAGCGCTGGGCGTTGTGTTTTGACGACAGTTATCTGTTTACCGCCGCGCTCCTGGCAGCGTTGCATGCCGGTAAGACAGTAATCATTCCTGGCCACTGCCGTCCCTCGCTGCTGGAAGAGCAATCCGACCTGTTTGATGGCCTGCTGACCGACATCGATTTAGCGCTTTCCTGTCCGCAGCTACGCGTTGGCGCAGCGCAGCACACCGACGCGCCAGCACTGCCGCCTGTGTCACCGGACACCGAAGTGGTGCTGTTTACCTCCGGCTCAACCGGTAAACCGCGGCTGGTGCGCAAACCGGTGGCCTGCCTGGATCGCGAATCCGCCTGGCTCGGCGCCCTGTGGGGAGAACGTCTGCAGGGCTGCTGGTTGCTGGCCTCGGTGACCCATCAGCATCTGTACGGGCTGGCTTTCCGCATCATTTTACCGATGGCGCTGGGATTGCCATTCTCCAGCCGCCAGTTGCTGTATGGCGAGCAACTGAGCGCCCAGCCCGCCGATCGTCAGTATGCTTTTATCAGTAGTCCGGCTTTTCTGCGCCGCCTCGATTTTTCCCTGACACCGCCCGTCTGCAAACTCATCGTCTCCGCTGGCGGCGTGTTGCCGGATACGGCGGCGGATGCGGCGGCGCAGTGGTTGCAGCAGGCGGTGGATGAAATCTACGGCAGTACCGAAACCGGGGTGCTGGCGTGGCGCTCACGGGCGGATGCCGCCGCGCGCTGGCAGCCGTTTCACGCTGTCACGTTCTCCTGCGATGAGCAGCAACACTGGTGGGCGCGCTCACCGATTATTCCGCAGGCTGACGGCGTAGCGCTGGATGATAAACTTGCCTTCGCAGCGGACGGCGGTTTTGAACTATGCGGGCGTCACGACCGGGTGGTTAAGATTGAAGACAAGCGCATCTCGCTGAGCGAGATTGAGCGCCGTCTGCTGGCGCTGCCCGATGTCAGTGATGCCGTGGCGCTACAGGTCGCCCGCCATGGTCGCAGCGCCATCGGCGTAGTGCTGGTGCTGGCGCGGCAGCCCGATACGCAGCAACTGACTGAACTCAAGCGCCAGTGGCGGCGTGAGCTGCAACGCTGGCTGGAACCGGTCGCGATGCCGCGTTTCTGGCGAGTGGTGCCGGTTATTCCCCATAACAGCCAGAGCAAACGCGCCTGGCCGCAAATACAGGAGCTGTTTTATGTTGCCGGTTGAACTCGCCTGTCAACAACACGAGGCGCAAGCCGAATTACTGTTGCGGGTGGACACTGATCTGTTCTGGTTTCGCGGCCACTTCCCGCAGCAACCGTTGCTGCCCGGCGTGGCGCAACTGGACTGGGTGATGCACTACGGCACGCAGTTGCTGGCGCCAGGCAAAGCCTTTTCCTCGATTGAGAACATCAAGTTCCAGCAGCCGGTGCTGCCGGGCAGCACGCTGAAGCTGACCCTGAGCTGGCTGGCGGCGAAATCTCAGCTGAGCTTCCGCTACCTGCTGGTGCAGGAGGAAAGTGAATCCGTTGCCAGCAGTGGGAAAATCAACCTGTGTTAGAGCACGTGTTCAGGCCCTGTGTGGTGATCCCCTGTTACAACCACGGCGCGACCATGGCCGCTGTGTTAGCGCGTCTGGCGTCGCTGCAGTTGCCAGTGTTTATTGTCGATGACGGCAGCGATGAGACAACGCAGTCTCAGTTACAGTCGCTGACGTCTGACAAGGTGTCGCTGCTGCGCCTTGAGAGCAACAGCGGGAAAGGGATGGCGGTATACCGTGGTTTGCAGCTGGCCGCCGAACGCGGTTACAGCCATGCGTTGCAGGTCGATGCTGATGGTCAGCACCAGATCGAAGATGCGCCGCGCATGCTGGCGGAAGCGCAACAGTACCCGGATTGCCTGATTTCCGGCCAGCCGGTGTATGACAGCTCGGTGCCCAAATCCCGCCTCTACGGGCGTTATATCACCCACGTCTGGGTGTGGATTGAAACGCTGTCGTTATCGCTGCGCGACAGCATGTGCGGTTTTCGCGTTTATCCGCTGGCGCCGACGCTGGCGTTGATGAACCAGCGCACCATTGGCCGCCGCATGGATTTCGATACCGAAGTGATGGTGCGCCTTTACTGGGCGGGTACCGACAGCCGCTTTATCCGCACGCGCGTCACCTATCCGCAGGATGGTCTGTCGCACTTTGATGCGCTGCACGACAACCTGCGCATCTCCTGGATGCATACCCGGCTGTTCTTCGGCATGCTGCCGCGTATTCCATCACTGCTGCGGCGGGGCAAACGTGCTGAGCACTGGGCAGGTGTCAGCGAACGCAAAGGGCTGTGGGGCATGCGCCTGATGCTGGCGGTGTATCGGCTGTTTGGCCGCGCGGCATTCACCGCGCTGCTGTGGCCGGTGATCGCGGTGTACTGGCTGACAGGCCGTCCACAACGTCAGGCTTCTCAGCAGTGGCTGGCGCGCATTCAGCAGTATGCACGTCAGCAGCAGATCACACTGCCGCAGCCACTCAACAGTTACCGCCACTTTCTGCGTTTTGGCGAGGCGATGCTGGATAAAATCGCCAGCTGGCGCGGTGATTTACGCTGGGGTAAACAGATTGATTTCGCGCCCGGCGCGGAAGCGGCGCTGAATGCCGCGCAGCCCGGTGGGCGGCTGATCCTTGCATCGCACCTCGGCGATATTGAAGCCTGCCGTGCGCTGGCGCAGCAGGTGAGCGGACTGGTGATTAACGCGCTGGTGTTTACCGATAACGCGCAGCGCTTCCGCCAGCTGACGCAGGAGCTGACGCCTCAGGCGGGCGTGAATCTGCTGCCGGTCAGTGATATTGGCCCGGAAACCGCCATCATGCTGCAGGAAAAACTGCAGGCAGGGGAGTGGGTGGCGATTGTCGGCGACCGCACGGCGGTGAACCGCCAGCGTGGCGGCGTGCGTCGCGTGGTGTGGAGTGAGTTCCTCGGCCAGCCCGCGCCGTTCCCACAGGGGCCATTTGTGCTGGCGGCGGCGCTGCGTTGCCCGGTCTTGCTGATGTTTGCTCTCAAGCAGCAGGGAAAATTACGTCTCTACTGCGAACCTTTTGCCGATCCGTTGCTGTTGCCACGCGCCACGCGCCAGCAGGCGCTGCAACAGGCGGTGGATCGCTATGCCGATCGTCTGGCGCATCATGCGCTGATTTCACCGCTCGACTGGTTTAACTTTTTCGATTTCTGGACGCTGCCGCCAGCGGACCCGCAACACAAGGAGTAAGCGTGCATACTGACTCACGATTTACCACCGAGATTGAACTGACCGTGCCTTTCCATGACGTCGACGCCATGGGTGTAGTCTGGCACGGTAACTATTTCCGCTATTTCGAAGTGGCGCGCGAGGCGTTACTGGCGAAATTTAACTACGGCTATCGCGAGATGAAAGCCTCAGGCTATGTCTGGCCGGTGGTGGATACGCGGGTGAAATATCGCGGCACGCTAAGCTTCGAACAGCGCATTCGCGTGCAGGCAACGATTGAGGAGTACGAGAATCGTCTGCGTATCGCCTATCAGATTTTTGATGCCGCAACCGGCAAGCGTACTACCACCGGTTACACCATTCAGGTGGCGGTCGGTATTGAGTCGCAGGAGATGAACTTTGTCTCGCCGCCGGTGCTGTTTGAACGTCTGGGAGTGAGTGCATGAAACGTTTACTGATAGCTTCTCTGGCGCTGTTCAGCGTGGCGTCCGGCGCGGTGACGCTGGACGATCTGCAACAGCGTTTTGCCAGCCAGCCGGTGGTGCGTGCCGACTTCACCCAGTCGCGGGCGATTAAAGGCATGGCGCAGCCGCTGAAATCCAGCGGTCAGCTGCTGATTGCCCGGCAGCAGGGGCTGTGGTGGCATCAGGCGAAACCTTTTCCTATGACGCTGGTGCTGGACGATCGCCGTATGGTGCAGGTGATGAACAACCAGCCGCCGCAGGTGGTGACGGCTGACAGCAATCCGCAGATGTTCCAGTTTAACCATTTGCTGCGGGCGCTGTTCCGGGCGGATCGTCAGGTGCTGGAGCAAAATTTCGCCATCGACTTCCGCGATCTGGGTAACGACAGCTGGCGCATTGTCCTGACGCCAAAAACCACGCCGCTGGACAAGTTGTTTAACACTATCACCCTGCAAGGCAGGCAATATCTGGATGTCATTGCGCTGGATGACAAACAAGGCGATGGCACGCATATTTCGCTCAGCAATCAGCACCTTGAGCCACGAACGTTAACCGATGAAGAGCGGCAGCGTTTTGTTTTCTAAGCGTCTGCGCATTGCCGCTGGCGTTTGGCTGGCCGTCTGTCTGCTGTTGCTGACGGCGTTCGCGCTGCTGTTGCCGCGTGCGACGATCAACAGCAGTGTGCTGGCGCTGCTGCCGCAACAGGCCATGGGCGATATTCCCGCTGACCTGCAGCAGGGCTTTATGCAGCGGCTCGACCGCCAGATGGTGTGGCTGATTAGCCCAGGCGAGCAGGCCGACCCGTCACTGGCGAGCACCTTTTTGCAGGCATTACAGGCGATGCCGCAGCTGAAGCAGGTGAAAGGGCCAATTGATGCTCAGCAGCAACAGCAGTGGGGGCAATTTGCCTGGCAGCATCGTAATAGCCTGATCGACCCGGCAACCCGGGCGCGGCTGGCGAATGGCGGTAGCGCGCAGGCGGACTGGATTCTTGCCCAGCTCTATTCCGCCTTTGCCGGTGTGAGCGGCCAGGAACTGCAACATGACCCGCTGATGCTGGTGCGCGGTGCGCAGCTGGCGATGCAGCAGAGCGCCAGCCAGCTGACGCTGCGTGATGGCTGGCTGACCACCCGCGATAAGCAGGGACGCCAGTGGTACTTTATCCACGGCGAGCTGGCGAGCAACTCTTTCGATATGCAGCAGAGCCACGAAGTGGTGCTCAGCCTGCAGGCGCTGGAACAGCGCATGAAACAGCAGTATCCGCAGATGCAGCTGCTGACGCGTGGCACGGTGCTGTACAGCGACTTTGCCAGCCAGCAGGCGCGTCACGATGTCTCCACGCTGGGCGTGGCCACCGTGACTGGTGTGTTGCTGCTGGTGTTCAGCGTGTTCCGTTCGCCGCGTCCGCTGCTGCTGTGCGCGCTGTCCGTGACCATTGGCGCCGTGGCGGGAACCGTGATAACGCTGCTGTGTTTCGGCGAGCTGCATCTGATGACGCTGGTGATGAGCGTCAGTATTGTCGGCATCTCTGCGGACTATACGCTCTATTATCTTACCGAGCGCATGGTGCACGGCGCTGACGTGACGCCACAGCAAAGCCTGCAAAAGGTAATGCCAGCGCTGTTGCTGGCGCTGGCGACGGCCGCGCTGGCCTATCTGATGATGTTATTCGCGCCGTTCCCCGGCCTGCGTCAGCTGGCCGTGTTTGCCGCCAGCGGCTTAACCGCTTCGTGCCTGACGGTGATCTGCTGGTATCCGTGGCTGGTGCGTGGCCTGCCGGTGCGTCCGGTGCCCGCGATGATCCTGCTGGCGCGCTGGCTGGCGGCGTGGCGACGTCAGCGGGCGCTGAAAATTGGCCTGCCGCTGCTGGTCGCGCTGTTCTCCGTGGCGGGATTACTGCGGCTCAACGTTGATGATGATATTTCCCAGCTGCAGGCGCTGCCGCTGCCGCTGTTACAGCAGGATGCGCAGCTGACCGCGCTGACCGGGCAGCGCGCCGACCAGACCTGGTTTATGGTGTGGGGCGACAGCGCGGAGCAGACGCTGCAACGGCTGGAAACGCTGACGCCACAGCTGCAGCAGGCGCAACAGAAAGGCTGGCTGGGCAGCTGGCGGCAGCTGCCACTGGCGTCGCTGGCGCAGCAGCAGCGCGATCTCACGCTATTACAAACGGCGACGCCAGCCCTTCACGCCCAGCTGCAACAGGCGGGCATTGAGCTGCCGCCGCCAGACTTACGCGCGATGACGCTGACGCCGGAGAAGTGGCTGGCGAGTCCGAACAGTGAAGGCTGGCGGTTGCTGTGGCTGAACCTGCCGGGTGGACGCAGTGCGGTGCTGGTGCCGGTGAGTGGCGTACAGCAGAGCGCACAGCTGGCGGAACTGGCGCAGACGCTGCCGGGGGTGGCGTGGATCGATCGCAAGAGTACCTTTGACCAGCTGTTCAGCTTTTACCGTGTGATGCTGGGCTGGCTGCTGCTGGCGGCGCTGGTGCTGATTGCCGTCAGCTATGTGGCGCGTCTGGGCGTCAGGGCAGGGCTGGTCAGTGTGCTGCCGTCATTGCTGTCGCTGGGCGGCGGACTGGCGGCGCTGGCGCTAAGTGGTCATTCGCTGAATCTGTTTTCGCTGCTGGCGCTGATTCTGGTGCTGGGCATCGGCATTAATTACACGCTGTTCTTCAGTAACCCGCGTGGCACGCCGATAACCTCGTTACTGGCGGTGGCGGTGGCGATGATGACCACCCTGCTGACGCTGGGCATGCTGGTCTTCAGCGACACTCAGGCGATCAGCAGTTTCGGCATTGTATTGTGCAGCGGGATTTTCACCGCGTTTCTGCTGGCGCCGCTGGCATTACCGCAGGCAAAAAGGAAGAGACGATGAAAGCAGTCTGGATGGCGCTGTCAGGCGTACTGTTGTTGCTGAGCGGTTGTGCCAGCCATAACGATCCGACGCGGCCGCAGGCGTGGCTGAAGCCGGGGGTAAAAGTGACGCTGCCCGCGCCAGGCATCAGCCCTGCGTTTCAGCAGCAACAGTTGCTCACCGGCACGTTTAAGGGCAGGCAGCAGTCGCTGCTGGTGTTGCTGAGCGCCGATGGGCAACAACTCACGCTGGCCGGGCTGTCATCGCTGGGTATTCGCCTGTTCCGCGTCAGTTATGATGCGCAGGGGATTCATACTGAGCAGTCGATTGTGCTGCCGGAGATGCCGCCCGCCAGTCAGGTGCTGGCGGATATTATGCTCAGCCACTGGCCGCTGGCGGTGTGGCAACGGCAGCTGCCTGCTGGCTGGACGTTGCAGGACCAGGGTGACAAGCGGCAATTACGCGACGATAAGGGCCAGCTGATTACGGAGATTCGCTATCTGCAGCGTGGCACGCAGCGCCAGCCGGTTAGTGTGCAGCAGTTTGCCTTTGGTTATCAGATCCTTATTCAACAACTGGACGCATCATGATTTATATTTCCGCCGTCGGCATGCTGAATGCGCTAGGCGATAACCCGGATGAGATCAGCGCCAACCTGGCGCGCGGCCACGCTCCGGGGATGCGGCCTTCCGACGACTGGTTGCTGGCGGGACGCCGCTGCTGGATTGGTCATATTGATGCTGAGTTGCCGCCGGTTCCTGTGGCGTTGATGCAGCATAACAGTCGCAACAACCGTCTGTTACTGGCCGCGCTGGTGCAGATTCGTGCTGAGGTTGACGCTGCGATTGCGCGTTTTGGCGCAGATCGGGTGGCGGTCATTCTTGGCACCAGCACCGCTGGGGTGGATGAGGCGGATCGCTTTATCGGCGGTGAGCTCGCTGATTATCACTATGCCCAGCAGGAGCTGGGCGATCCGTCGCGTTTCCTGGCGGCGTATCTGCAGCTTAATGGCCCGGCGTATACGTTGTCGACGGCCTGCTCCTCCAGTGCGCGCGCGGTGATCAGTGGTCAGCGTCTGATTGAGGCTGGCATGGTGGATGTGGCGATTGTCGGTGGCGCGGATACCCTGAGCCGGATGCCGGTTAACGGCTTCGACAGCCTGGAGTCTTTGTCTGCAGAACGCTGCGCGCCGTTTAGCGCTCAGCGTGATGGCATCTCGATTGGTGAAGGTGCGGCACTGATGCTGCTGACACGTGAACCACAGCCGGTGGCGTTGCTGGGTGTGGGGGAGTCGTCTGATGCCTGGCATATGTCTGCGCCGCACCCGCAGGGGGAAGGGGCGATCCGCGCTATCAACATGGCGCTGAACCGCGCCGGATTGCAGCCGCAGGATATCGGCTATATCAACCTGCACGGCACGGCGACACGGCTGAATGATCAGATTGAAGCCCATGTGATCCATCAGCTGTTTGCGGATCAGGTTCCCGGCAGTTCAACCAAACATCTTACCGGCCATACGCTCGGCGCGGCAGGCATCTGCGAAGCGGCGCTGTGCTGGCTGCTGCTGACGCGCGATCTGCTGCTGCCGCCGCAGGATTTTTCCATCTGCGAGCAGGACAGCAGCCTGCCAGCGTGCGGTTTGCTGACCCGCGCCCAGCCGCTGCGTAAGCCGGTGATCCTGTCGAATTCATTTGCTTTTGGCGGCAATAACGCCTGCCTGATTTTAGGAGTGGCCGATGCCTGAAATGAACAGTGCCGAACACTATTTACCGCACGCCACACCGATGGTGCTACTGGAACAGGTCGTGCAGGTGGATGAACAGAGCGCCCATTGTCAGGTGCGCATTAGCACCGACAGCGTGCTGGCGCCTTTTCTTACCGCCAGCGGCGAGCTGCCAGCATGGTTTGGTATGGAGATTATCGCGCAGACCATTGGCGTCTGGTCGGGCTGGCATGGCCGTCAGCATGACGATCGCAAACCACGTCCAGGCATGTTGCTGGGCGGACGCGGTTACCGCTGCATCAGCGCGCAGTTTCCTGCCGGTGCATTGCTGGATGTGCGCGTCACTCTGCTGATGCATGACGATAAAATCGCCAGCTTTGACGGCGAGATCGCTATTCATGGCGAGATTTACGCCAGCGGCAGGCTGAATACTTATCAGCCTGACGAACAAGAACTTAATCAACTTTTGCAACAGGATAGTCATTGATGACACGTTCAGTATTAGTCACCGGCGCCAGTAAAGGAATTGGCCGCGCCATTGCGCTGCGTCTTGCCGCCGATGGTTTTGCCATTGTGGTGCACTACCACAGCGATGTGGCGGGTGCAGAGCAGACGGCGACGCAGATTCATCAGGCGGGCGGCGCGGCGCGCGTGCTGGGCTTTGATATTGCTGACCGCGAGCAGTGCCGCGAGCGTATTGAGCAGGATATCGCCGAACATGGTGCTTACTATGGCGTGGTCAGTAATGCCGGTATTACCCGTGATGGCGCTTTCCCGGCGCTGAGCGAAGAGGAGTGGGACAGCGTTATCCACACTAACCTCGACAGTTTCTATAACGTGATTCACCCGTGTGTGATGCCGATGATTGGCCTGCGTCAAGGCGGCCGTATCATTACGCTGTCGTCGGTGTCCGGCATTATGGGTAACCGTGGGCAGGTGAACTACAGTGCCGCTAAAGCGGGTATTATCGGTGCGACAAAAGCGCTGGCCATTGAGCTGGCGAAACGCAAGATCACGGTGAACTGTATTGCGCCGGGGCTGATCGATACCGGCATGATTCAGATGGAACAAACCGCCATTGATGAAGCGCTGAAGATGATCCCGATGAAAAGAATGGGCGCGGCGGACGACGTGGCCGGACTGGCGAGTTATTTGATGTCCGATATTGCGGGCTATGTCACCCGTCAGGTGATTTCAGTTAATGGAGGCATGCTGTGATGCGTCGGGTTGTGGTAACCGGAATGGGCGGCGTCACGGCCTTTGGTGAAAACTGGCAGAGCGTTTCCGCCGGGCTGCGTGCCGGGCAAAATGCCGTGCGCCATATGCCGGAGTGGCAGGTCTATGATGGTCTGAATACGTTGCTGGGCGCACCGGTGGATGATTTTAGTCTGCCGGATCACTATACCCGTAAACGTATTCGCTCTATGGGTCGCGTGTCGCTGATGGCGACGCGCGCCACTGAGCTGGCGCTGGCGCAGGCGGGATTACTGGATCACCCGGTGCTGACCAGTGGTGAAACCGGTATCGCTTATGGTTCCTCTACCGGCAGCACCGGGCCGGTGAGTGAGTTCGCCACCATGCTGACCGAGAAGCACACCAATAATATTACCGGCACGACCTATGTGCAGATGATGCCGCACACCACGGCGGTTAACGCCGGGCTGTTTTTCGGTCTGCGCGGGCGGGTGATCCCAACTTCCAGTGCCTGTACCTCGGGGAGTCAGGCGATTGGCTATGCCTGGGAAGCGATTCGCCACGGTTATCAGACGGTGATGGTGGCAGGCGGTGCGGAAGAGTTGTGTCCGTCGGAAGCGGCAGTGTTTGATACGTTATTCGCCACCAGTCAGCGCAACGATGCGCCGAAAACGTCGCCATCGCCTTTTGACAGTCAGCGCGATGGGCTGGTGATCGGTGAAGGGGCGGGGACGCTGATTCTGGAAGAACTGGAACATGCACAGGCGCGTGGCGCGACGATTTACGCTGAGCTGGTCGGTTTTTACACCAACTGCGATGCGGCGCATATTACTCAGCCGCAGCAGGAGACGATGCAGGTTTGTATCGAGGGCGCATTGCGCAGCGCCGGGCTGCGGGCGGAGGATATTGGTTATATCAGCGCGCATGGTACGGCGACCGATCGCGGTGATGTGGCGGAGAGTCAGGCGACGGCGGCGATTTTTGGCAATCAGACTCCGATTTCTTCCCTGAAGAGTTATTTCGGCCATACGCTGGGCGCATGCGGTGCGCTGGAAGCGTGGATGAGCATCGAAATGATGCGTGAAGGCTGGTTTGCGCCGACCATCAACCTGCAGCAGCCAGCAGAAGATTGTGGCGAACTGGATTATATTATGGGTGAGCCGCGGCTGATTGAGACTGATTATATTCAGTCGAATAACTTTGCGTTTGGCGGGATTAATACGTCGTTGATCTTCCGGCGCTGGCAGTAGTTGTAGCAGGGGTGCATTGCTGGTTCTGCTTCTGGTGGCTGGTTGGGCTTTTTGTCAGGGCGTCGCTTTAAGTTCTGTGCTCCGCTTAGGTAACACGGTCAGCTGCGGAAAGTCGCTGTTCGCCATCCGTGGCCGCTCGGCCCGCGCCGTCCATGGCGCGGGACGCTTTCCTCCGCTGACCGTGTTCCCTGCGCTTTGAGTTTAGGCGTGGCTGTGCGGTTTCAGGTTTATTGTGCTCTGAGCTGATGATTTGCTGTACTGATTCAGGTTTATTGTGCCCTGAGTTTATGGATTGCTGTGCAGTTTCAGGTTTATCGTGCTCTGGTCGATACGCTGCTGTCGGGTTGCGTAACAAAGCGCATACGGCATAATAGCTCCCCCAAATCACAATAATAATCATTTCTCCCTGATGACTATCGATGTAATTTCCGACGCCAGACGCCGGTTTCTGCAGTTAATGGCGTTGTCGCCGCTGATGTTCCCGTCACTGACCCGGGCTGAACACGTCGATCTGTCGCGCATTATCGTGCTGGAGTGGCGGCCGGTTGAGCTGCTGATGGCGCTGGGTGTTGCGCCAATGGCGATCGCCGATATCCCCAATTACCACCGCTGGCTGGTTGAGCCAGTATTGCCATCCAATGTGCTGGATGTCGGCCTGCGTACTGAACCGAATCTTGAATTAATGATGCGCCTGAAGCCATCGCTGATTATGCGTTCCAACGGCTATGGACCCACCGCGGAGTCGCTGCGCGCCATTGCGCCAGTGTGGGGTGGTGATTTTATTGACAGCAAAGGAACACCGCCGCTGACGCTGCTGCGCCGCGATCTGCTGCGCCTCGGCGAGCAACTCAACCGCCAGCCGCAGGCCGCGGCACATCTGCAGATGATGGACGATCGTTTCCGTCAGCACCGGCAAAAGCTTGCGGCGTTTCGTGAGGAAAAGCTGATGATCTTCTCCTTCCTCGACAGTCGCCGCGTGATGATGTTTGGCGACAGCAGCCTGTTTGCCAACGGCATGGCGGAAATTGGTCTGCAAAATGGCTGGCAGGGCAAAGTGAGTGCGTGGGGCACCACCATTGTCGGCATTGAGACGCTGGCGCAGGTGAAAAACGTGCGTGCCATCGGCCTGATGCATGGCGATAACGATCCGGCCAAAAAGCTGACGCATTCTGATTTGTGGCGCAGCATTCCTTTCGTGCGCGAACAGAAATTACATCTGCTGCCTGCGGTATGGTTTTACGGCGGCAGCTATTCCGTGCTGCGTTTTTGTCGCCTGCTGGAACAGACGCTGCTGGAGCACGCATGAAGAACCTGATTTTACCGCTGCTGTTGCTGGCAGCCATGCTGCTGACCATCGTGAACTTCCATACGCAGCTGGCGTTACCGCTGTGGCGCAGCGCGCTGTTTTCTCCTGATGAAAGTGATGTTAACCAGATGCTGTTCCATTTCAGCATGCTGCCGCGCACCCTGCTGGCGCTGCTGGTGGGCGCAGGGCTGGGACTGGCCGGGGTGCTGTTTCAGCAAATTCTGCGTAATCCGCTGGCGGAGCCTTCCACGCTGGGGGTGGCAGCGGGCGCGCAGCTGGGGATGAGCCTTGCGCTGCTGTATGCCGCCAGCTGGGGCGAAACCGGCCAGCAACTGGCGGCGCTGGCAGGCGCGATTGTGGTCGGCGGGCTGGTGTTGCTGGTCGCCAGTGGCAAACGTATGTCGCCGGTGACGCTGATCCTCGCCGGTCTGATGGTCGGTATGTATTGCGGCGCACTGAAAAATTTACTGGCGCTGTTTAACCACGAACGGCTGCAAAGCCTGTTTATCTGGAGCAGCGGCATGCTGAACCAGAATGACTGGAGCCAGGTCAATTTCCTCTGGCCACGCCTGCTGCTGGCGCTGGTGCTGATTGTATTAATGATCCGCCCGCTCAATCTGCTGGGGCTGGATGATGGCGTGGTGCGCAATCTCGGCATGCGGCTGGCGCTGGTACGCATCAGCGGTCTGCTGCTGGCGGTAGTGATCAGCGCCATGCTGGTGAGTGCCGCGGGGGTGATTGGCTTTATCGGCCTGTTTGCGCCGATTATGGCGAAGCTGCTGGGCGCGCGTCGTCTGGCCGCGCGTTTGCTGCTGTCGGCGCTGCTGGGCGCGCTGCTGTTATTACTCAGCGATCAGGCGGTGATTGCGCTGGCGCGGGTGTGGGTGGAGGTGCCGACCGGGGCGCTGACTGCGCTGGCTGGCGCGCCGCTGATGTTGTGGCTGCTGTCGCGCCTGCGCCATCGTCAGGTTGCCAGCAGTGATGATTCGCTGACGCTGACGAAGGAGCGGATGCTGAGTCCACGCCTGACCGGTGCGCTGGTGTTATTACTGGTGGTGATGGTGCTGCTGGCGCTGTTTAGCGGCGACAGTCAGAGCCGGTGGATCGACATTCACTCCGTGCTGCAGTTCCGCTGGCCGCGCGTGCTGGCGGCGCTGGCGGCGGGCGCGATGCTGGCGGCGGCAGGCACGCTGATTCAGCGTATGACGGGCAATCCGATGGCCAGCCCGGAAGTATTGGGGGTCAGTACCGGTGCGGCCTGCGCCATCGTGCTGCTGATGTTTTTTGTTCCCGGCGATAACAGCGCTATGCGTTTTCCGGCGGGCTGCATTGGCGCAGCGCTGACGCTGTTGTTGATCCTGCTGATGGCACAGCGCGGTGGGTTGTCGGCAACACGAATGTTACTCACTGGTGTGGCGCTGAGCACGGTGTTTGGCACTTTTCTGACGCTGTTCCTGGTCAGCGGCGATCCGCGTACCAGCGAAGTTCTGAGCTGGTTATCCGGCTCCACCTATCTGGTGACGGCATCGCAGGCGATGGGGACGGCGGCGCTGGCCGTGCTGTTACTGCTGCTGACGCCGCTGCTGGCGCGCTGGCTGACGATTCTGCCGCTCGGCGGCGTCACGGCGCAGTCGACGGGGGTGCCGATTAAAGGCGCACGAATGCTGATTCTGCTGCTGGCCGCGGCGCTGATCGCCGCCGCGACGCTGTGTGTCGGCCCGCTCAGCTTTGTTGGCCTGATGGCGCCGCACCTGGCGCGCATGGCGGGCTTCCGCCGCGCGATGCCGCAACTGCTGGTGGCGATTTTTGCCGGGGCAGGGCTGATGCTGCTGGCGGATGCGCTGGGACGCGTGCTGGTATTCCCCTATCAGATCCCGGCCGGGTTACTGGCGACCTTCCTTGGCGCGCCGTGGTTTATCTGGCTGCTGCGCCGCGTGTAGTTCTGCGACACAGGTTGAACTATTTTGTAAAGGTGCTGTCACCGAATGTAATTTTCTCTTGCAAATGTGAGGAGGCTAAGGATAATCGCAAATCTCAATAATAATGATTATCACTTAGTCTTCAGGAACACACAGATGCAAAGCTCCCCAATTGCTGCTGGCACGTTTAAACCTACGCTGCTGGCGATGCTGATTAGCGCTGCGGCCTGTCCGGCTTTTGCTGCGACTACCGCTTCGACGACTGATACCAGTAAAGATAACGAATCCACCATGACCGTTGTTGCGCCAGCGGGCAGCGACTTTAAGCCGGGCGGCGATGAGCTGGTGCCGGCTTATCTCGATGGTCAGGTGATTAACGGTGGCCGCATGGGGATGCTTGGCCAGCAAAACGCAATGGATGTGCCGTTTAATGTGGTGGGATACAGCTCAAAGCTGATTGAAGACCAGCAGGCGAAGACCATTGCGGATGTGGTGCGTAATGATGCGTCTGTGCAGAATGTTCAGGGTTACGGTAACTTCGCTGAAAGCTATCGTATTCGTGGATTTGATCTGTATGGCGATGATATGACGCTGGGTGGCTTGTCTGGCATCATGCCACGCCAGATCATCGCCGCTAACATAGTTGATCGTGTTGAAGTTTTTAAAGGCGCAAACGCTTTGATGAATGGTGGTGCAACCACTGCTGTTGGTGGGATGATTAACCTTGAGCCTAAGCATGCAGGTGATGTGCCTCTTACCCGGGTTGGTGTTGATTATACATCTGATTCCCAGGTAGGTACCTCAGTCGATGCTGGTCGTCGTTTTGGTGATGATGATCAGTTTGGTGCACGTGTGAATCTGTCTCACCGCGAAGGAAATAGTGCAGTTCACGGTGATGGACGTCGCGCGACTGTAGCTGCTGTAGGGCTCGATTACCGTAGTGATAAGCTCCGTACTTCTTTAGATATGGGTTATCAAAAGCAGACAGTTCATGGCGGTCGTATTGGTGTGAATGTTAGCGGAGTCGATTTTATACCAAGGGTGCCTAAAGCCACGCAGAACTATAGCCAGAAATGGGTCTATAGCGATATTGAAAGCCGTTTCGCTATGTTGCGCGGTGAGTATGACCTGATGCAAAACTGGACGCTTTATGGTGGGGTAGGTACTCAACATTCTTATGAAACAGGCGCTTATGCTTCACCAAAAATTACCGATACTAGTGGTAACGCCAATTTGTACAGAATGAATGTAACCAACCAGTATGATTCATTTAGCGGTATGTTTGGATTACGCGGTAAGTTTGATACTGGTTTCGTAACTCACAGTGTCAATGTTGGTTACTCTGCATCGACACTGCGCCAGAAGGCGGCCTATGATTATGATGGTGATGGCGTATCAACCAACATTTACAATACGCAAAACGTAAATGCGGGCACCCCTACGTCGTTTGGTGGTGATCTTGATGAACCAGGATTGCGTGGTCGTACCCGCATGCAGGGTATCTTGTTATCTGACACGCTTGGAATGTTCGACGAAAAGCTTTTGTTAACTTTAGGTGGACGTCATCAGAAAGTAGTCACTCGCAGTTATGCCTACGGTACTGCAGCTGAAGAGACCGATGCCCGATTTGAGAAAACGCGTTGGGTTCCTGCATACGGTTTAGTTGTCAAACCGTGGGATCATATCTCTTTATATGCTAACCATCTCGAATCTCTCCAGCCAGGTGATGATCCATCATTTGGCACCAAAAATTACGGGGGTAAAACCGACATTATTCATGCCAAGCAAAATGAAATTGGTGTGAAGGCTGATTATCAGCGTGTGGGCGGTACACTGGCGTTGTTTGAAATTAAACGTCCGCAGGGTGTTGTGAATAGTGACAACTATTTTGTCCTGGACGGAGAGCAGCGCAACCGTGGTATCGAACTGAACGTGTTCGGTGAACCTGTGCTTGGCTTGCGTCTGAATGGCAGCGCCACCTGGCTTGATGCTAAACAGACTAAAACGACTAATGGCACTAACGATGGTAAACGTGCTGTTGGCGTTCCAAGCTATATTATGACACTGGGTGCAGAGTATGACATTCAGCCAGTCGAGGGATTGACTGCGACTGCACTGATTAACCATTCAGGCGATCAGTATGCTAATGCAGCGAATACTAAAAACATGAATGGTTACACCACGTTGGATCTTGGTGTGCGCTATAGCATGAAAGTGAATGAAAATGACATGATATGGCGTGTTGGCGTAGATAATGTCACCAACAAGAAATATTGGGCAAGTGTCGACAAAGGCGGCACTTACCTCTATCAGGGTGAACCACGCACCCTGAAAGTCTCCATGAGCTACGATTTCTAAAACGTCACCTGAACAGTCCCTTCCCCCGTGAGCGGGGGAAGGTTAGGAAGGGGGAGCAAACGGCTGGGATCCTGAGTCGTTGTTCCCCCTCCCCAGCCCTCCCCCACAGCGTGGGGGAGGGGGCTATCAGCGCTCCGGGTTAACATCGACGTTCGTTGCTAAGAATCATCTTTGCTGCAACACAAACGGCTTCTCTTACAACCACTTCTGTTACAGCATACTACTGACTTTTCTCACAACCGCTTTTGCCGCAACACACTGGTTTCACTCACAACTGCTTTTGCCGCAACACACTGGTTTCACTCACAACCGCTTTTGCCGCAACACACTGGTTTCACTCACAACTGCTTTTGCCGCAATACACTGGTTTCACTCACAACCGCTTTGCCGCAACACACTGTCTTCACTTACAACCGCTTTTACTGCACCACACCGGCTTCACTCCAGCCGGTTTTGCGGCAACACACACTCAATTTCTCTCACAACCACTTCTGCCGCAATACGCCGCCCAGCTTCTCCGGCGCCAGCGAGCGCGAAAACAGCCAGCCCTGAAAGCGATTACAGCCCATATCCGCCAGCGTGGCGAACTGATGGGAGTTCTCCACCCCTTCAGCGACAATACTAATTCCCAGCGCCTGACACATTGCCACAATGCCGCGAATCGTCAGCAGAAACTCCTCGTTCTGCGCCATCTGGAAAACGAACGAGCGATCGATTTTCACCTCATCAATCGCCAGCTGGCGTAAGCCGGTCAGTGACGCCATGCCGGTGCCAAAGTTATCCAGCGCAATCTTGATTTTCATCTCTTTCAGCGCCTGCAGCTTACGCTGGGTTTCCACCAGATTATCGGCCAGCACAATCTCCGGCACTTCAAAACTCAGCTGCTGTGGATCGATGCCGCTTTGCAGCACGATACGCTCAACGGTCTGCAGAAAATCGGCGCGTTTCAGCTGGCGCGGACTGATATTTACCGACACCCGCATCTTCTCCAGCTGCGGCTGATCGCGCCAGACGCGCAGCTGTTCGCAGGCCTGCTCCAGCACCCATTCACTGATATTGAGAATTAACCCCGAATTCTCCGCCACCGGAATAAAGGTGGCAGGGGAGATCTCGCGGCCATCCGGTGTCCTCCAGCGCAGCAGCGCTTCCAGACTGGTGGCTTCGCCGCCGGACGAGTATTGCGGCTGATACTCCAGATACAGCTCGCCATTATCCAGCGCGCGCCGCAGCCCGCTCTCAATGGTGTCGCGCTGGCTCTGTTCTTCATGCAGGCGCGGCGACCAGAACATCGACTTGCGATGGTTCTTCTTCGAATAATACTGCGCCAGATCCGCTTTATGCAGCATATCGGCAATCGGCGTCTGGTCATCGTTAAACAGATAGATGCCCATGCTGCTGGTGACATTAATCACATTGTTATCCAGCGGCATATCACGGCAGATATTATCCAGCAGGCGGTTTGCCAGCACCGTCACGCGATCTTTCGCGTCCTGGAAACTGGCGCCGAGGTGGGTCGCCATCAGGGCAAACTCATCACCGCCGAGTCGCGCCAGTGCATCATGGCCGCGAATGGTATTGCGCAGGCGCAGCGCCACTTCTTTTAACAGCGTGTCGCCTGCAGCATGACCAAGCGTATCATTGACCTCTTTAAAACGATTCAAATCGAGATAAATCAGTGCCATATACTCGCCGCCGACCAGCATCTGCTGGCGCGCCTGTTCCACTTTGTCATAAAAACGCGGGCGGTTATCCAGCTGGGTGAGCGGATCCTGCCATGCCAGCTGATGCATCTCCTGCTCCAGACGCTTTTTCTCGGTGATCTCCTTCACCTTGCCCAGCATCTCTACTGGCACGCCGTCGTCGTTGTAGCGCACCACTTTGCCGTGGTTCTGGATCCATAACAGTTTCTGCTCGGCGTTGATTAGGCGGAATTCGCAGCTGAATACCGGGGTTTCTCCGCGCAAATGCTGCTGCAGCGCCTGCATCACCTGACGGCTGTCATCCGGGTGAATCAGGCCAAAAATATCGCTTTCATGATGCTGTAGCGCATCGTCCTGCAGGCCGAAAATACGGCTCCAGCAGTGGCTGTGCGAGATTTGCCCGCTGGGAATATCCCACAGCCAGAAACCTTCGTCGGTGATCTCCAGCGTCTGCTCCAGACGGCGGCGCAGGTGTGACTCTTCACGCTGGGCTGTCAGCTCGGCGCTGATGTCGGTGCCGATAAACAGCCGTCCGGCGGCGTGTTCGCTGCCTTCGCTGTTGACGCTGTGGGCGCGAATGTAACGCGGGTGCTGATCGTCATTAATCTCCAGCACCGACTGCTGACAACTGAGCGCGCTGGTCAGTTGCTCGGTGGCGATCAACCGGTGGTAAAGCATCTCTCCATGATGATTGGCGAATGAGAGGCGATGTTGATCATCAGCGACAAAAATAGCATTCGCGCTATGCTCAATAATCTGTTCAAAAACAGGCAAGCTCTCTTCTGGAAAACGGTATCGTTGCATGTTAAAAACCACAGTGACCTGGCTGGAATGATAAAAAGGACCGTGTGTTTTTTGTGCTGATATCAGGTTTAATTCCCGAACTGTTCATTGCTGTGTGTAACCCTGATAGATAAATAACAAAACACACTATCTTATGCTTAAAAAAACTTAATCCATCCCATGTTTATTATCTGCAATCCGTTATTGCAGCGCATAATGCGATTTTTATTATGTAAGTTCTTGATTGCTTTAGTTGGTACTGTAACGTTCTTGTCAGCGATAACACCGGAAAGCCCGGTAAATACCGCGCTGCTGCATCATCAGAAGCAAACAGGCAGGTTATTCTCCGGCGGTTCTGTGTTAAAATCCGCGAAAAGCTAAGACTGCCTTCTGCCATCATTCGCGCGCAGTTTGCGACGGTTCTGAATAAGCTAACGTATATTTGACTTTTTTATCTGCACAATAAGACACAGTTTGTTGTGCAATTCGGCACATCGGATTTTTGAACATAGCGTTTCATTTGATTAAATCTGTTATCTGCTGTGACCGTTATTTAAACCTGATGATTGCCTGTTGCTTAAGAGTGAAATGGACAATATGACCCCCCCGCCCGAGCGGGAAAAAGAGCCGCGGGTACCCCTCGATGATGCGCAGTTTGCCATCGTGGTACTTGCAGTGACCTCTTTTACACTTATAATCTTCGTTCTGATGATTACGCTGTGGATGACCTGATGCCTCCGGCAGCGAAATGCCAGTCATGAACGGAGAGGATGGTGATGGAAAACAGAGATGACAAACTTATCGCGGTAATTGGTTTACTCTCTGCCTGCCTGATTAGCGTAATTATCCTGTTCGTGATGACCTGGCTCTCGGATGTGCGCCACCCGCCGGAGCAGCCCATCGATGTCCAGTCCTGTTACCAGAAAGATCACGCCTTACGTCCCTGAACGTTCTGCATTTTAATTTGCTGACTGCGCAGTTCCAGCGCCAGCGGTTCATACACCGTGCGGTTGCCATTGGGATCGGGCAGGCCGAGCAGCGCCCCCGGTGAACGACGATAGTCAGCCCATGACGGATATTCCGCCACCGGATACAGTGATACCCCTTCTAATGGAATGCCGTTCTCCAGCGCGATATTGACCTGTTCCATCACCGTACGCAGCCAGCCGGCACGCGCATCACCTTCAGCGCCGGTCTCCGCCAGCAGCAACGGCCGCTGGTAGCGCTGCGCAACTTCCGCCAGCAACTGATGCAGCGGACGCCAGGCCGGATGTCCCAGCGTCAGCGGCTCGCCATTGCTGAACCACTGATTATCGGGATAGTAATTCACGCCAATAATATCCAGATAACGCTCATCGCCACCCAGCTCCGGATGCAGGCGGCCGCTTAACATATCCCATGCTTCAAATTGCGCCAGATGCTGGCGCTGCGCTTCCCTGAGCGTCGCCTCATTGTTGTCCGTCGCGGCGATATGCACCAGCGGATCGGTCAGGACAAAACGCGCCTGCGGCAGAATATCGCGGATGGCGTCCATCGCCGCCAGGCTGGCGCGCACCAGCTGCCGCTTCAGCTCTTTCGCCCGCGCGCTGCTGTTGGGATTGAGCCATGCCACCTCCGCGCCCGCCCACGACCAGAATGAGATCTGATTTACCGGGGTGAAAAACGGCTGCGTATGGCCCTCATCGCGCATCACCCCGGCCATCGCGCGCGCAAAACGGGCAAAGCTGTCGATAAACTTCGGCTGCCAGATATCAAGATGCGACGGATAACCGAAGTGCGCCAGCTCCCAGATAATTTCCACACCGTGGCGTTCCGCTGCGTGCAGCATCGGCGTAAAGGTCGACCAGTCGTATTCACCGGGTTGCTGCTCAATCAGGTACCAGCGCGCACCGTCGCGTGCGGTGTGCAGATGATGATCCGCCAGGGCGGCGTAGTCTTTATCCAGCAGCATATCGTGCCCGCTGTTAATCACCAGGTCGACACGTTTGCCTTCGGCGCGACAGGCGGTGGAACAGGCGAAGCTGCCCTGGAAAAAGCTGCGGAACAGCTGGGGCTGATGGCGCGGTTGTGCGGACATAGGGCGACCCTCCGGTACGCGGGCTGTGTTCGCTAAGTCTAGACGAAATTGCACTTAAGGATTGAGCACATAATGGTTAGAGGATTCGGGAGGGTTTCCTTTCCATTTAATGAGGGATAATTCGGCATTGCTCTCTCCCTCATTTAATGAGGGATAATCCGGCATTGCTCTCTCCCCCATTTAATGAGGGATAATCCGGCATTGCTCCCTCCCCCATAAAATGGGGGAGGGTTGGGGAGGGTTGGGGAGGGGGAACTGCCATCACCTGAACTGATTTTTACCCATCCATTCCAGCGCGTAGAGGGGAGGAATGGGCTACGAAGAAACCTGATTAACGCAAGTCTACCGTCAGTTCTGGTGCGCCAAAGCTCGCCACTTCAGCCTGTGAGGCGATAAAGTAGTCGCGCCAGAACGCTTCCAGCTGCTGCATAATTTTACCAGAGCGATAGTTGTTCTTCGCGTCGGTATCGATCAGCCCGGCGCCGGCGATATAAACCTGCGCGCCGCCAAAATCAGCCAGCAGATTCTGTTTCTTAACGCGCGCCATCTCTTTTTCCGGCGTGAGCAGGCGGATCTGATTGTTACTGTAGAAGCTGCCAAAATCGCTGTTCTCCAGCATGTCGGAGACCAGCAATATGGTTTTCTGCTGTGCTGGCGCGGACTTCAGGTCGTCACTGATGCGTTTCAGGCTGTCCATGATTTCGCTTTTGGCGATATTGTCGCCTTTATCCGCAAAAGCACCCGCCATTTTGCTGCCAATGGTTTTGGCAAAAAACTGCTTCTGTTGCAGCAGGCAGCCATCAAGTGATTTCAGGCTATCCATTCCCAGACTGTTACGCGCTTTCTGGTCGGTAAAGGGCGTCTCCAGCTTGCCGTCAAACACCCGTTTCATGTAGTTATCCTGCAGCAGGGCAGAGAACTGATAGAGCATAACGTGGTCGCCGGGTTGCGTGTAACGCAGCACCTGCTGCCAGACCGATTTTTTCAGTCCGGTCGGCACCTTAACGGTTTGATCGATGATAATCACCAGTTCACGGCCGCTGTAGGCGGGTCGATGCTCATCGAGTTTGGCAAAGCTGTAGCAGCTGGGAATATCATTGCGCTCGGCAGCGGTGGCGCTCAGAGACCACGCCGCCAGCATCAGGGCGACAAGGGTTCTCATGATGCACTCCCGCCCCGGGCTTTATTCAGCATAACCTGCACCTGCTGACGTTTCTGCAGAGCGCTGAAGGCGATGCCCTGATCGTCGGCAATCAGCTGCAGTTGTTCATCGTTAAACGAGGTCAGATCGCCAAGAGCGTGTACCCGTTGTTTCTCCGCGTCGCTATCTGCGCTGACTGTGGCAGAAGCAGCAGGTTCGGCCGCAGGTGCAACCGGTTGTGGTGCAGGCACTGCCACCGGTGCAGGTTCAGCCGCTACAGCGGGCTGAGGGGCAGGCGCGGGTTGCAGAGCAACAGGAGCAGCCTGCGGTGCAGGGGAGGGGTGTTGCAGCGCCTGAGCATCGTTTTTCTGCTTCAGATGCATATTCAGCTCTTCATCGTTGCGCGCTTTATCACGCATCTTACCGCTGATGTAATCATTAAAGCTCGGCAGCGAAGAGGCGGGTTCACTCTGGCTGATGGAGCGTTTCATGACCAGGCGAGTCTGTAACGCCGTCAGTTTCTCCTGGGCATCGCGTTCGACGCGCTCACGGCGCATGGCATGCCAGTTGGCAAACTCTTCGGAACCGCTAAAGCCGCCGATATACTGCGCCGCCGCTTTCGACTCGATACCGGCAAAGGAGCGCAGCAGGCCAATCAGGATACCAATCAGCTGCACGCCAACGAAAATCACTGACAAAATGATAAACGTCAGCTTGGAAGCGAATACGCGGTTATCAGTAATCTCTTTGTTCGCCTGCTGATCGGCTTTGGCGTTGTCCGCTGCGGCTTCCGCAGGCAGATCAAATGGCGAATCCTGGGCGGTGGAGGTCACTTGTTGCGAGAATGGTGAACCATTAACGGCCTCAGTATCCATGGCATTGATGGTGGCGGCACGCACAAAGTAAGCGCCGACGGCAAAGAAGATAATCAGCGCAATCGCCATCCCGGTTGCCCAGTATTGCGGTGTGACGCGCGCATTGTGCGTCACGCGGTTCAGCATTTGCAGATAGGCAGGATCGTTGTCGTCAACACGGGTATTTTCCAGTGAGACGTCTTTGTTCTTTTGCAGGTTTTTCGCATTGCCGCTGTGGCGCTCTTCACCATGCCAGTATTTGATTTTCTTGATCAGCGTGTTTTTATGCAGCTCAGCACCCATCAGATGGGTGGCAGGTACCAGGATAACACCGATCAGGATCGAAACCACGATCGCGGAAAATTCAGCCTGGTTGGCGGAGATGTTGTTGGCGATAAACGGCGACAGTACCAGGGCAAAAATAAAGGCTTCGAGCAACACCAGCGCAATACTGCCGGCCCACAGCAGCGGCCCCGTCGGCTTACGGCCGCGTTCATCGACTTTATTCAGGTAATTGACGCAGCGCAGATAGAAATCCGCATCCAGATTTGACGTTTTGTAATACTGCCAGTATTTGGCGCAAATCGCCTCTTCCGCCGGATACCATGCATGGCCGCCGGTGCCCTTGCGGCGCGGCTCGTTGCTGCGTGACAGGCGTGCCACATGGCCAAACAGCGGCAGGCCGCTCATCAGGTTGAGGAAGAAGTAACTGACCTGGTCCCACCAGCGAATAAAAATAATCACCAGCGCCATCAGGCCGAGCAGCGGCCAGAAGATATAGCGATAAAGTGAAATGGTTTCAGCGATAGTCTGGAATAATTCCATGTTTTATTTCCTTAAATTAGCCGCGTTGCGGGGTGTAACCCGCCATCCAGGCCTGACTGTGATTGTTGTAGAACAGCTGACCTTGCTGGGCTTTGGTTTTTTCTTTTGGTACTAACAGGTCGATGCAGGAAATCGCCTGCTGTTTTTCATTTTGCAGGTACACGCGATAGAGAATGTCGTTTTCCCCTTCCCAGGCATTCGCCCGTGCGCTGACTGGCGCATCGGCTTTGCGGTTGCCTTTTGACTGATAGTCACGGGTGATAAACACGCGCGGGTTTTCGGTAACGGTGGCGTCATCACGCAACACTTTCACTGGCGACAGGGTCACCAGATGGCCGTTGACCAGCCCAGCCCAGGCGCGGCCGTTCATGCCGGTAAAGTATTCACGTGTTTCATGGGTTTCCACCGCCTTGCCGCTGGCAAGGTTTTTCGCCTGGCCACTGACACGCGCGCTGTCCGCAAGGCAGCTCATCGCAGCGCCACTGGCATTCGCGCTGGCGATCAGCCCGCCTTTGTTACTCAGTGGCTTCAGATTCGCAGCGATGGACTGTACGCCTGCGTTCACGCGCTGGCCGCCGAAATCAACAATCGCGGCGTTGCCGGAAGTGTCGCTGCTACGCGCATCGGGCGCGGATACAGCTGCAGTTGCTGAAGGCGATGCGGTGTTGCCACTGCTGGCGGAGGAAGCGCGGCTTTTACTTTTTGCCTCCGCGCGTGCTGACGCAGTGGAACTTGTTGCCCTGCGGCTGTTGCTGGCTGCTGCACTCTGCTGGGTGGCAGCACCGTAACGCAGGTAAGCAAGGTTGTTACCTTCCTGCTCCAGACGCTGTTTTAACAGCGCTTCGCTGGCAAGGCCGGTAATTTCCACGCGGCGGTTAGCGGCGCGTCCTGTGTCGCTGGTATTGTCGGCCAGCGGACGTGAGGAGCCTGCGCCCTGGAAATAAAGATTTTTCGCACTGAGTCCTGCGCGTTCCAGCACACGTCCGACATTTTGTGCGCGCTGTTCAGACAGGCGCTGATTCCATTCTGCGCTGCCAGTGGCGTCAGTATGGCCTACCACCAGAATCACGCCGCCCTGATCGCCCTGTTTCATCGCGGCAGCGATTTTCTGCACCTGTCGCAGGCCACTGGCGGAGAGCTGCGCACTGTTGGTGTCGAACATGCCTTTATCTTCTACCTGCGCCACCAGGCCAACGGTTTGCTTGTTGCTGTTCGCCGCGGCCTCCAGTGGACGGGTACTGATGGCGATATGTTCCTCTGCGGCGACCTGCGCCAGCGCTTTCTCGCGGTTTTGCCAGATATTGCCTACGGCACAACCTGCAATACCGCCGACCAGCCCACCCGCCAGCGCTTTTTTCGCATCGCCGGTAATCAGATAAGTCAGTCCGCCGCCAAGTGCCGCGCCGCCCACACAGCCAATCGCCGTGCCATAATCCTGTCCTGCCTGATGGATGCTGGTGCAACTGGAGGTCAGCAGTGCTGTTGCGACCAGCAGGCTGGTTTTCCTGAATCGATAGCGTTCCAAATTCTCTCCTTGTCCCTTTAAATTGCAGCCCTGTCTGAGACCGCCACTCTTTTTTGGCGTAATCAGTTGTCTCTTATTTATCCGCTTATATAAGGTATTGTGATTCCATACGCGCGGCAGGACGCATAACGCGTTTTCACGCTGTTGTGACGACAGAATTTTTTCAGGTTAATTGGCCTTTATGGCAACAGAACTGCTGAATCATTGACGCTGGCGCCACATCATCCTGAATATTCTGCTCCTGACTGCCAGTGACCCGCAGCTGGTTGGCTACACACAACGTAATGGTCTAATTTCACAGAAAAAAATAACATTGCATAGCAGAGTAAGAAACGTCCGAATGGTAGAGTAAATTCGCGCGCCGGGTCAACAATTAGCAAAGATTTAGTAAATATAAGTAAATTCTTATACGCATAGCTTATCCGGCGGAAGGATCCCGCCAGCCAGCGTATCAGGTATCATTCGCTACTGAGCATCATCAGACTGATAAAGGAATCACCATGTCCGACGCTTCTGCTGCACAGGCTGACTGGGATAATGCACCCGACGCCACCCGCCTGGCGCGGGCGATTACGCCGCGGGTGGCGCGTCATCCTTTGCAAAGCGGCATTCATCCGCTGGAGGAGGGGCTGGATGCCTTTGCCGCACGCTATCTGCTGATCTCTATGGCCGAACGCAGCATCGATGTGCAGTACTATATCTGGCAAAACGATATGTCCGGGCGCTTGCTGTTCAGCGCCCTGCTGGAGGCGGCAGATCGCGGGGTGAAAGTGCGTCTGCTGCTGGACGACAATAACACCATGGGGCTGGATCGCACGCTGAGCGAGCTGAACCGCCATGCCAATATCGACGTGCGTCTGTTTAATCCCTTCTCGTTCCGTACCCTGCGCGCACTGGGTTATCTCAGCGACTTCGCTCGTCTCAATCGTCGGATGCATAACAAGAGCTTTACCGTTGATGATATCGCCACCATCGTCGGCGGGCGCAATATCGGTGACGAGTATTTTGCCGCTGGTGATGAGCCGCTGTTTTCCGACCTGGACGTGCTGGCTATTGGCGCCGTGGTGAGAGAAGTGAGTGCGGATTTCGAGCGCTACTGGTGCAGTCGCGCGGTCTCGCCGCTGCAGTCGGTGGTGGATGCCGCTGACGACACGGCGGATTCTGCGGTGCGTTTGCCGGAGGAGTGGCGCGCGAACCCGCAGGTGCAGCAATATCTGCAGCGGCTGCACAACGCTTCTTTTGTCAGCCAGCTGGAGAGTGGTGAGTTAAAACTGATTTGGGCAAAGACGCGTTTACTGAGTGACGATCCGCGTAAGGGGCTGGGCCGGGCGCGCGCCTCCACGCTATTGCCGCAGCGTATGCTGGAGGTGATTGGTACGCCGCGTCAGCAGTTCGACATCATTTCCGCCTATTTTGTCCCGACGCGCGCTGGCGTGGCGCAGCTGGTGGCGCTGAAACGTCGCGGCGTCAATATCGCCATTCTGACCAACTCGCTGGCGGCAAATGACGTGTCGATTGTCCATGCCGGCTACGCCAAATGGCGCAAACGGCTGCTGCGTCGCGGCATTGCGCTGTATGAGATGAAGCCGGGCAATGATGTTCCTGACGCCACTCACGATCGCGGTCTGACCGGGCACTCCGGCTCCAGCCTGCATGCGAAAACCTTTAGTGTCGACAACCAGAAAGTGTTTATCGGTTCATTTAACTTCGACCCGCGTTCAGCGGTGCTGAATACCGAAATGGGCTTTGTGATTGACAGTGAAGCGCTGGCAACGGCTGTACATGACCGCTTTACTCAGCGGATGCGTGACAAAGCCTGGAAACTGCGGCTGGATCGCTGGGGACGGATTAACTGGGTGGAATATGAAGGCGAAGCGGGGGAGGTGGTACATAAACATGAACCGCGCACACGGCTGATGCAGCGCTTACTGGTGCGTCTGGTGTGGCGTTTGCCAATCGAGTGGTTGCTGTAAACGGCGGGGCAGCTCCCCGCCGTTCAGGCATCAGGCGTTCGCTGGCTGTGGTTTGCCGGAGAACAGGAAGCGCAATACAGGTATGCGCAGATGAATCTCATACAGCAGGAAAGCGATGCCAAAGACAAACGCCAGACCGACAAAGAAGCCCAGCGTGTCATTGCTAATCGACGGCGTAATAAAGATGCCGTACAGCAGCGTCAGCGGGTGGTGCACCAGGTAAATAAACAGCGAAGCATTCACCAGGTAAGTGACGCGGGGTGAGTGCGAGTTCAGCAGGCGGTGGCCGAAGGCAAACAACACATTCACCATCCACACGCCCAGCGGCATGGTAATCAGCACATCAATCTCATACAGCCAGCCTTCGCCGACGTTGTAGCGCTGGTTCAGCATATAGGCGATAAACGCCACTGCGGCACCGACCAGTGTCCACGGGTTGAACTTCACCAGCAGCGCTTTGATCGCCTCATGTTTCCACGCCAGTGCTCCCAGCATAAAGAACGGCAGATAGAACAGCGTCTGCATCACGGCAAAATTAAACAGCGCATCGCGCAGTAAATCCGGCTGGAAGATAAACAGCAGGCGACGGATGGTGCCCCAAATCAGCGCAAAAGCGATAAAACTCAGCGTTAATTTTGTCCAGTTAAGCTCGGAATAGTCCGTTTTTTCCGCCCGTCGATAACCGAAATCACGCAGGATACGGAAGGTTAACAGACTCAAGGTGGTCAGCAGCACCAGCACTAACAGGAACCATAAATGAGAGATCAAATTCCACGCCAGCGCGTTGTATTTGTCATACAGCGAGAAGCTCGGCCAGTCACCCACGGCGGCAGTCCAGTCTTTCAGCAGGAAAAATTGCGGCAGCGTCAGTAACGGCACGGCGGTCAGCATCGGAATGGCGACGCGCTCCACGCGCACTTTCAGCCAGCGCTGCGGCTGGTAACGCAGGTACAACATATAGGAAAAGTACCCTGAAATAACAAAGAATACCTGCATACGGAAGGCGTGGATCACGTCGTTCAGCACCGTCAGCCAGACGCTGGTTTCCGCACTGTTTACCGACCACTGATGGCTGGAGTAAATCAGGGATAAATGAAATGGCACACCCAGCAGCATCAGGTATGCGCGGATGGAATCCAGGAAGTACTCACGCTGTGGTTTTTTTATGCTCATAGTTATCCATTTTTTGACCAAATTAATGCTCTGGCTCGCCCTGAACCAGGCTAAAGCATGGGCTTACTTTACTGTAGCAACAAAGAGTATACTATCAGCCAAATCCGTATCCGCTAAACGCTTGAGATACGGGCGCTTAGCGAGCAAATACACGGGAACAAAATCCCGCACAGGCTGTCGGAAACCAGAATTATCCATTAAGATTTACCGGATTGCTCTAAGCACACGAAAGGGGGAGATGTGCTGATTAAAATGAAAAATGAACCAAAACTGATGAAGATGCGCGGGATTGGCGCGGCAGTTTTGCTTTCGCTGTATGCCAGCTCAGGCTGGGCGTTCAGCATCGATGATGTGGCAAAGCAGGCACAAGAGTTAGCCGGAAAGGGTTTTGAAACCCCCAAAAGCAATTTACCTTCACAATTTCGTGATATGAAATTTGCTGATTACCAGCAAATTCAGTTTAACCACGATAAAGCGTACTGGAGCAAGCTGAAGACCCCATTCAAGCTTGAGTTCTATCACCAGGGCATGTATTTCGATATGCCGGTGAAACTAAACGAAGTGACCGCCACCACCGTGCGCGAGATCAAATACAATCCTGATCTGTTTACTTTCGGTAGCGTTAAACACGATCCGGAAACCGTGAAAAACCTGGGTTACGCCGGTTTCAAAGTGCTTTATCCGCTGAACAGCAAAGATAAGCACGATGAAATCAGCAGCTTCCTCGGTGCGAGCTATTTCCGCGTGATTGGCGGCGACCAGGTTTATGGCCTGTCCGCACGTGGTCTGGCGATTGACACCGCACTGCCGTCTGGCGAAGAGTTCCCGCGCTTTAAAGAGTACTGGGTGGAGCGGCCAAAACCGCAGGATAAACATCTGGTCATCTACGCGCTGCTGGATTCACCGCGCGCGGCGGGTGCATACCGCTTTATTATCCGTCCAGGCAAAGAAACTGTGGTCGACGTGCAGTCGAAAATCTACCTGCGTGACAACGTGGGTAAACTGGGCGTGGCGCCGCTGACCAGTATGTTCCTGTTTGGCCCAAATCAGCCTTCTCCGATAGTGAACTATCGTCCGGAACTGCATGATTCCAATGGTCTCTCCATTCATGCCGGTAACGGCGAGTGGATCTGGCGTCCGCTGAATAATCCGAAGCATCTGGCGGTCAGCACCTTTACCGTCGAGAATCCGAAAGGATTTGGCCTGCTGCAGCGTGGTCGTGATTTCAGTCAGTTCCAGGATCTGGATGACCGTTATGACAAGCGTCCAAGCGGCTGGGTAGAGCCACAGGGCGACTGGGGTAAAGGCCGTGTTGAGCTGGTGGAAATCCCGACGGCGGACGAAACCAACGACAACATCGTTGCCTTCTGGTCTCCGGAATCTCTGCCGGAGCCAGGTAAAGAGATGAACTTTAACTATCGTCTGCACTTCACGCGCGACGAAGGTCAGCTGCACTCGCCGGAAACGGCGTATGTGAAGAGCACGCTGCGCTCTACCGGCGATGTGAAACAGTCCAATCTGGTGCGCCAGCCTGACGGCACTATCGCCTTCCTGGTCGACTTTGTTGGCCCGGATATGAGCAAGCTGGCGGCGAACACCCCGGTTGCCCCGCAGGTGAGTGTGGGTGCTAACGGTGAAGTGGTCGAGCAAAGCGTGCGCTACAACGCCGTGACCAAAGGCTGGCGTTTGACGCTGCGTCTGCGTGTGAAAGACAACAAGCAAGCTACCGAAATGCGTGCCGCGCTGGTCAATGGCGACAAAACGCTGACGGAAACCTGGAGCTATCAGTTGCCTGCCAATGAATAAGTCAACCGTAACCCCTGCTGATTATATCGACTTGCTGCCTGCTTCCGCTGAGCGGAAGCAGGGACTGCAACAGGCGCTGCCCGAAACGGGCGCGCCTGATGAAGTCTGGAGCAAGCTTCACCGCGAACTGGGCCAGGATGGCCCGGCAGAAAGCCGCGCGGACGACACGCCGCTCGAATCGGTTAAATCCCGTATCGAGATGGCGTGGCCGGACTCCGTGGCCGGCGGTGAACAATTCGATCACGATTATGTCGGCCGCACCACGCTGAAAGCGATGCCGCCGGTAAAACGTTCACTGATGTTCCCGGAAGCCTGGCGCACTAACCCGCTGGCGCGCGCCTGGGACTCACTGCGTGGCCGCAAGTCCACCCATCGTTATGCCAGCGCCGAAGAGCAGAAATCAGAAGATAAATGGCGTCATGTTGGTTCCGTACGTCGCTATATCCTGTTGCTGCTGACGCTGATGCAGACCGTGGTCGCCACCTGGTATATGAAAACCATCCTGCCGTATCAGGGCTGGGCGCTGATCGATCCGATGGAGATGATCAACCAGAACTGGCAGCAGTCGTTCCTGCAAATCCTGCCGTATATCCTGCAGACCGGGATTCTGTTCCTGTTCGCTATTCTGTTCTGCTGGGTCTCGGCCGGTTTCTGGACCGCGCTGATGGGCTTCCTGCAGCTGCTGATTGGCCGCGACAAATACAGTATCTCCTATGCCACCACGGGCGATGAGCCGATTAACCCGGAACATCGCACCGCACTGATTATGCCGATCTGTAACGAGGACGTAGAGCGCGTGTTCGCCGGTCTGCGCGCCACCTGGGAATCGGTGGTGCGTACCGGTGAGCAGCAGCACTTTGACGTCTACATCCTCAGTGACAGCTACGACGCTGATATCGCAATGGCGGAGCAAAAGGCGTGGATGGAGCTGGTGCGTGATGTCGGTGGCGCGGGTAAGATTTTCTACCGTCGCCGTCGCCGCCGTGTGAAGCGTAAAAGCGGCAACATCGATGACTTCTGCCGCCGCTGGGGCAGCCAGTACAGTTATATGGTGGTGCTGGATGCGGACAGCGTGATGAGCGGTGATTGTCTTACCGGTCTGGTGCGCATGATGGAAGCCAACCCGAATGCCGGTATCATCCAGTCGTCGCCGAAAGCGTCCGGCATGGATACCCTGTATGCGCGTTGCCAGCAGTTCGCTACCCGTGTTTATGGCCCGCTGTTTACCGCCGGTCTGCACTTCTGGCAACTGGGTGAATCGCACTACTGGGGGCATAACGCTATTATCCGCGTGCAGCCGTTTATCGAGCACTGTGCGCTGGCGCCGCTGCCGGGCGAAGGTTCGTTTGCCGGTTCGATTCTGTCCCATGACTTCGTTGAAGCTGCGCTGATGCGCCGTGCTGGCTGGGGCGTGTGGATAGCCTACGACCTGCCGGGTTCTTATGAAGAGCTGCCGCCAAACCTGCTGGATGAGCTGAAGCGTGACCGCCGCTGGTGTCACGGTAACCTGATGAACTTCCGCCTGTTCCTGGTGAAAGGGATGCACCCGGTGCACCGTGCGGTGTTTCTGACTGGCGTAATGTCTTATCTCTCCGCGCCATTGTGGTTTATGTTCCTTGCGCTCTCCACGGCCCTGCAGGTGGTGCATACGCTGATGGAGCCGCAGTACTTCCTGCAGCCGCGGCAGCTGTTCCCGGTCTGGCCGCAGTGGCGTCCGGAACTGGCGATCGCGCTGTTCTCCACCACCCTGGTGCTGCTGTTCCTGCCGAAACTGCTGAGCGTGGTGCTGATCTGGTGCAAAGGCGCGAAAGCCTACGGCGGTGCGCTGCGTCTGTTTGTCTCGCTGCTGCTGGAGATGCTGTTCTCAGTGTTGCTGGCGCCGGTGCGTATGCTGTTCCATACCGTGTTTGTGGTCAGCGCGTTCCTTGGCTGGGAAGTGGTGTGGAATTCGCCGCAGCGTGATGACGACGCTACTCCGTGGAGCGAAGCCTTTGCCCGTCATGGTTCACAGCTGCTGCTGGGTGCCGTGTGGGCGATTGGTATGGGCTGGCTGGACCTCAACTTCCTGTGGTGGCTGGCGCCGATTGTCTTCTCACTGATTCTGTCGCCGTTTGTCTCGGTGGTATCGAGCCGCGCGACTTTAGGGCAGAAAACTAAGCGCGCCAAACTGTTCCTGATCCCGGAAGAGTATGAACCGCCGCAGGAACTGCGTGATACCGATGCTTATCTGCAGCAGAACCGTGAACGAGCGCTGAAAAATGGCTTTATGCACGCGCTTTTCCACCCATCGTTCAATGCGCTGGCCAGCGCGATGGCGACGTCACGTCACCTGAAGAGCGATCTGCTGGAGTTCTCGCGCGATCGTCGTGTCGAGCAGGCGCTGAGCGATTCGCCTGAGAAGCTGAACCGCGATCAACGACTGCAGTTGTTAAGCGATCCGGTCACTCTGGCGCGTCTGCACTATCATCTGTGGCAGAACGCTGATAAGTATCATGACTGGTTTGAACAATACCAGACCGTGAAACTGAATCCGCTGGCGCTGCAGGCGACGGATAAAGCGAAGCTGTAATCACCCGTCACAAGGCTACAACCTTGTGGCAGGTAAGAAACAGAACTCTCGTTCGCAGCCGGACGAGGAAAGGCGGCAGAAATGCCGCCTTTTTTACGCTACATTTACAGACAATATGCGCACGCCTGTTGCCACAGGCACGGTAGAATAAGCGCCGAGAAAAAAGATGAGAACGGGCATGATAGCGAAAATGGGCCGACTGGCCGTAACGGGTGTTTGCGTTATAGCATTAACGGGATGCGGCAGTATTATCAGCCGGACGGTTGCCGGCCAGGGGCAGGGCCATCAGTATTACCCCGGGGTGCGCTGGGATGTCCGTGACACCCCGTGGCGCTTTCTGACGATTATCGATCTGCCCTTGTCGCTGGTAGCAGATACGCTGTTGCTGCCGGTGGATATGAAACACGGGCCTTACGAATAATTAGCGTTCTCTGTCGCCATAATCATTGTCAGCATCTGTGTTGTCGTCTTCCCACTCTTCAGCCGCGGCGCGACCCTCTTCGCTGTCCAGCGGAGGCTCCAGCTGAAATTCCCCTTCGTCCCACTCATACAGGGTATTTTCCGCCTGCCACTCCTGGCGCAGCTCAATCTCATCGAAGTCGCCATCGAAAATCGCCTGAGCGGCTTCACCGCTGCGAATCGGCAAACATTCACCGGCATCACCTTCGTCAGTAAAAAACTCCGCCTGCCACATAATGTCGCCATCCTGCATCACATATTTCTGCAAGCCAAACTGGCCGATCGCGGCTTCATCTTCCGTAAGATCAGGATTGTTCGCCAGATACTCTTCGCGCGCGTTATCAATGGCCTCTTCCAGGGTGGAAAATAGTGACATGTTTGCCTCCTTTACCTGTGCAACGTGATTTCCACAAAGAATAGTCGAAGATTTGAAGGGTAAAGCCGGTGAGGGGGATTTTTTTATCCCGGCCTATCAGCGCGTTAAAGAGTAACCCGCCTGCTGCCTGGTCTGCCTGCGGTTGGGTTTCACTGACTAAATCGGGTATTTTTTACTGCCCGGTAAAGGGGTTATCAGGCACTCATGCTGACAGGCGTAACCGGCTGGCCTACAATGGGCATTTTCCGGCTTTAATCCTCTGAAACCATTACTCTTTCAGAATTTGACGCAGTGCATTTCCCCATACAATACGTAATGATACTATCATTACAACATTATTGTTGAGGGTACTACGATGAACTACATGAAGGAGTCTGCGTATCACCATGTCGAAGAGTCACAATCGATGGTGACCATCACGCGCAAGAAGGGCACCCGCTGCGAGCATTTCAACCAGATCGTGGATGAAGTGCTGCACGAGCATATCGACGCGAAAACCCATATCGACAGTGACAGCGGCGGTTACGACAAAGTTATTATCCTGAAATAATGTGGGGGCGCGATGCCCCCGTTTAATTATCCCGCTTACTCTTCTGTGAGATTGCGACTCGCGTCAGGCTGAGTGCCCTGCCGCAGCGTCAGCCACGAGTAGAGGGTGTTAAACAACACCACCAGCGCGGTAACCAGAAATACGGCGCGAAATCCCCAGTTAGCGGAGACTGCCGCCCCCATCAGTGGCCCTGATACATTGCCGATATCACGAAACGACTGGTTGTAGCTGAACAGGCGTCCGGCGACCTTGTTGCTGGCGTTGTAGATCAGCAGGGTCTGTACCGCAGGCAACAGTGCGCCATCCGCTGCACCCAGCAGAAAACGCAGAATCCCCAGCTGCAGCGGCGACTGTACCATCGACATCGGGATCAGCAGCAGGACGGAGATCATTAACATAACAATCAGGATGCGTTCCGGGCCGATGCGGTCGCCGAGCTGACCCAGTCGTGGCGCACTGATTAGCGCTGCCACGCCGGGTATTGAGGCAATCATGCCGCTGATAAACGCCAGGTTCTGCGTGTGACCTGCCAGCTCACGCACATACAGCGTCAGAATCGGTGCGATTGAGCCGGTGGCAATCTGAATGATCATGGTGGTAATAAACAGTGCCAGCACCAGCCGGGGATTTTTCAGTGATGAAAACACCTGGCGCATATGCAGCATGTCTTTTTTCTGCACCGGAATAAACGACTCGCGCACAAAGCACAACGTAATGATAAAGCACAGGAACAGCACGGCGGCGGTGATATAAAATACCATGCGTAAGCCAAAGGTATCCGCCAGCAGGCCGCCAATCAGTGGACCTATCAGCGCACCGCTGACTGCGCCGGTAGAGAGCGTACCGAGCGCCCAGCCGCTTTTATTGCGTGGCGCCTGAGTGGCGATGAGCGCATTGGCATTCGGCACAAAGCCCCCCAGTAACCCCAGCAGCGCGCGCAGTACCAGTAATTGCCAGATATTGCTGGCAAATCCCATTAGCAGCATTACCACTGACATGCCCAGCGCTGAGCGCAGCAGCATGATTTTCCGCCCTTTGCGGTCCGCCAGTCCGCCCCAGAACGGCGAAGCAATAGCCGAGAACAGAAAGGTAATACTGAACACCACGCCGGACCAGATATTCAGCTGTTGCGGGTCAGTGACGCCGAGAACTTCGACATACAGGGAGAGAAAAGGCATCACCAGACTGAAAGCCATTCCGGTGAGAAAGCAGCCCAGCCAGGCAATATAAAGATTGCGAATCCAGTTAAGCGGTGTGTCGTCCGCCGACATATTGCGGCTTCCTTTCTGCATTATAAGCAAGCTAACTATATTAGCGCCTGGCGACCTGATTACAAGGGAGGAAAGCGGCAATCAATATGAAGCAGATAAAAAAGGCGGGGGAGTTTGATATGGGTCAGTTAAGGCAGGCTTGCGTCGATTGCCTGGGCAATATTCCCGATCGGCTCCTTCCCCCGCGTGGCGGCGAAGGCTGGGATGGGGAACTGCTGACTCCGTATCGTCTTTCCCCTCCTTAACCCTCCCCCATTTTATGGGGGAGGGGATAGTGATACCGCGGCTCCATTCTGCCAGGGAGGGGGCGGTCCACTGCGCCTTCTGCGGGATTAAAGAATCAATACAGCGATGCCTCGCCCTCAGGGCGCGTCTTAAAGCGGCGGTGCAGCCACATATACTGGTCTGGCGCCATCAGTACGCCTTCTTCCACCACTTTATTCATACGCGCAGCGGTGACGCTTTCATCATCCAGCGGCATATCGGTTACGTCCGGCATAATGATCATTTCATAGCCTTTGCCGTGCGGCAGACGACGCGGAACAAAAGGGATCACCGCCGGGCTGGCGCTGCGAATCAGCAGATAGCTGCCTTTAGTGGTGGCGGCTTTTTCGACGCCAAAGAAAGGCACAAACACGCTGCTGCGCGGGCCGTAGTCATGATCCGGCGCATACCAGATAATGTCGCCGTTCTTCAGTGCGCGGATCATCCCTTTCAGATCTTTGCGGTCAAGCATGCTTTTATTGGAACGCATCCGTCCCCAGGTTTGCAGCCAGTCGAGCAGCTTATTGTCATTTGGCCGGTAGACGCCAATACCCGGGTTATAAATACCAAAAATTCGTGCGCCCAGTTCCAGCGTGAGGAAGTGCATACCGATCAGCAGCACCCCTTTTTGTTGCGCGCGCGCGCGATCCAGATGTTCCAGTCCGCTGACGGCGAACCAGTGTTTGATACGCCAGTCCGGCCAGAACCACGCCATGCCGGTCTCCAGCAGACCCATACCGACCGATTCAAAGTTGCGCACCACCATCGCTTCGCGCTCCGCTTCCGGCATGGTGGGGAAACTCAGCTCCAGGTTGCGGCGTGCGACATCGACACGTTTTTTCAGAAAACGCATTGATAAGCGTCCCAGACCACATCCGAGGTAGTAAAGCACCGGGTAAGGAAGTAACACAATCAGGTACAGCAGCGAGATGCCAATCCAGCTGAACCAGTAACGCGGGTGCAATAATTCGCGAGAAAATTGGGGCAGTTGAGTCATGTTTTTCCAGTTAAAATTTTTCAGGTCAATATTATGGCTTTCATTCGTCCTGTTGATTATGGCCTATTGTGCCATTTTTTGGTTGCTTGCTGAAATAAGTGGCTGGTTTTTTGAGCCTTGTCAGTACGTAAGGTCGCTGTGTGTGGCAAGAAAGTCAGCCGCGATGCTATTAATTCAGGCGAAATCAGGTATCATGACGCCGCTAAAATTTCTCTCAGTTGTTTACAGGAAAAAACACCATGCCAGTGTTACATAACCTTGTGTCCAATGAAGAGCTGAAGGCGCGCATGCTGGCTGAAACTGAGCCGCGCACCACAGTCTCTTTCTATAAGTACTTCACCATCACCGATCCGAAAGCGTTTCGCGACGCCCTGTGGAAAACCTTTACTGCCCTGAACGTTTTTGGCCGCGTTTATGTCGCCCGTGAAGGGATTAATGCGCAAATCAGCGTGCCGCAAAGCCGTTATGAAGCGATGAAAGAGGCGCTGTATGCCTTCGATCCGGCGCTGAATAACCTGCGAATGAACATTGCGCTGGACGATGACGGCAAATCCTTCTGGGTACTACGGCTGAAAGTGCGTGAGCGCATTGTGGCGGATGGTATTGACGATGACAGCTTTGACGCCAGTAATGTCGGAAAATATCTGAAAGCGGACGAAGTGAACGCCATGCTGGACGATCCTGATGCGGTGTTCGTCGATATGCGCAACCACTATGAGTACGAAGTCGGCCACTTCGATGACGCGCTGGAAATTCCCGCAGATACCTTCCGCGATCAGCTGCCGATGGCGGTTGATATGCTGCAGGAAGATAAAGAGAAGAAGATCGTGATGTACTGCACTGGCGGTATTCGTTGCGAAAAAGCCAGCGCCTGGATGCTGCATAACGGTTTCGAAAACGTCTATCACATCGAAGGTGGCATTATCGAGTATACCCGTCGCGCGCGCGAACAGGGTTTACCGGTGCGTTTCAAAGGCAAGAACTTTGTGTTTGATGAGCGTATGGGTGAGCGCATTTCTGATGATGTTATCGCCAACTGCCATCAGTGCGGGGCGGTGTGTGATACCCACGTAAACTGCAAAAACGACGGCTGCCACCTGCTGTTTATCCAGTGCCCGGCGTGTGCGGAGAAATACCAGCACTGCTGCAGTCCACAGTGTATGGAAGAGCTGGTACTGTCGCCGGAAGAGCAGCGAGCACGTCGTGCGGGACGCGAGAATGGCAATAAAATTTTCAACAAGTCGCGCGGCCTGCTGAACAGCACGCTGCAGATCCCGGATCCGGAATAAGCGTTAGCGAACTGGCTCTCAGGGAGAACACCCTGCAAACGTTGCGGGGTGTTCTTCACTGGTGCTGGCAGTGGCTTGCGGCGAGGCATTAACCCCTTACTGGCGCACGCCTTCCACCGAAATAATCAGCTCAACCTTCTGGGATGCCGGGCCAAGATCTTTATCGATACCGAAATCTTTCAGCGCGAACTCACCTTCTGCTTCAAAACCTGCGCGGTAGCCACCCCATGGATCTTTACCTTCACCGATTTTCTTCGCTTCCAGCGTCACTGGCTTGGTGACGCCATTCAGCGTCAGATTACCGGTAATTTTTAGCTCGTCACCCTCTTTCTTCACCTCAGTAGAGACAAAGGTCGCCTGTGGATGTTTCGCCACGTTCAGGAAGTCGCCACTGCGGATATGCTTGTCACGCTCGGCGTGGTTGGTGTCCACGCTGTTGGTATTAATCGTCACATTCACTTTATCAGCGGACGGATTCTTCTCATCAAAAGTGAAGGTGCCGTCGAAATCTTTAAAAGTACCGTACAGCCAGCTGTAACCGAGGTGCTGAATACGGAACTGGACGAAGGCGTGCTGACCCTCTTTATCGATTTTGTAGTCAGCAGCGGCGGCGGAACCTGCACCCAGCAGCAGGGCGGCAGTAGTCAGTCCTAAGAGGCTCTTTTTCAACATGTCAGTTCTCCATTTAGCAACAGTTAATCAATACGATGACCCAGCATCCGTTTTAAGGTGATATCCCGGTCAATAAAGTGATGTTTCAGCGCGGCAAGGCCATGCAGGACAGAAATAATCACTACTGCCCACGCCAGATACAGATGGATGTCACCCGCCAGATCGGCCTGTTCGCCACTGCCCGCAAGGGTAGCTGGTACGGAAACCAGGCCAAATACATCAATAGGCGCGCCGTCAGCGGTTGAGATCAGATAGCCGGTAATCAAAATGGCGAACAGCAGCAGATACAACATCAGGTGTGCACCGACAGCGGTGACGCGCACCAGCGGCGAATAGCTGCTGAGTGGTTTCGGTGGCGGAGAGATAAAGCGCCAGGCGAGGCGGGCGATCATGACGGCGAACAGCACCATGCCAATGCTTTTATGCAGTTCAGGGGCCTGGTGATACCAGTTGTCATAGTAGCCCAGCGTCACCATCCACAAGCCAAGGCCAAACATGCCATATACGGCCAAAGCCACCAGCCAGTGCACGATGATCGAGACCGAGCCAAAACGGGTTGATGTATTTCTTAACGGCATAAAGAGTGTCCGCAAAATCGTTAATGGTAATGAGACTGTACAACTGGACACAAAAATGCAACCAGTAGTTTACGTTACGAATAAATTAATCATTCTTGTTGATTTTATTTGAATGACATTTTGATGTTGAATTCAGTTTTATCGTAAAACCGCGGTCTTTTTCACATCTTCTTCTGACGTTATCAAGTTTAGCTCTGTAAAATGAAGCTGAGGTGATTTTTTGATTAATTCTAAAAAATTGAATGTTTGTTAAATTAAATGTCAGCGATTGTCATTTTATGTAAGTGCGGGTGGGTAGTTTACTGCCGGTAAGGTCTCGGTCTTGCTAAGCGGCGACAGGCCGTCAGGTTGAAAAAAGGGGCCTGTGTGAAGTGAGGAAAATAACGATGGAAACCGTAACCGTGATAATTTTTACGGGCGCGATAACTCGCTGCGGAAATATTAGCTGAGTGTGAAGGAGGCGACCGTTATATTGCGTCGCCTTTGACCGGTTATTTAAATCGCGCCAGAGAGAATGGCGTTAAGTCAAATTCACTGCTCTGCCCGGCGGCAAATTTGGCAGCAATTTCACCCAGCACGCTGGCGAATTTAAATCCATGCCCACTTAGTCCGCTAATGATTAAGCGTTGCGGGTGACCGGGTTGGGTATCAATAATAAAGTCTTCATCCGGCGAATTATCATAGGTGCAGGCTGCACCATGCAAACAGACGCCGACGCCCGGCAGGAAACGGCGCATAAAATTAAACACCTCGCTGCCATCTTCGGCAAAAGCGCCAAAAGGTTTACGCTGCTCAGGATGATCAATCGGCTGTCCACCCTGATGTTTGCCCACTTTTAGCGCATTATTGTCAGCCGGGAAACCGTAATACTGCAGGCCATCCGCCATTTCGACGCTAAAGGCCGGAAACTTGTTATTCTCACTGTAGCGGCCATCCGCCTGGTGCCAGGAAAAAACTTTGCGCACTGGCGTAACGGGAAGTTCGGGGCAGAGTGTTTTAACCCAGGTTCCGGCGCTGATGAGCAGGCGGCGCGCGCGAAAACGGCCATCCGCGGTGTGGACGACTTCCAGTTCGTCTTGTTTTTCAATACGGTGTACGGCACAGTTAAACAACTGTGCGCAGCCCGCTTTTTCCGCCAGGCTGATCCAGCTGCGGATCGCCACCTCGCATTTCAGGTAGCCGGACTGCGGTTCAAAGACGCCAGTGTAGCCGTCAGGGACTTCAAACTGTGGCCAGCGTTTTCGCACTTCATCGGCCTGCAGCACCTGCACGTTAAGGTTAAATTCGCGGGCGCTGTCGATGACGTTGTTAATAAATGTGGACGCGACTGGCGCCAGATTAAGTACGCCACTGCGCTGCATAATGCGCTCGCCGCTGAGCTGTTCCAGTTGATCCCACAGTTGCTGCGCGCGCAGCACCAGCGGCACATAGCGTGCGCCTTCGCCGTAGGCGTGGCGAATTAAACGGGTTTCGCCATGATGGCTGCCTTGCTGATGTGGCGGATGCGCGCCATCAATCATCAACACTTTCAGACCCGCCTGGGTAGCATAAAAACCTGCGGCTGCACCAACAGAACCGCTACCCACCACGATTAAATCGTAAACCATCCGCGCTCCTCACTCCTGTAATCGGTTTCAACCAGAATAGCAAAAAGTTGCAGGCAATAAAAAGGCACCCGTGGCGGGTGCCTCAATTTGAACCAGCATTGCATTAATGCTTTTTGTAATCACGATCCTGGTAATCTGCAGCTTCGATCTTCGCGATGCCCGCTTCTAAAATAGAGATAAACTGTCTGGCGACATCCGTGGTGAGCCAATAGGTTTGTCCCACGTCGGCATCTTCCACAGCTTGCTCCCCCGATGAAAGCGAATGTAGACGAATCATCATCGCATCATAGCTGTCTACTGTGCTGATATCCCATCCAACCAGGGGATGTGTTTGGATAACATCTTTGTTTCTGTCCATTATAACCCCCTTATTACTCGCGAAAACGAAGTGATTTATCGAGGTTCAATGCGGCTTTTTTTCATAGAGCGAGTTAATTATAACAGCTTATTTAGCATTGGCAGGATGAAAAATGCGCAACCAGTAAAATGAATCGCTGGTTAAATTATATTCGGCAGAATACTTATTCACTTTAGGGGGCGGATAAAATAAAAACTCCCGCAGGGCGGGGCGGGAGTTTTTTCATTAGCTGGTCGCATCCGGCTGCGCTTTGACCAGCCCGGTGCGTTTTTCCAGTTCGCCAGCCAGACGATCAAAATGCTGTTGCATATGTTCATGATGATTCTGGTTTTGCGCTTCCAGGCGCAAACTGTGAATCATCAGTTGAGTCGATTTCTCATCCAGACAAAACGAGAGATAAGTAAAAGCATTCTCCAGCACCGTCAGGCGGCGCTGCTGATCGCGGATCAGCTCCAGTAACTCACCAAAAGTCATCGCCTCTTCAGGCTTTTCTGTAGTCATGGGTAACACCTCCTGTAAAGCATGACGGGCGCCAGAATATGTCATCATTCGATCACAGTCTATACCAGGGAATTGCCTGCGAAAGGGGAAGGGAGAAAAAGCACAGAATAAAAAAGCCGGGTGGCGACACCCGGCAAGCAACACCAGCAGTGTTAATCCGTAATAAACCAGTCGTCAGCGCTTTCCCAGGTTTCCTGCAAAATATCGCTGATCAGGTCTTTATGCTCTTTGCCTGCGCCCAGCACGCTGAGATTATTGGCGCTGGCGTAACGCACCGATACGCTGTTTTCCATTTCGGGAAACTGTTTATCGATACGTTTGGTGAGTTCCTGCGCCAGCGCATCGATGGCGCCAGCAGGCAGGGCAGTGGTTTTTGCTACAGTGACTTCAACACGCATGAGAGCCTCCGATGAATATACTGTTTATTTATACAGTTAAATGTTCAGGGAGGCAAGCGGGAAATGATAAATCAGAGCTCCACAGTCCAGTTCAGTGTTTCACCGGCAAGGAATGGCACCAGGGTGTCTTCGCCGACCGGGATGCTTTCGGTAACGGTATTGAGTTTGCGCACCAGGGTGATTTTGCCTTCATTCAGTGGCAGACCGTAGAAACGCGGGCCGTTTTCTGAGCAGAAGGCTTCGAGGTGCTGCAGCGCATTCATCTCTTCAAATACGGTGGCATAAGCAGGCAGCGAGGTTGGCGCATTGAACACGCCGGCGCAGCCGCAGCTGGATTCTTTACGGTCGCGCGTGTGTGGCGCAGTGTCGGTGCCCAGGAAGAAACGTTCGTTGCCGCTGGCGATCACGTTGCGCAGTGCTTCCTGGTGTACGTTGCGTTTTAGGATCGGCAGGCAGTACAGGTGCGGGCGCACACCACCGACCAGCATATGGTTACGGTTGAACATCAGGTGTTGTGGCGTGATGGTGGCGCCCAGGTAGCGGTTGCCAGCGGAGACGTAGTCGGCAGCCTCTTTGGTGGTGATATGTTCAAATACCACTTTCAGTTCAGGATATTTTTTGCGTAAAGGCTCCATGACCTTGTCGATAAAACGCGCTTCACGGTCAAAGATATCAATATGGCTGTCAGTCACTTCGCCGTGAATCAGCAGAGGCATGCCGATTTTTTGCATGCGTTCCAGAACAGGCGCAATGGCATCAATATTAGTGACGCCGTGGCTGGAGTTGGTAGTGGCATGGGCCGGATAGAGTTTAGCGGCGGTAAAGACGCCTGCGCTAAAGCCTGTTTCAATCTCGTTCGGGTCGAGAGAGTCGGTAAGGTAGCAGGTCATCAGCGGCTGGAAGTCATGGCCAGCAGGGGTGGCCGCCAGGATGCGTTCACGATAGGCGATGGCGCTGGCGACGCTGGTGACAGGCGGCACCAGGTTTGGCATCACAATCGCGCGACCGCACACCGCACTGGTATAAGGCAATACGGCTTTCATCATCTCATCGTCACGCAGATGGATGTGCCAGTCGTCAGGGCGGCGGATAATCAGTTGCTGGGGTTGTGCAGTCATCAGTTGTGCTCCGGCTTGGAAGGGAATTCATATGGCGCATTTCAGCCGGGATATAAGCATAAGGATAAAAGCAACCGATTGCACATGCTTTATGATTTGCGGCGGAAAAAACTGGTCTGACGGAGTGGTGTCGTCTGGAGAATCGAGATACATCGGGGCGACCATCCCGCGGTCCTGCGCGGGCAAGCCGCTCCGGAGCCATCGGGATGTTTCCCCGAAAAATGAGCACGAGAGATGTCTGTGGCGTGTCGTCTGGAGAATCGAGATACATCGGGGCGACCATCCCGCGGTCCTGCGCGGGCAAGCCGCTCCGGAGCCATCGGGATGTTTCCCCGAAAAATGAGCATGAGAGATGTCTGTGGCGTGTCGTCTGGAGAATCGAGATACATCGGGGCGACCATCCCGCGGTCCTGCGCGGGCAAGCCGCTCCGGAGCCATCGGGATGTTTCCCCGAAAAATGAGCACGAGAGATGTCTGTGGCGTGTCGTCTGGTGAATCGAGATACATCCGGGCGACCATGTTGAGGTTCTGCACAGACTGCTCCTTCCCCCGCCCGGCGGGGGAAGGCTGGGATGGGGGAGCCAATGACTCAGTGCTGCTAATTCCCTCGTCCTCACCCTCCCCAGGCAATAGGGAAGAGGCACCTGTCCGGCGCTCCGTTAATCCATAAACGGAATAATCAGCTCGCCCGGCTTCACTTCCAGTCCTTTGGCAAATTTCTTCGCCAGCGATTCTGCCTTGCTGCGGTCAGCACTCAGTACATAGGCCGGGTGCTGCTCGAAGTAGCTTTTCAGTGACTGTTCCAGATAAGGCGTCAGCGCCTGCAGCACTGACTGCATTTTTTCTGGCTGAACCTGCGCATCAACAATCTGCAGATCTTTCAGGAAAATCGCGCCTTGCTGCTGGTCAAATACCGGCTGTGTTTTCAGCGTCAGGTTCATTTCCGCCTGCTGCGGGCCAAACAGTGAGCTGATGTCGACTTTCGCCGTGCCGGTAAGCGTGACTTTGTTTGGCTCTGCCCGGCCAATCTTGCTGCTGAGGTTGCTCAGCACGATATGCGCGTTTGCCAGGCCGGAAACGCCAATATCTTTCTCATAATTATTGTGTTTTTGCAGCGCCTGGTTTACTTCCTGTTCGCTGATGCTGTACTGAGTCAATTTGCTGCAACCGGCAAGCAGGCCGATAAAAGTCAGGGCCATCAGCCCGAAAAATACCTTTTTCATTAACAGTCCTCGGTTTTTATCGATAACGCCTGTCAGCTTGCCCTGGCGGGCAGCGTTAGTCACCAGGATATCACCGAATCCCGGTAACTATTGCGCAAGGAAAAATGTCCGGCCACGCCGGACAAATATGAGAGGTGTTACAGCGCGACGGAGGAGAGCAGGTTAACCTGCGTCTGTTTCGCCATATTGTCGCGGTAATCGGCGACGCGCGAGGGATAGTCGATACCAGCCACCAGCGACAGCGAGCGCAGCAGCGGGAACAGATGGATATCATCTTCCGACAGTTCACCGTTCACGGCGTTCGCTTTGACAATCAGCTTATCCAGCTGGCGCAGGTCGTCGCTGATTTTCTTAATCAGTCCGGCGGAGTGTTGTTTCAGTTCCGTAAAGCTGCCGGCGCTGGCCTCTTTTTTGTTTTTGAAGTAGTTGCGTGCTTCCGGGGTGGCGAATTCAGCGAATGGCGCCGCCGCAATGCGCGGATAGAGTAGTTTATTGATGTACTCGTTAACATGACGCAGCCAGGTAGTGATCGCCGGGTTGGTTTTACCGGTCAGCAGCGGTGCGCCATCCAGTTTGTCGATGAAGTGGACGATATCCAGGCTTTCCGGCATCGCGCTGCCATCCTCTTTTTGCAGGATAGGGGCCATCTTCTGACCAATCAGTCGCTTTGGCGTCTCCTCGTCGTCATTGAGCAGCACCACCAGTTCAACAGGTAAATTTTTTAAACCGAAGATCATGCGTGCTTTCACGCAGTATGGGCAGTGGTCGTAGATATAGAGTTTCATCTGAGCCTCTCCTTGTCAGTGTTGCTCACGCCTTGCGGAGTGAGCAATTATTTGATCGTATTAGAGAAGTATGGTTCAGATTGGCGATGACGGCAAACTGGCGCTCAACCGCCGCTGAGCATCGCTGGCGACACCGGGCGTGGCGTGAACTGCCACCACAGTGCAAAAAGCGTAATGAATCCGATGCCGCCCAGCAGCACCCATGGCAGGTTTGGTATGGCTAAATCCTGGCCAATATCGAACATCCAGCCGCCGCCGCTGTAGCCCAACGCGCCACCGAGCGCCAGGCCCAGACGACTAAAGCCCATGTAGCTGCCACGCGCTCGTGAGCTGGCCAGCGACGCGCTGAGCGTTTCCCGCGCCGGTTCTGCAATAATCGTCCCGATGTAGAAGGTGCAGATCAGTAAAAATACCTGCTGCAGACTGCTGACCACGCCCATCGGCAGCAGGCTTAGCGTCATCAGTAATAGTCCTGCCATCAGCCGCTGCTCCAGCCGGAAGCGTTTTTCACTCCAGCGCGCCAGTGGATAGAGCAGTGTCAGCGACAGCGTCGCCTCGATGGCGTACATCCATTTTACCGCCCCAGCAGTGCCGGCAATCTGATTGACGACGATCGGCAGCATCAGCATCACCTGTACCGCAAGCGCGTAATAGCCGGTCAGAGTAAGGACGTAGGCACAGAAACGACGATCTTTCAGCACGCGCGCCATGCCTTCACGCATTGGCGTGTGAATAGTTGAGATACGCCAGGCGGGCAGCAGCAGGGCATTGCACAACGCCGCCAGCACGAAGACGCCAGCGCCAACCCAGCACACCAGGCGGAAGTCATACGCCAGCAACCAGCTGCCAATTAGCGCCCCCATCACCGCACCTGCGCTGTCCTGCATCATCAGCAGTGAGAAGAAGCGCCCGCGCTGTTGCGGACGCACCAGCTTGACCACCAGCGCAGTGCGCGGCGGATCGAACAGTGTGCCACCCAAAGCAGAAAGTACGCAGGAGAGGATCAGCACCCAGGGCTCGTGCGCCAGCGCCATGGCGGCGAAGCCTGCCGCGCGCAGTAACATGCCAATGATAATCATTGGTTTGGCGCCGAAGCGGTCGGCAATCGCGCCGCCAAAAATTCCCAGTCCCTGTTGCACCAGCTGGCGTAAACCAAGCGCGATACCCACCAGCAGCGCGGCCCAGCCCAGCTGTTCAACAAAGTGAATCGATATCAGCGGGAAGACAACAAAAAAGCCCAACACCACCAGCATGTTGTCTAATAATAGAAAGTACTGACCGAGGCGACGCGCCCGTGTAACCCGAGACATGCTTATTCCTGAGCAATGAGAGAGAGGAAAACCTTCCAGTTGGTCTATTTTCCTCCTAAGTTGCTGGTTTTCACAGCATTAGTGACATGATATTTTTTAATCGTAATGGTGCAAATTGTGCGGTTGCGCGGGGTCAGCGTCACAGGGATAACGGCGTATTTTACCCGCGCGGGTGAGGGCGGTTATAGTGAAGGCTGGCTGAGCCAAATGACCGCAGTGGTGGATGAACTGCGTCAGGTAAACCACTGTGTCTGCTTCAATTAATTTCTTTTATCGGCCGTGAAATTCAGGAGAGAAGATGTTTGGCTATCGTTCTGCTGCGCCTAAGGTGCGCCTGACTACAGACCGGCTCGTGGTGCGCCTGGTCCACGAACGCGATGCCTGGCGACTGGCTGATTATTACGCGGAAAACCGCGCCTTTCTGAAACCCTGGGAACCGGTGCGCGATGAGAGCCACTGTTATCCGTCAGGCTGGCAGGCACGGCTGGGACTGATCGCCGATCTGCATAAACAGGGCAGCGCATTTTATTTTATTGTTATGGACCCTGAAGAGACTGAAGTGCGTGGCGTGGCTAATTTCAGCAATGTACTGCGCGGCTCTTTTCACGCCTGCTATCTCGGCTACTCGTTGGGGGAAAAATGGCAGGGGCAGGGCATGATGTTTGAAGCGCTGCAGTCAGCGATTCGCTATATGCAGCGTCAGCAACGTATGCACCGCATCATGGCCAACTATATGCCACACAATGCGCGCAGCGGCGCGCTGCTGGCCCGGCTCGGTTTCGAGAAAGAGGGTTATGCCAAAGATTATCTGTTGATTGATGGCCGCTGGCAGGATCATGTGTTGACGGCTTTAACTTCCCGGGAATGGACACCAGACCGCCGCGGGCAACAATAACAAGAGGTTATGTTATGAAAACCGTTCTGACACCCGCTGAAGCGCGGGTGATCGGCTGCCTGCTGGAGAAGCAGGTCACCACACCAGACCAGTACCCGATGTCACTCAATGGCGTCGTCACCGCCTGTAATCAAAAATCTAATCGTGAACCGGTGATGGCGCTGAGTGACAATCAGGTGCAGGATACCCTCGACCTGCTGGTGAAAAAGCATCAGCTGAGTACGCTGAGTGGTTTCGGCAACCGGGTGGTGAAGTATGAACAGCGCTTCTGCAACTCCGAGTTTGGCAATCTGAAACTGAGCAGCGCGGAAGTGGCGCTGGTTACCACGCTGTTATTGCGTGGTGCGCAAACGCCGGGTGAACTGCGCACCCGCAGCACGCGCCTGCATGAGTTTACCGATATGGCGGAAGTGGAACAGACGCTGGAGCAACTGCAGCAGCGGGAAGATGGTCCTTTCGTGGTGCGCCTGGCGCGCGAGCCGGGCAAACGTGAAAGCCGCTATATGCATCTGTTCAGCGGCGAAGTTAACGAAGCGGAACTGGCAGACATCACTGCAGCAGACAGTGACGATAGCGAACTGGCCGGGCGTGTGGCGCGGCTGGAAGAGGAAGTGGCCGAACTGAAACAGCAACTGGCTGCACTGTTAGCGGAAAAAGGAGCCTGAGATGGCACAGCAGTTACGGGTAGGCGTGGTCGGGCTGGGCGGCATTGCTCAGAAAGCCTGGTTGCCGGTGGTCAGTCACACTGATGGCTGGACGCTGGCAGGCGCTTTCTCACCCAATCAGGAAAAAGCGCAGCGTATTTGCGACAGCTATCGCATGCCCTGTTTTGCCACGCTGGACGATCTGGCCGCGCAGAGCGATGCGGTGTTTGTCCATACCAGTACCGCCACTCACTTCAGCATTGTTGATCACCTGCTGCGCGCGGGAGTGGATGTCTGTGTCGATAAACCGCTGGCGGAGCATCTGTCACAGGCCGAGCAACTGGTTGAACTGGCTCATAAGCGTGGGCGCAAACTGATGGTGGCGTTTAACCGCCGCTTCGCCCCTCGCTATCTGCAATTGAAAGCCAGTCTGCAGCAGACGGCGTCGCTTCGCATGGATAAGCATCGCAGCGACAGCGTCGGGCCGCACGATTTACGTTTCACCCTGCTGGATGACTATCTGCATGTGGTGGATACCGCGCTATGGCTGGCGGGCGGCGACGGGCGGCTACAGCATGGCTGTCTGCAGACTAATGACGCGGGTGAGATGCTGTATGCCGAGCATCACTTTACCGTCGGTGAGACGCAGGTGACCACCAGCATGCATCGTCGCGCTGGCAGCCAGCGCGAATCCGTGAGCGCGATTTGCGATGGCGGCGTGTATCAGGTCAGTGAAATGCGCGAATGGCAGCAGGAGGTTGGCGGCAGAGTGTCGTTCGACCCGGTGCCAGGCTGGCAAAGTACGCTGGAACAGCGCGGTTTCGCGGGGGCGGCGCGTCATTTTATCGACTGCGTTAAAAATCAGACTTTACCGCAAACTTCCGGTGAACAGGCGCTGCTGGCGCAGCGCGTGGTGGAAAAAATGTGGCGCGACGCCGATCGTGAATAATCTGCTGTAACACAAAGCATTATGTGTATCTCCCGCCGTCGAAGTAGACTAGCCGCTATTTCGCTGGCGGGGCGTTGTCCTTCCCTCACTCCGCCGACTCGCTTATTTTCAGGAAGTGCAGTAAACCATGAATTTGTTGAAATCACTGGCTGCGGTCAGCTCGATGACCCTGTTTTCGCGCGTGCTGGGATTTGCCCGCGATGCCATTGTGGCGCGTGTGTTTGGCGCCGGCATGGCGACCGATGCCTTTTTCGTCGCCTTCAAACTGCCTAATCTGCTGCGGCGTATCTTTGCCGAAGGGGCATTTTCGCAGGCTTTTGTGCCGATCCTTGCCGAATATAAAAGCAAACAGGGAGAAGACGCGACGCGGGTGTTTGTCGCCTATGTCTCCGGGCTGCTGACGCTGGCGCTGGCGCTGGTGACCTTCCTCGGCATGATCGCCGCACCGTGGGTGATCATGATTACCGCGCCGGGCTTTGCCGATACCGCCGATAAATTTGCGCTGACTTCGTCTCTGCTGCGCATTACGTTCCCGTATATTATGCTGATTTCACTGGCCTCGCTGGTGGGCGCGATTCTCAATACCTGGAACCGTTTCTCAGTGCCGGCCTTCGCCCCGACGCTGCTGAATGTCAGCATGATCGGCTTTGCGCTGTTTGCCGCGCCGCACTTTAACCCGCCGGTACTGGCGCTGGCCTGGGCGGTGGTGGTCGGTGGCATACTGCAGCTGGGTTATCAGCTGCCGCATCTGAAGAAAATCGGCATGCTGGTGATGCCACGCCTGAACCTGAAAGATGCCGGCGTGTGGCGCGTGATGCGTCAGATGGGACCGGCGATCCTCGGCGTGTCGGTCAGCCAGATTTCGCTGATTATTAACACTATTTTCGCCTCGTTCCTGGTGTCTGGCTCGGTGTCGTGGATGTATTACGCGGATCGTCTGATGGAGTTTCCCTCTGGCGTACTGGGCGTGGCGCTGGGCACGATTCTGCTGCCGTCGCTGGCGAAGAGTTTTGCCAGCGGCAACCAGGAAGAGTATTCACGTCTGATGGACTGGGGCCTGCGCCTCTGCTTCCTGCTGGCGCTGCCGAGCGCTGTGGCGCTGGGCATTCTGGCGCAGCCATTAACCGTGGCGCTGTTCCAGTACGGCAAGTTTACCGCCTTTGATGCCGCGATGACGCAGCGCGCGCTGATTGCCTATTCTATAGGGCTGATGGGGCTGATTGTGGTGAAAGTGCTGGCGCCGGGCTTTTATTCCCGGCAGGACATCAAAACGCCAGTGAAGATCGCCATCATCACGCTGATTATGACGCAGTTAATGAACCTGGCGTTTATTGGTCCGCTGAAACATGCCGGGCTGGCGCTGTCGATTGGTCTGGGGGCCTGCCTCAATGCCGGTCTGCTGTACTGGCAGCTGCGTAAGCAGGATATTTTCCAGCCGCAACCGGGCTGGTCCGGTTTTCTGCTGCGTCTGCTGATTGCTGTGGCAATGATGGCGGCGGCGCTGGTGGGCATGAATATGGTGATGCCTGACTGGGCGACAGGCAATATGGTCTGGCGTCTGCTGCGTCTGGCGGCGGTCTGTGCGGTCGGTGGCGGCGTTTACTTTGTGATGCTGGCGCTGATGGGCTTCCGTTTACGTGATTTTGCCCGTCGTACCACAGTGTAAACGCACTGGCTGGTACGGGCTGAGGCCGTCTGAGGTCTGTGCACTGGCAACTGAAGTGCACAGACCAGCAGCCGATGTTGCCACAAAAGAAAAGGGCGGCCACTGGCCGCCCTTACTTATTGCTCTGTGTGTCACATGCTTCGAAAATGCTGGCGGCATCATTGCCGCCAAAAATTATTACGCTTTTGGCAGTGCCGAGGCAGTGGCCTGCCCCTGACCGTTCGGGCCATAGAAAGCCTGGCTCTGATGCGGTTTTAAAATCGCCAGCGCCTGCTCGTTATATTTTATTTGCTGTTTGAGCAGCAGACCGCTGTGCTGATTGGTGTTATGCAGTTTTGCCGTCAGTTTTTGCACGCGTTCCCAGCGCTGGGCCAGTTCCGCATCTGCGCGGTATGGCGCCTGAATCCCCAGCACTTTTTCCGCCTGATGGCGCATTCCATCAAGGTAGTTCAGGGTATTTAACAGCGAACTTTTATCTTCAGTAATTTTCTGCAGTAAACTACTGTTGATACGACCGGACGAAAGTTGTTGCTGTTCAGCATCCAACACTTCCGTCAGAGACGAAAGCACTTCCAGCATTTTATCCAGCGCGGTCAGTAAGCTGTTCATAGCCATTAGTTACCTTGTAAATAGTCCTGAGTTTCCTGAAGCAGGGCATCGGCGATTTTGCCGCTGTCCATTTTCAGCTCGCCATTACGAATAGCGGTCTTAAGTTGTTCCACACGCTCAAGGTTAATATCCTGGCTGCCTGGCTTCATCAGTTGCGCCTGGGCTTCGCTCAGTTTAACCTGTGTTGCGCTGCTGTCGGTGACTTTAGCGGTTTCCGCCTGGCGTACTTTGCCGCTGTTATTGTCACTGTTGTCACGTGCCTGAACGGTACTGGCCGGTTTGATAGACTGAGTTCTGTCGATGCTCATAATTCTGCTCCTGTCACTTCCGACGATGGATGATTAAATAGTAATATCTTTGTTAATCTCTCTATCGGCAGAAAAGCGACAAGCTTTAGCCCTTTATAGCGATATAAGAATATTCCCATCCGCGTCAGCTTTGCCGCTGACGACCTGGCCATTATTCATCCTGACTCGCACGGCCTGCGTCGCGGTGGCATTATTCAGCACCCGGCCTTCTCCCGTGGCGCTGAAACCGTCGCCCTGGGCGATAACCACCACATTTTGCCCCGCTTTTACCCGCCATGGCTGACGCACCATCGTCAGGGTGATCGGCTGGCCTGGCGGAATGTCACGCATGCTGATGGCATTGATCGCTTCCTGCGGATTGATAATCGCGCGGGCGGGGAGAGTATCCAGCCGCCCACGTTTCGTCGTCATGTCGCCCGCTTCCAGCGGCTTACCGCGCGTCACCTGACGCGTCGCCACCACATATTCTCCCGTCACCTGTACCTGCACCTGCAGATAGCGGCGGTTCTGGTCGCAGTTGGCGGCCACGCTGATATTTCCCCACAGCCGTGCATTACCGGGCAGGGAGAATGACGGCGCCTCACACTGCGGCCACTGTTCGGCAGGGGTACGCACTACCACCTTCATATCGGCGGCATGGGAAGGATCGCGCGCCTTGAAAAATTGGCTCAACTGCGCACCCAGATCCGCTGCACTGGTTTGCAGGCTCCACAGGATCAACAGGCCAGGCAGGCCCGCCAGTAAAGGAGTTGCTATTCGCATCTTCATCTCTCCACTTAGCAAGATGGCGTTGATTCTACGCGCGCACGCAACAAGTCAAGCCGGAAAATAACGACGATTTTTAGCGCTATTCATTCGATAGCTCTTTACCCCCGGCGATTATCCTGTCAGCTCAAAATTCTCACTCTGCGGAGGAAGCATGCTCGACAAACTGGACGCAGCGCTCAATTTTGGCACTGAAGCGCTTAACCTGCGGGCTCAGCGCCAGGAGATCCTGGCGTCCAATATCGCCAACGCCGACACGCCTGGCTATCAGGCGCGCGACATCGATTTTGCCAGCGAACTGAAACGAACGCTGGAGCAGGGTCGTGCGCAAGGCTCAGGTATGTCGCTGGCGTTAACGTCGGCACGCCATATTCCGGCACAGACCACGCAACTGCCCGAACTCAATCTGATGTACCGCATTCCCGACCAGCCTGCGGCTGACGGCAATACGGTGGATATGGATCGTGAGCGTACGCAGTTCGCAGATAACAGCCTGAAATATCAGACCGATCTGACGCTGATCAGCAGTCAGCTGAAAGGGATGATGAACGTCCTGCAGGGGCAATAACGTATGGCACTTTTGAATGTTTTTGATATCGCCGGTTCGGCGATGACTGCACAGTCTCAGCGCATGAACGTCAGCGCCAGTAACCTGGCGAACGCCGACAGCGTCACCGGACCTGATGGTCAGCCCTATGTGGCGAAGCAGGTGGTGTTTCAGGTCAATGCCGCGCCGGGGCAGGCCACCGGTGGGGTGAAGGTCGCTGAAGTGGTTGATGATCCCACGCCAGCCAAACTGGTGTATGACCCAGGCAACCCGATGGCGGATGAAAAAGGTTACGTGAAGATGCCTAACGTGGATGTGGTGGCCGAGACGGTCAATACCATGTCGGCATCGCGTAGCTATCAGGCCAACGTCGAGGTCCTCAACACCGTGAAAGCGATGATGATGAAAACACTGACCATGGGTCAATAACGGAGAATAACCATGAGTATTTCAGTAAACGTCAACGACACAACAGCGACCCGTGTCAGTACTACCAGTACCAGCAGCACCGGTAACAGTTCTTCCGACCTGCAAAGTCAGTTTCTGACGCTGTTAGTTGCGCAGCTGAAAAACCAGGACCCGACTAATCCGCTGGAAAACAACGAACTGACCACGCAGCTGGCGCAAATCAACACCCTGAGCGGCATCGAGAAGCTGAATACCACGCTCTCTTCTATCTCTACCCAGATTAACAGCAACCAGTCGCTGCAGGCGTCCACGCTGATTGGTCATGGCGTGATGGTTGATGGCTCGCAGATTCTGGTTGGCAGCGGTGTGACGACGCCGTTTGGTGTTGAACTGCAGCAGGCATCGACTGCCACCACCGTCACCATTAAGGATTCCAGCGGTGCAGTGGTACGCACTATCGACCTGGGCGCGGTCACCGCCGGTGTTCACAGCTACTCATGGGATGGCACCATGACCGATGGCACCACCGCACCGGATGGCAAATATACCTTTACCGTTGCTGCAAGCAGTGGTTCAACCCAGCTGGTCGCGCAGACACTGAACTACGCGCTGGTGAATGGTGTGAGCGCTAATGGTGATGGCGCCGTGCTGGATCTGGGCACCATGGGCACCGCCACCCTTGATGACATTCGTCAGATTATTTAAGACAGGCCGGGATTATGGATCACGCGATATATACCGCAATGGGCGCTGCCAGCCAGACGCTCAACCAGCAGGCAGTGACCGCCAGTAACCTGGCGAATGCTTCAACGCCGGGTTTCCGTGCACAGCTTAATGCGCTGCGCGCCGTGCCGGTTGAAGGGCTGTCTTTGCCAACCCGTACGCTGGTAACCGCTTCAACGCCTGGCGCTGATATGTCGGCGGGCGCCATGGATTACACCGAACGTCCACTGGACGTGGCGGTGCAGCAGGATGGCTGGCTGGCCGTGCAAACGGCGGATGGCACCGAGGCGTATACCCGCAACGGTAACATCCAGGTCAGTCCCACCGGCCAGCTGACCATTCAGGGCAACGTGGTGATGGGTGACAACGGCCCGATTGCGGTGCCGGAAAACGCTGAGCTGACCATTGCTTCTGATGGTTCCATCACCGCGTTAAACCCGGGTGACGCACCTAACGCCACCATTCAGCTGGGCCGTTTAAAGCTGGTGAAAGCTGAAGGTTCAGAGCTGACGCGTGGTGATGACGGGATGTTCCGTCTGACCACAGCCGCCCAGCAACAGCGTGGCGCCGTACTGCAGGCTGACGCCACGGTGAAAGTGAACCCGGGCGTGCTGGAAGGCAGTAACGTCAAGCCCGTTGAAACCATGGTTGAGATGATCGCCAACGCCCGGCGCTTTGAGATGCAAATGAAGGTGATCTCCAGCGTCGATGAAAACGCCCAGCGCGCGAACCAGATCCTTAACATGACCAGTTAAGGCCAGAGGAAAATAACATGATTCGTTCTTTATGGATTGCAAAAACCGGCCTTGACGCCCAGCAAACCAACATGGACGTTATCGCCAACAACCTGGCGAACGTCAGCACCAACGGTTTTAAACGTCAGCGCGCAGTATTTGAAGACCTGATGTATCAGACCCTGCGTCAGCCGGGCGCGCAGTCTTCCGAACAGACGACGCTGCCAACCGGTTTACAGATTGGTACCGGTACCCGTCCGGTGGCGACCGAACGTCTGCACAGCCAGGGCAACCTGTCCCAGACCAGCTCATCAAAAGATGTGGCGATTAACGGTCAGGGCTTCTTCCAGGTGCAGATGCCGGATGGCACCACCGCGTATACCCGTGACGGCTCTTTCCAGACTGACTCTAACGGTCAGCTGGTGACCAACAGCGGTTTCCCGGTACAGCCTGCGATCACTATCCCGGCTAACTCCCTGAGCATGACCGTTGCCCGTGATGGTACCGTCAGTGTGACTCAGGCAGGCCAGGCGGCGGCAGTACAGGTTGGACAGTTAACGCTGGCCACCTTTGTTAACGATGCCGGTCTGGAGAGCGTGGGTGAGAACCTGTATATGGAAACTCAGGCGTCCGGCGCGCCAACGGAAAGTGCACCTGGCAACAACGGTGCAGGCACGCTGTATCAGGGCTATGTCGAAACCTCTAACGTCAATGTGGCGGAAGAGCTGGTCAGCATGATCCAGACGCAACGCGCTTACGAAATTAACAGTAAGGCGATCAGCACCTCGGACGCCATGCTGCAGAAACTGTCGCAGTTATAAGGTCGCAGACCTTCGTAGTAAGGGCGGAACTCTCTTCCGCCCTCATACAGACTCTTAAAAAGGTAGTGATTCCGTGGCGAAGCAATTACATCTCAAGCCTCGTTTGTTGGTAGCCGGTTTGCTGCTGACGCTTAACGGTTGTGCAGTATTACCGCGCACCCCTTTAGTGGAAGGTTCGACGACGGCGCAACCGACGCCATCTTCACCCCCTGTGGTGAATGGGTCGATTTTCCAGGGGGTGATGCCAATGAACTACGGCTACCAGCCACTGTTTGAGGATCGCCGTCCACGTAATATTGGCGATACGTTGACGATTACGCTGCAAGAAAACGTCAGCGCCAGTAAGAGTTCTTCGGCTAACGCCAGCCGTGACGGCAGTACGACTGTTGGCCTGACCGCCGTACCACGTGCGCTTGCCGGATTGCTGGATGGTGATAAAGCCAGCGCCGCCGCCACGGGTAAAAACGATTTCGAAGGTTCAGGTGGCGCATCGGCGAATAACACCTTTACCGGCACCATCACTGTTACCGTTAATCAGCTCCTGCCGAACGGTAACCTGAAAGTGGTGGGTGAGAAGCAGATTGCCATCAACCAGGGCACCGAATTTATTCGCTTCTCCGGCGTGGTCAATCCACGCACCATCAGCGGAAGCAACACCGTTGTCTCCAGCCAGGTGGCAGACGCGCGTATCGAGTATGTTGGCAACGGCTACATCAACGAAGCGCAGAATATGGGCTGGCTGCAACGTTTCTTCCTGAACGTGGCGCCGTTCTAAGAGGTAACTATGCGTAAATCACTTTTTCTTCGTGCAGCATTTTCTCTGCTGCTCGGTTTCAGCGCGCTGGCATCGGCAGATCGCATCCGCGATCTCACCACGGTGCAGGGCGTACGTGATAACTCCCTGATCGGTTACGGTCTGGTGGTCGGCCTTGATGGTACTGGCGACCAGACCACCCAGACGCCGTTCACGACTCAGTCGCTGAACAACATGTTGTCACAGCTGGGGATCACGGTGCCAGCAGGCACCAATATGCAGCTGAAAAACGTGGCGGCGGTGATGGTTACCGGCAAACTGCCTGCGTTTGGACGTCAGGGACAGCAGATTGACGTCGTGGTCTCTTCGATGGGTAACGCCAAGAGCCTGCGTGGCGGTACGCTGTTGATGACACCGCTGAAAGGTGTTGATAACCAGATCTATGCGCTGGCGCAGGGTAATGTGCTGGTCGGTGGCGCCGGTGCGGCGGCAGGCGGCAGCAGTGTGCAGGTCAACCAGCTGAATGGCGGTCGTATCACCGGCGGCGCAACCATTGAACGTGAGCTGGCCAGCAACTTTGGCACCCAGAACACCATCAATCTGCAGCTGAATGAAGAAGACTTCTCCATGGCGCAGCGCATTGCCGATGCGGTGAACAGCCGTGGCGGCTATGGTTCTGCGACGGCACTGGATGCCCGTACTGTGCAGATCCGCACCACAGCCAATAACAGCTCTCAGGTGCGTCTGCTGGCCGATATCCAGAATATTGACGTGTCTGTACCGATTCAGGATGCGAAAGTGATTATCAACTCGCGCACCGGCTCGGTGGTGATGAACCGCGAAGTGACGCTGAGTTCCTGTGCCGTTGCGCAGGGTAATCTCTCCGTTACCGTGAACCAGACCCAGAACGTCAACCAGCCTAACACGCCGCTGGCCGGTGGTCAGACGGTGGTGACGCCGCAGACCCAGATCGATCTGCGTCAGGAAGGCGGCGCGCTGCAGCGGGTTAACGCCAGCGCCAACCTGAATACGGTGGTGCGGGCACTGAACGCGCTGGGCGCCACGCCGATGGATCTGATGTCTATCCTGCAATCCATGCAGAGCGCCGGTTGTCTGCGCGCCAAACTGGAAGTGATCTAATGAACGATACGCAATCGCTGATGAACGCGGCTTACGACAGCCGCTCACTGAACGAGCTGAAACACCAGGCCAGCCAGGATCCAAAAGGCAAGGCACTGGAGGTGGCGAAGCAGGTTGAGGGGATGTTCGTGCAGATGATGCTGAAAAGCATGCGCCAGGCACTGCCGCAGGATGGCATGCTCAGCACTGAACAGACGCGTATGTACACCTCAATGTACGATCAGCAGATTGCGCAACAAATTGGCGCCAAAGGGCTGGGGATGGCGGACCTGATCGTCAAGCAGATGGTGCCGCCTGCGGCACTGGATGAGAAAGCCGGTACTATCCCGATGGCGCTGGATCGCACCTTCTTTAACAACCTGCCTTCCGCTGAGCTGGAGCGCATGGTGCGCCGCGCGGTACCGAAGCTGTCGCCAGCAGGCGGCGGTGCTGAACTCAGCGGCGGCAGCAGCGACTTCCTTGCCAAGCTGTCACAACCGGCGCAGCAGGCCAGTGCGCAGAGCGGCATTCCTCATCATCTGATTCTGGCGCAGGCCGCGCTGGAGTCTGGCTGGGGTCAGCGTCAGATTATGACCGCCGATGGCCGGCCGAGTTATAACCTGTTTGGTATCAAGGCGTCCGGCAACTGGGATGGTGAAAAAACGGAAATCACGACTACCGAATATGAAAATGGCGTGGCGAAAAAAGTGAAGGCCAGCTTCCGTGTTTACGGTTCCTATGCTGAAGCATTAACCGATTACGTCAACCTGCTCAGTAATAACCCGCGTTATGCCGCGGTGGCGAGTGCCTCAACCGCAGAGCAGGGCGCACGTGCACTGCAGGCGGCGGGTTACGCGACCGATCCGAATTATGCGCAGAAATTGACGGGAATGATCCAGCAATTCAAGCAAATGGGCGATAAAGTGGCGAAAGCGTACAGCAGCGATTTGAGTACTTTGTTCTGATTTTTTTCTCTCAAGTTTTACTTAAAAACGCCGATAACAACTACAGGCCGGGCAGAGGGAATTAACGTCTCACCGGCGACCTGATAGTCAAATGCCGGCCCGCGCGTCGCACGGGAAAACGAGGAACCGACATGTCCAGCTTAATTAACTCCGCACTGAGCGGTTTGACAGCCGCCCAGGCGGCAATTAATACCACCAGTAACAACATCAGTAACTATACGGTTAGCGGATACACGCGACAGACTGTTGCGTTAAGCCAGGCAAGCAGCACCATGATTGGCAACAGCTACTACGGTAACGGTGTCAATGTGGTCGGCATCAACCGTGAATACGACTCATTTATTACTAATCAGCTGCGTGGCGCCAGTGCAAGCAGCAGTGCGCTGACTACGCAGTACAACCAGATCTCGAACATTGACGATCTGTTTGCCAGCTCCACCACCAGTTTGTCTTCGACTCTGCAGAACTTCTTCACTGCAGTACAAAACGTGGTGAGCAGCGCCGACGATGCTTCGGCACGTCAGACGCTGCTGAGTCAGGCACAGGGACTGGTCAGCCAGTTCAAAACCACAGATGAATATCTGCGTAACCTGGATGCCGGTGTGAACACCACCATCAGCTCCAGCGTTGAGCAGATCAACGCCTATGCCACACAGATTGCCAGCCTGAACCAGCAGATCACCAAGCTGACGGCGGCTGGTGGCAGCGCGACGCCAAACAACCTGCTGGATCAGCGCGATCAGCTGGTCAGCGACCTGAACGATATTATCGGCGTGACCGTGTCCGAGCAGGACGGTAACTACAATATCTCTGTCGGTAACGGCATTACACTGGTTACCGGCAACAGCACGCGTCAGCTGGTGGCGATGAACTCCAGCAGCGATGCATCGAAACTGACTGTCGGTTATGTTGACAGCGCCGCGGGTAACGTTGAGATCCCGGAAAGCCAGATCACCACCGGTTCACTGGCAGGTACGCTCAAGTTCCGCACGGAAGATTTAACCACGGCGCGCAACAACCTGAATCAGATGGCGCTGGTATTCGCGGATGCCTTTAACAAACAGCACGAAGCCGGTTTTGACTCCGATGGTGCTCAGGGTGTCGCTTTCTTCAATATCGGTGCGGCTTCCGTCAATGCCAACAGCAAGAACACCGGTACCGCCAGCCTGGCGGTAACCAGCCGTGACAGCAGCGAAGTGCAGGCGACCGATTATAAGGTGGCTTACAACGGCACCAGCTGGACGGTGACCCGTCTGTCAGACAATACCTCTGCCACGGTAACGACCGGCACCAATGCTGACACTGGCGAACCGACGCTGAATTTCGACGGTCTGGAAGTGACCATCAGCGACTCTGCTGGCGTGGCAGCAAAAGACAGTTTTGTGGTTAAGCCTGTCAGCAATGCGATCGTCAATATGAGTGTTGCGATTACTGATGAAGGTCAGGTTGCCGCAGCATCCTCGGCAACCAGCGGCGTCAGCGATAACAACAACGCGCAGAAATTACTGAATCTGCAGAGTGCTTCACTGGTTAACGGCAAAAAAACGCTGAGCCAGGCGTACGCGCAGATGGTCAGCGTGGTCGGTAACAAAACCAATTCACTGGAAACCGCCAGCACCACCCAGGCTGAAGTGGTGACGCAGCTGACTGAGCGTCAGCAGTCTATTTCCGGTGTCAGCCTCGATGAAGAGTACGTCAATCTGCAGCAATTCCAGCAGTACTACCTGGCCAACGCCCAGGTGTTGCAGACCGCATCTACCATCTTTGATGCGCTGATGGGCATTCGATAAACATTCGTGGTTGATGAATAACGAATAAGGATTTAACACCATGCGTATTAGTACCGTGACGATGTACAGCCAGCAGACGAAGTCGATTCTTGACGCGCAGTCTTCCTGGCTGAAGGCCGGGGAGCAGATGTCTTCCGGAAAACGGGTAGTTAACCCGTCAGACGATCCTATTGCTTCAGCAAACGCCGTCCTGCTGGAGCAGACTCAGGCGCAGAGCAAGCAGTATTCACTGGCGCGCGATTTCGCGACCCAGAACCTGTCGCTGGAAGAGAGTACGTTGCAGAACGTCACCACCAGCATTCAGTCAGCACAGACACTGATTGTTAACGCCGGTAACGGTACGCTGAACGATGATGACCGTGCCTCACTGGCAACCCAGCTGGAAGGTATTCGCGATCAGATCCTGAACCTGGCAAACACCACCGATGGCAATGGTCGCTATCTGTTTGCTGGCTATAAAACTGATTCCGCACCTTTCGTACAGGATGAAACTACTGGTGCGGTGAGCTACGTGGGGGGCGATGAGGCGATTAGCCAGAAAGTTGACTCCACACGCACCATGACTGTGAGCCATACGGGTGAACAGATTTTCCAGTCGCTGACCAGTACCGCTAAGCTGGAATCGGATGGCACCGCGGAAAATGATCTGTTCACGATGCTGAACGATGCGATTGCTGCACTGAAAGTCCCGCAGGATGGTCAGGATTCAACGGTCACCAGTGCGTACAGCGCGGCGATCGATAAGGCGAACCGTAGCCTGAGTAACTCACTGAACAACGTCCTCTCTGTACGTTCAGAAACCGGTACGCAGCTGCAGGAACTGGAAAACCTGGATAACCTCGGCGATGACCGCGATCTGACTTACACCACGCAGATGAGTAACCTGGTGGATGCGGACATTACCAGTTCCATCTCCTCCTATACCATGCGTCAGGCGGCGTTGCAGGCCTCTTATTCCACCTTCAGCAGCATGTCTCAGATGTCGCTGTTCCAGCTGAATAAGTAAACTTATTTAAAATTTAAACGTGCTTAAACCGGGCACGTTTGTTTTTTCCCGTTACTTGCGCGAGCGATTAACGGGATTTTTTTTGCCTGTAAATGGCTGAACTGGCAAGCAGGAGAGTAAGAAAGACAGGGAAGGGGAGAGTGTTCAACGGAAGGCGAAAGCAGCACCTGGTCGTTAATGGCGATGTCTGCCGCTAAAGCTGAATAGTTGCGCGATTGACACAGGACGGCACTCTTCTGCCCCTTCCCCCGCAAGGCGGGGGAAGGCTGGGATGGGGGAGCAAACGACTCCGCATCTCAGTTGTGTACTCTCCCTCCCTAACCCTCCCCCATTTTATGGGGGAGGGTTAGCAATTAGAGATGGCGGCAAGATAAATCGTCCCTGCGAACCTGCGCTGGCCGTAGATAAAAAAATCCCCCGGCTAAGCCAGGGGATTTTATTCAGCTCTCAGGGAGCCAGCTTATCTCAGCCTCTCCCCGCAACAGGGAGAGGACGCGATATTTTAAGGGCGAGTTGCCGGGGCAGTCGCCTGATGCGTAGCGCTATGGCCACCAGCTGCGCCTTTGCCTTCGAAGTTGAAAGCAGGGCGCACCCAGTTGCTATGACGCTCAGGTTCTGACTGCCACTCTGGCGCAGGCGCTTTGGTCATTGGCGCGCTGGCAAAGTGTTTCCAGTTACCCTGTGCCACAGCAGGCTGTGGCGCCGCAACGACTGGCGCTGGTGTGCTCACCACTGGCTCAGCTACGTTGTTCTGGGCAGTCGTGATTTCCTCAACCTGCGCAGCAACCGCTTCGCTGACATCCGCTGGCGCGGTGCTGGCGATCTCTGCGGCGACTTCTGCTGCAGGTTGTGGTTTCCCTTCGGCCGCTTCAGGCTCTGCATTTTCAATCGCTTTTGGTGCAGCTTCTGCCGCCTCCAGCGCGATGGCAACCGCTTCGCGAGCTTCTTCTTCTGACGCATCAGCCGGTTCGTTAGCCACGCTATCTGCAGGTTGTGCAGCGGCGGCAGTCTGTTCCGCAACAGCTTCATCAGCTGGCGCGATCACGGCAGGTTGTTCGTCCACAGGTGCAGCAATTGCCGCGGTGTGTTCGGTTTCAACCAGTGTCGCTGGCGCATCAGACACTTGCTCTGGCGCGACCACTTCTACAGCCTGCTGAGCTTCAGTCGCGACTGCCGGTGCAGTGATAATGTTGAACTGCGGTTCATCATTTTGTTCCGCTACTGCCTCAACAGCCGCTGGCGCTTCCTGCACCTGTGGTTGCGAGTAGTTGATCCACACTTTACCTGACGCCATTTCTGGTGCGGCAGCGGCGAAGCTAACCGGCATCGGCGACTGAGCTGGATAACGCTCGTCACGATAACGACGACGGCGCTGACCACTGACGCGCAGATGACGCGGTGAACGGCGTGAGCGGCGCGGCATGTTTTCGCGGTTTTCCGCATCGTCCTGCTCGTCGCTGGCATTTTCCACTGGCGCTGGCAGGGCGGCAACGGGTGCTTCTTCTGCCGGTGCGGAAGCAACCTGCGTCTCATCTGCTGCGCCGATACGAATTTTCTGGCTCAGCTGACGCGGCTTACGACGCGGCATGACCTGAACGTTCTCTTCGCTTTCAGCGTTTTGCTGATCCACATGCTCTTCGCTGGTTGCCTGCTCGACGCTGACTTCCTGCTGCTGACGTTTCTCTTCCTGACGACGACGCTGACGTTCAGCGCGCTGTTCACGGCGTTGCTGTTGCTGCTCGTCACGCTGCGGGTTACGTGCTTCTTCGTTTACCGGCTGCTGACGATCGTCACGCTGCTCGCCTGCGGCGGCGTTGCGCTTGTTGCGACGATTGTCTTCACGCGGTTCGCGATTCTCACGGTTATCGCGGTTATCACGATTGTCACGATTGTCGCGGTTGTCACGATTGTCGCGGTTGTCACGATTATCACGATTATCACGGCCTTCGCTGTTGCGTTCGCGATTTGAACGGTCGCCATTGCGGTCGCGACGGTTGTTGTTACCGTTGCGACGGTTGTTGCGGCGTTCACCGCGCGGCGCTTTTTCATCGCTCGCTGCGGTTTTTTCTTCCGGCGCTTGCTGCGTCTGGACGCTGGCGGTTTCTTCCGCAGCGAACAGTTTCTTCAGACCACCCAGCAGACGGCTAAACAGACCCGGCTGCGGCGCGACGGTCGCGGCTGGCTGCTGTGCAGCTGGCGCAACGTCTGACGTTGCCTGCGCTTTTTCCTGCGGTGCAGGTGGCGCGTCTGGCATCACAAATGCCGCCAGAGCAGGCTGCTCAGGACGTTTACGCTCGGCATGCTCTTCTTCTGAAGGCAGCGCCATTTCGGCTTCATGCAGCTTCGGCAGATGATAGCTGAGAGTTTGCGTCTCTTCGCCGTTGCGCACGCGCAATACGGAGTAGTGCGGAGTTTCCATCTGATCGTTCGGCACGATGATGGCGCGCACACCGCCCTGGCGTTTTTCAATCGCGCTGACCGCATCACGTTTTTCGTTCAGCAGGTAAGAGGCGATTTGCACCGGAACAATGGCATGGACTTCGCGGGTGTTCTCTTTCAGCGCTTCTTCTTCAATCAGGCGCAGAATAGAAAGTGACAGCGATTCGTTATCACGGATGGTGCCGGTGCCGCTACAGCGTGGGCAGACGTGATGGCTGGATTCACCCAGTGACGGGCTGAGGCGCTGACGCGACATCTCAAGCAGGCCGAAGCGCGAGATATGGCTGATCTGGATACGCGCGCGATCCTGACGTACTGCCTCACGCAGGCGGTTTTCCACCGCACGCTGGTGGCGTACTGGCGTCATATCAATAAAGTCAATGACGATTAAGCCGCCGAGGTCACGCAGACGCAGCTGGCGGGCAATCTCATCGGCCGCTTCCAGGTTGGTGTTAAACGCGGTTTCTTCGATATCGCCGCCGCGGGTTGCGCGGGCGGAGTTGATATCAATCGCCGTCAGCGCTTCGGTGGTATCGATAACGATAGAACCACCGGAAGGCAGGCGCACTTCGCGCTGGAAAGCGGATTCAATCTGCGATTCGATCTGGTAGTGGCTGAACAGCGGGATTTCACCGGTGTACAGTTTGATTTTGCTGCTGAAATCCGGACGGCCGAGTGCGGCGATATGCTGGCGTGCCAGCTCAAGCACTTTCGGGTTGTCGATCAGGATTTCGCCAATGTCCTGGCGCAGGTAATCACGGAAGGCACGCACGATGACGTTGCTTTCCTGATGGATCAGGAAGGGCGCCGGGCGGCTGTCTGCGGCTTTCTTGATCGCTTCCCAGTGTTTCATTCGGAAGCTGAGATCCCACTGCAGCGCTTCGGCGGATTTGCCGACGCCAGCCGTGCGCACGATCAGGCCCATGCCATCAGGCAGTTCCAGTGAAGAGAGCGCTTCTTTCAGTTCGGTACGGTCATCGCCTTCGATGCGGCGCGAGATACCACCCGCGCGCGGATTGTTCGGCATCAGTACCAGATAGCTGCCCGCGAGGCTGATAAAGGTAGTCAGCGCGGCGCCTTTGTTGCCACGTTCTTCTTTATCAATCTGGACAATGACTTCCTGGCCTTCACGCAGAACATCTTTGATATTCGGACGGCCGTGCGCGTTGTAGTTAGCAGGGAAGTATTCGCGGGAAATTTCTTTCAGAGGAAGGAAACCGTGCCTTTCAGCGCCGTAATCAACAAAAGCGGCTTCGAGGCTGGGTTCAATACGAGTGATCTTGCCTTTATAGATGTTGGCCTTTTTCTGTTCGTGTCCAGGACTTTCAATGTCCAGGTCGTACAGGCGTTGTCCATCAACCAGTGCAACACGCAACTCTTCCTGCTGAGTTGCGTTTATCAACATTCTTTTCATCGTAACTTACTCATTATTCTTACATTAGTGACAAAGCTACGGGCATGGTAACGCTGGACGAGGTGAACCGATGGCCCCGTGTCTCATCGCAAAGCCGTCAACCTCCCGGTTGTCGCCTGCTAAGGGGCGCAAAATCTCGGCAGCCTGTTTTTCATACGGAAAAAACAGCGCTTTTATCGAGGGAACCACTGCTGAATTACCAGAGAAAGTTAATCCCGTCTTTCGTCCAGGCTGCAAACCCGCAGCCCGCTAAATGCCTGATTGCACAATACGTCTTACGCCATTGCCGCGTGTATGCGCTATCCGGCAAAATTCCTTTATTCGCTCCACCCTTGATGCTTTGGGTGTGAATGTACTTTTTTAACTAGGTACAGCGCGAAAAGCACCAGCATTATTCCATTGCTAACCTTGTTATAGCAAGGTTACTTTTACCGCCTTGAGAAGTTTATTCCAGGTTTAATCCGTGTTTTATTGACGGCATGATAAATCCGTCTAAAAAGCGCGCATATCGCCTGCTTAACAGGGCAGACTGTCAGTTAAGCACATAAAAACCAGTGGCGCTATTTTCTGTCACTTATTAGAATCGCCGCCATGAAAACCAATACCCCATCCGTTCAGATTGTTGCCATTTCCGCTGATGAAGCGGGGCAGCGCATCGACAACTTTTTGCGCACGCAGTTAAAAGGCGTGCCCAAAAGTATGATTTACCGCATTTTGCGTAAAGGCGAAGTGCGGGTGAATAAGAAACGCATTAAGCCGGAATATAAGCTGGAAGCGGGCGATGAAGTGCGCATCCCGCCAGTGCGGGTCGCCGAGCGTGAAGAGGCGGCCGTGTCGCCAAAGCTGGCGAAAGTCGCTTCGCTTGCTGACGCCATTGTGTATGAAGATGAGCACATCCTGGTGATGAATAAGCCTTCCGGCACCGCTGTGCATGGAGGCAGCGGGCTGAGCTTCGGCGTGATCGAAGGGCTGCGTGCTTTGCGTCCTGAGGCGCGCTTCCTCGAGCTGGTGCATCGTCTGGATCGTGATACTTCCGGCATTTTGCTGGTGGCGAAGAAGCGTTCGGCGCTGCGTTCGCTGCACGAGCAGTTGCGTGAGAAGGGCATGCAGAAGGATTATCTGGCGCTGGTACGTGGTCAGTGGCCGTCGCATCTGAAAGTGGTGCAGGCGCCGCTGCTGAAAAATATTCTGCAGAGCGGTGAGCGGGTAGTGCGGGTCAGCAGCGAAGGCAAACCGTCGGAAACACGGTTTAAAGTTGAAGAACGTTATGAGATTGCCACGCTGGTAAAAGCCAGTCCGGTCACCGGCCGTACTCACCAGATTCGTGTGCACACATTGCATGGCGGCCATCCGATTGCCTTCGACGATCGTTACGGCGACCGGGAGTTTGACCGCCAGCTGGCGGGCACGGGGTTAAATCGTCTGTTCCTGCATGCGGCGGCGCTGCGCTTTACGCATCCACATACTGGTGAAGTGATGCGGATGGAAGCGCCGCTGGATGATCAGTTGAAACACTGTCTGGCGCAGTTGCGGAAGAAGTGATTTTTCGGCGGTAGCCGGTATTGTTTTAAGCCTTAAGGGCTTAAGGGCCAGGTCAAGGGCGTTTCGCTCGCCCACGCGGCGAGCGAGTTAAGGGCCGAAAGCGCGGCCCTTAACAATCCGCGCTCCCGGCGACTCCAGCGCCCGCTACGCGGGTGCCTTCGTCAGCAGCCCAGTTTACGGACCGGGCTGGACGCGCGTCCTGCGCGGCCAGCCCTTTCGCCGCGTCCATGCGGCTCATCCCTAATCTGCGCCGCTTCCTCAGCGCTTGCGACGCCTCCTGAAGGTCAAAAGCGAAAAGCCCAGGTCAAAAGCCTAAGCCAGGTCAAAAGCTAAAATCCAAAGCTAAATCCACGTTTCAGGCTGTTGATAAACCTATAGCGAAAAGAATCTTGCAGCGACTGATTATTTGCAATGCGCAGGGGGCTCGGTCAGCGAAGGAAAGCGTCCCGCGCCATGGACGGCGCGGGCCGAGCGGCCATGGATGGCGAAAAGCGACTTTACGTAGCTGGCCGTGCTCCCGGCGCAGGTAACTGCACTAAAAGCGATGCCCTTAAAACCGATGCCTTTATACAGGTATGGAAATTAAAGCTATTTTCTGTCGCTGACCGTGCTCCCGGCGCAGGTAACCGGACTAAAAGCGATGCCCTTAAAATCGGTGCCCTTATGCAGGCATGGAAATCAAATCGCTGTCCTCCTGCTGGCACAGAACGCAAACCCAATTCCCTGCACAGAATCGGCATCACAGCAAAAATCACTCACCAATACCTCCGTTTGCGGAAAAGAGTAGCGGATCCATCCCCGCTTCCCGCAGCATTTCACTCAGTGCAATCAGTGGTAACCCCACCAGAGTATTTGGGTCTCGCCCCTCAAGTCTGTCGAACAGCGTGATGCCTAATCCTTCACTTTTAAAACTTCCCGCGCAATTCAGCGGTTGTTCCCTGGCAATATAAGCGGTGATTTCTGCATCACTCAGTTGACGGAAATGAACGGTAAAGGTTTCACAAACACATTTAACAGGTTGCTTACCGCCACAATACAGCGCCAGGCCGGTATAAAATATCACCGACTGACCGCTTGCCTTACGTAATTGTTCGCAGGCGTATTCTTCGGTATGAGGTTTCCCCGTAATATCGCCCCCTATAACGCAAACCTGATCGCTGCCGATAATCAGGCTGCCAGGATAGCTATCCGCCAGCGCCTGTGCTTTGGCTTTTGCCAGCCGCATCACCAGCTGTGGCGCGCTTTCGCCGGTGTGCGGTGTCTCGTCCACCTGCGGCGCAGCAGTAACAAAAGGCAGGCCAAGTTTGCTTAACAGCGCCTGACGAAAAGGGGATGTTGAGGCTAAAACTAATCCAGACATAATTTTTTAGCAGAATATATAGCGAATCGGATGCAGGCATTTTAAACTATGCGCCGCACTGGATGCGAATAATGGGTGAAAGATGCTGTTACACGGCCTTTTTCTTTGACTCTGGTTCATTACAAAGTTAATATGCGCGCCCTATGCAAAAGGTAAAATTACCCCTGACGCTCGATCCGTTGCGCACCGCTCAAAAACGCCTTGATTACCAGGGCATTTATACACCTGAACAGGTGGAGCGTGTGGCCGAATCGGTAGTCAGTGTGGATAGTGATGTTGAATGTGTCATGTCGTTCGCGATTGATAACCAACGCCTCGCGGTACTGAAAGGTACTGTCGAACTGGCGGTCACGTTATCCTGTCAGCGCTGCGGCAAGCCGTTTGCTCACAAGGTCCACGCAAGCTATTGTTTTAGTCCGGTGGTCAATGACGACCAGGCTGAAGCACTGCCGGAAGCGTACGAGCCGATCAACGTCGATGAGTTTGGCGAGATTGATCTGCTGGCAACAATTGAAGATGAAATTATCCTCGCGTTGCCGGTCGTTCCGGTTCATGATTCTGAACACTGTGAAGTGTCCGAGGCGGACATGGTCTTTGGCAAATTGCCTGCAGAGGCGGAAAAACCAAACCCATTTGCCGTATTAGCCAGTTTAAAGCGTAAGTAATAGGAGTAAGGTCCATGGCCGTACAACAGAATAAACCAACCCGTTCCAAGCGTGGCATGCGTCGTTCTCACGATGCTCTGACCACTACCACTCTTTCCGTAGACAAAGTTTCTGGCGAAACTCATCTGCGTCACCACATCACTGCGGATGGTTACTACCGCGGTCGCAAGGTCATCGCTAAGTAATTCTTGCGGATACGCAAGGCGATACTTTGACACGTTTGACCCTGGCGATAGATGCTATGGGCGGGGATTTCGGTCCCTGCGTGACAGTGCCTGCTGCAATGCAGGCACTGGCCTCAAATTCGCAGTTGCACCTTCTTCTGGTCGGCGATCCCGACAAAATCACGACATCACTTGCCAGAGCTGATTCCGCTTTACAGGGGCGTCTGCAGGTTATCCCTGCCGAATCGGTTATTGCCAGTGATGCCAGACCTTCACAGGCCATCCGCAACAGTCGCGGTAGCTCAATGCGCATTGCGCTGGAGCTGGTCAAAGAGGGAAAGGCGCAGGCCTGTATCAGCGCCGGGAATACCGGTGCGTTAATGGGGCTGGCCAAGTTATTATTAAAACCGCTGGATGGCATCGAACGTCCGGCGTTAATGAGTGTTTTGCCAAACCAGCAGCAGGGGAAAACCGTGGTGCTGGATCTCGGCGCGAATGTCGAATGTGACAGTGAAATGCTGGTGCAGTTCGCCATTATGGGCGCGGTGATGGCAGAGCAGGTAGTTGGCGTGGCCAGTCCACGCGTGGCACTGCTGAATATCGGCCAGGAAGAAACCAAAGGCCTTGATACGATACGCGATGCCGCAGCTATTCTGCGCACGATGCCGGATATTAACTACATCGGTTACCTTGAAGGAAACGATGTGTTGACCGGTAAAACAGATGTATTAGTCTGCGATGGTTTCGTGGGCAACGTCACGCTGAAGACAATGGAAGGCGTGGTAAGAATGTTCCTCTCGCTGTTGAAATCACCGGGCGGAGGCAACAAAAGGGCGTGGTGGATGACATTGCTCGGACGCTGGTTAAAACATCGTCTGGCAAAACGATTTGGTCACCTCAACCCCGACCAGTACAATGGCGCTTGTCTGTTAGGATTGCGTGGCACTGTAATTAAAAGCCACGGAGCAGCAAATCAACGTGCATTTGCTGTGGCGATACAACAGGCAGAGCAAGCGGTGCGGCGGCAGGTTTCGGAACGAATTGCCGCTCGCCTTGAGGCTGTATTACCTAAGAGTGACTGAGCGTACATGTATACGAAGATTATCGGTACGGGCAGCTATTTGCCCGAGCAGGTGCGGACGAACGCCGATCTGGAAAAAATGGTCGAGACGACGGATGAGTGGATTGTCACACGCACCGGGATTCGTGAACGTCGCATTGCCGGTCCGGATGAGACCGTCGCCACCATGGGCTTCCAGGCTGCACAGCGCGCACTGGAAATGGCTGGCGTCGAAGCCAATGACATTGGCCTGATCATCGTTGCGACCACCTCGTCGAGCCATGCCTTCCCAAGCTCGGCTTGTATGATTCAACAAATGCTGGGCATCAATGACGCCGCAGCATTTGACCTTGCCGCCGCCTGCGCGGGCTTTACCTATGCGCTGAGCGTCGCCGACCAGTACGTGAAAAACGGCGTAGTGAAGCATGCACTGGTGATTGGCGCGGATGTACTGGCGCGCACGCTGGATCCTAACGATCGCGGTACTATTATTCTGTTTGGTGACGGTGCGGGCGCAGTGGTGCTTGGCGCCAGCGAAGAGCAGGGTATTATCTCTACTCACCTGCACGCCGATGGTCGTTATGGACAGCTGTTAACGCTGCCATATCAGGATCGCGCTAATCAGGATCAGCCGTCTTATCTGACGATGGCGGGCAACGAAGTGTTTAAGGTTGCCGTGACCGAGCTGGCGCATATCGTTGAAGAGACGCTGCAGGCCAATAACCTCGAACGTGAAACGCTCGACTGGCTGGTGCCGCACCAGGCAAACCTGCGCATTATCAGTGCCACAGCGCGTAAGCTGGGCATGGAAATGGATAAAGTGGTGGTGACGCTGGACCGTCACGGTAACACCTCGGCGGCATCTGTGCCGTCAGCGCTGGATGAAGCGGTGCGTGATGGCCGTATTCAGCGTGGCCAGCTGATTCTGCTGGAAGCCTTTGGTGGCGGCTTCACCTGGGGCTCGGCGCTGGTTCGTTTTTGATCAACAGGAACTTATGATGACGCAATTTGCAATGGTATTCCCGGGACAGGGTTCTCAGGCGGTTGGCATGCTGGCTGAACTGGCAGCAGAATATCCGGCGATTGAGAATACTTTTCGTGAAGCTTCCGCTGCGCTGGGTTATGACCTGTGGCAGTTAACGCAGCAGGGACCCGCTGAAGAGCTGAATAAAACCTGGCAGACCCAGCCGGCGCTGCTGGCTGCTTCGGTCGCTATTTATCGTGTCTGGCTGGAAAAAGGCGGCAAAGCGCCTGCCATGATGGCCGGTCACAGCTTAGGCGAATACTCCGCATTAGTCTGCGCAGGCGTGCTGGATTTCGCCGAAGCGATTAAACTGGTTGAGTTGCGTGGCAAGCTGATGCAGGAAGCTGTGCCGGAAGGCACTGGCGCAATGCAGGCAATTATCGGTCTTGACGACGCAGCGATTCAGCAGGCGTGTGAAGAGTCAGCCCAGGGCCAGGTGGTTTCTCCGGTGAACTTTAACTCTCCTGGCCAGGTCGTTATCGCAGGTAACAAAGAAGCGGTAGAACGTGCTGGTGCAGCCTGCAAAGCCGCTGGCGCCAAACGTGCGCTGCCGCTGCCTGTTAGTGTGCCATCACACTGTGCGCTGATGAAACCTGCTGCTGATAAACTGGCGCTGGCGCTGGAAAACATCACCTTTAACGCACCGGCCTTCCCGGTGGTGAATAATGTTGATGTTAAGTGCGAAACCAGCCCGGAAGCCATTCGCAGTGCACTGGTACGCCAGCTGTACAGCCCGGTGCGCTGGACGGGTTGCGTAGAATTGATGGCGGCAGAGGGTGTGGCCTCGCTGCTGGAAGTTGGGCCGGGCAAAGTGCTGACCGGTCTGACAAAACGTATTGTTGACACCCTGACAGCGGCGGCGGTAAACGATCCGGCCAGCCTGTCAGCGGCTCTTGAACAATAATCGAGGAAAAAAATGAGCTTCGAAGGTAAAATTGCACTGGTAACCGGCGCCAGCCGTGGTATCGGCCGCGCCATTGCGGAAACGCTGGTAGCGCGTGGCGCCAAAGTGATTGGCACCGCGACCAGCCAGAGCGGCGCAGATGCCATCAGTGCCTATCTGGGTACTAACGGCAAAGGCTTGCTGCTGAACGTTACCGATGCCGCTTCCATTGACAGCGTGCTGGAAAACATTCGCGCTGAATTTGGCGAAGTGGACATTTTGGTCAATAATGCAGGCATTACGCGTGATAATCTTCTGATGCGTATGAAGGACGATGAGTGGCAGGATATCCTGAACACCAATCTGACTTCGGTGTTCCGCTTGTCTAAAGCGGTAATGCGCGCCATGATGAAAAAACGCGTAGGCCGAATCATTACCATCGGTTCCGTTGTTGGAACCATGGGTAATGCGGGTCAGGCAAACTACGCTGCAGCAAAAGCGGGTTTGATCGGCTTTAGCAAATCACTGGCGCGTGAAGTTGCGTCACGTGGTATTACCGTTAACGTTGTGGCTCCGGGCTTTATTGAGACGGACATGACGCGTGCGCTGAATGAAGATCAACGCGCAGGTATTCTGGCGGAAGTGCCAGCGGGTCGTCTTGGCGACGCGCAGGAAATCGCCAATGCGGTTGCATTTTTAGCCTCTGACGAGGCGGCGTACATCACTGGTGAGACGCTGCACGTCAATGGCGGAATGTACATGGTCTGATAATCACGAAAATTATTTGCGTTATTTGCAGCAAATGCCGCAAAATAAGGTAAAATCGTGGTTTGACCAGCCTTGATTGGGTTGCATCTTTTTCAACTTTTTATACACTACGAAAACCATCGCGTAAGCGAGTTTTGATAGGAAATTTAATAGCATGAGCACCATCGAAGAACGCGTTAAGAAAATCATCAGCGAGCAGCTTGGCGTTAAACTTGAGGAAGTTAAGAACGAGTCCTCCTTTGTCGAAGATTTAGGCGCAGATTCTCTTGATACTGTTGAGCTGGTGATGGCTCTGGAAGAAGAGTTTGACACTGAGATCCCGGATGAAGATGCCGAGACGATCACCACTGTTCAGACTGCAATTAACTATATCAATCAGCACGAACCTAAGTAATTGAACATCATCAGGCGGTCGCTCGACCGCCTGATTTTTTTTGTCCGTCCCACTAGTTGCACTATTTTCCCTCCCTGGAGGACGAACGTGTCTAAGCGTCGTGTTGTAGTGACCGGTCTTGGCATGCTCTCTCCTGTCGGCAATACCGTAGAGTCCACCTGGAGTGCTCTCCTTGCCGGTCAGAGTGGCATCAGCCTGATCGACCATTTTGATACTAGTGCCTATGCAACGCGTTTTGCTGGCTTAGTAAAAGATTTTAATTGTGATGAGATCATCTCGCGCAAAGAACAGCGCAAGATGGATGCTTTCATTCAGTACGGTATCGTTGCGGGCGTTCAGGCCATGCAGGATGCCGGTCTGGAAGTGACTGAAGCGAATGCAGAGCGTATTGGCGCGGCGATCGGTTCAGGTATTGGCGGCTTAGGTCTGATTGAAGAAAACCACAGTTCACTGGTCAACGGTGGACCGCGTAAAATCAGTCCATTCTTTGTGCCGTCCACTATCGTTAATATGATCGCAGGTCATCTGACCATCATGTATGGTCTGAAAGGTCCAAGCATCTCGATTGCGACTGCCTGTACTTCCGGCGTGCATAATATCGGTCATGCAGCGCGTATTATTGCCTACAACGATGCCGATGTGATGCTGGCGGGTGGTGCAGAAAAAGCCAGTTCCCCGCTGGGCATTGGTGGCTTCGGTGCTGCTCGTGCCTTATCCACGCGCAACGACAATCCGCAGGCGGCCAGCCGTCCGTGGGACAAAGATCGCGACGGCTTTGTGCTGGGCGATGGCGCAGGGATTGTGGTACTGGAAGAGTACGAACACGCGAAAAAGCGTGGCGCGAAAATCTATGCTGAAGTGATCGGTTTTGGTATGAGCAGCGATGCTTACCATATGACGTCACCACCGGAAAACGGCGCGGGTGCGGCACAGGCGATGACGAATGCGCTGAAAGACGCACAAATCAGTCCTGAACTGATTGGCTACGTTAACGCCCATGGCACCTCCACCCCGGCTGGCGATAAAGCTGAAGCTCAGGCGGTGAAATCGGTGTTTGGTGCGGCGGCCAGTACGGTGATGGTCAGTTCGACTAAATCAATGACTGGTCATTTGCTGGGTGCCGCAGGTGCCGTTGAAGCGATTTATTCGATTCTGGCGCTGCGCGATCAGGCCGTTCCACCAACCATCAACCTGGATAATCCGGATGAAGGTTGTGACCTTGACTTTGTGCCGCATACTGCGCGCCAGGTACAGGGTCTGGAATACACGCTGTGTAACTCTTTCGGTTTCGGCGGCACCAACGGCTCGCTGATTTTCCGCAAGATTTAATCTCGTTAACGAGGTTAAAAGAAAGGCCCGCGATTGCGGGCCTTTTTGTTGCTGTTTACCATGCGCGGGTTCACCTGAGTGAAACGTATGTGTTTACTTAAACAGCTTCTGGACAAACCCGGCATACGCCGGACGCCAGACATCCATTTCATGCCCCAGCCCCGGATAGAGTGTGTAGTCGAACTTCACGCCTTTCTCTTCCAGCGTCTGCTTCAGCGCCGCGATATCTTTGCCGGTAATACTGTCTGTTTCTCCCACCACCACAGTGAAGTTTTTCAGCTGACGGTTCACTTCCTGCGGCTTATTCAGCTGCGCAGTAGCTTCTGCATCGGGTACGGTGGCCATGCTGACGCCGCTGAGCGTTGCCAGAGCACTGAAATACTCCAGATGGCCTAAACCGGAGACCAGTGTCTGATAGCCGCCTTGCGATAGCCCGGCCAGCGCACGACCCTGAGCATCTTTGCGCACATTAAAACGTTCGGAGATCAGCGGAATGATATCGTGAATTAATTCCCGGTCTGCCGCTTTGGCATTGGCGGGATAAAACACTTTACGTCGCTCCTGCGGGATATAGTTTTCCGGCGTGGTGGTGGCGGTATCCGTTTCTGTATCCGGGATCACCACCAGCATCGGTTTGATTTTGCCTTCCGCCAGCAGATTATCCATTATCTGCGGGATACGTCCCTGGTCGATGGCGGAGCGGCCAGAATCGCCGAAACCGTGATAGAAGTACAGCACCGGCAATGGCGCTTTGCTGCTGTCATATCCCGGTGGTGTCCACACCGCTAACTGACGTTCAGACTTCAGCTCTTTCGAGTGGTAGGTGAGGGTAAGCACATCACCATGCGGCACGGCGCGCACATCCAGCAGACTTCCCGGCACCAGCACCTGGCTGGTGTTCACCTGACGCTGTGGTTTGGTATTGGCGCTGCCGGTGTCGACAGAGCGGAAACCGTCGATACTAAAGAAGTATTCGTACAGGTTCGGCTTTAGCACCTCACTACGGAAAGTCCAGATCCCTGCGGCATCTTTGCTCATCGCATGGGAGACATAGCTTTCCGGCGTCGCGCCAGTAAACACTTTCACCTCTTTCGCGGCGGGGGCGAACAGACGGAAAGTGACACTGTTATCAGCATTCACGCCAGTGACATAATCTTTCACCGCCCTGTCCTGCGGCGGCAGAGTGGGGAAGTCAGCCGGTAATGAAGCTGCATGAGTCAGTGAAGCCGAAGCCAGCAGCGCTGCAGCAATCACCTGCGTCGGGGTATTCCTCGTCATACTCTTTTCTCCATAAAAAAAGGGTGCTTAGCACCCCTGTTGGTTTATTACCACCACACTTCAGCTTGCACACCCACTGCGAACTGGTCTTTCTTGTTGTCAGAGAAGCTGTAATCCGACAGTTCGTTATCGAGCAGATGGATATATGTACCGTAGAAACGAATCTCCGGACGTGAATTCAGCAGGCTGGTATCAACCTTAAGCGCATGATAGAGCGTGGTCTTATAGGCCGACTCTTTCAGATTTACCCCGGTCTGGGTTTTATTGGTCTGCGTGAACCAGCCCAGCTCAACACCGGTCTGGTTGTAGTTATCCCAAATCCAGGCAGGACGCACCACGGTACGCAGGCTTTCGAAGTCGCTGTGTGCACCACTGTCGTAGCTGTAGACATTTTCACCACGGCTATAGACCAGGGCGTTGGCCATAATGATGTTGTCAGTCAGGTACATTTCGCCCTGTGACATCAGACGCCACGCGCTGCCGCTGTGGTCGCCATAGTACTTGCCGCCGACACCCATGGACGGGTTGGAAGCATTGTAGTCACCAAAGTTACTTGCCATCGAGTTACTCGCCCCCTGGACGATAAACTCGTTGAATCCTTTACGATTCAGCTCCTGGCGCAGCGTAACCGACCCCAGCCAGGCATCTTTTAAATCAAAGTAGCTGTTGTTGCTTTCGTTATCTTTCTGAGTGTCGGTCTTATTCGCCATCACATATTTACCCATCAGCGACAGCGAACCACCGTCCCACAGCGGCAGATTACGATAGCGAACATCAAGGGTATTGGTATTCATCTGCGTGGTGGTGTCATCATTCATGGTGCGATCGTAGACATCCAGATCTTCACGCGTCAGAGAAACATCAAGCAGACCCGGGCCGGCTTTCATATTCTCGATACCGACACCCGCGCCTGCATCGACGCGATAGCTCTTGAAGTCGAGCATCTGAATTTCAATCGATGGCAGATGGTGCTTACCGACCCAGAAATCAGCTTCTGGCGCAAACGGCAGGAAGCCTTTGGTGGTCAGGTAAATATCAGAGAACTGCAGCACATTTTCGCCGTTGGTATCACCAAACCAGCCAGAAGAGTATTGCTGGCCGACGTTACCATCCAGCATCACCACTGCCTGAGCAGTTTTGCCGTCTTTGTTATAAACGCGCTGTTTCAGATACAAATCGAACCAGCTGCTGTATTCATTACCGAAACGACCCAGCGAACCAATCGCGTAGGATTTTGGTGAACCGTTAGTGGTGGTGCCCCAGCCGCTACGGATATAACCGGTGTAGGTAAAGCCAATGTCGTCTTTAACATACTGGCTGATCTCTTTCAGGGTGGCAGGCTGTGCTGCGCCAGTCTCGTTATTGGCCACCACGTAGCTGGTGTTGGCGGCCGGGGCTGGCTGGCTTTCTGCATGACCGATCAGCCCGACTTTGTTGGTGCGCGTCGGCGCCGCAGCTGGCGCTGCAATTTCAGTTTCAGCGCTGCGGGTCGCCAGCCGTTGTTCCGTTTTTTGTTTGTAGTCCTTAAAGGCGGCTTTGGTCTCCTGCAGTTCCTGTTTATTGCTGGCCAGCTCTTTTTCCAGCAATTCCAGACGCTGTTCGACCGTCAGTTTTGCGGCGGTGACGTAATTCGGTAATAAGGCAGAGGCGACCAGTACGGCAACTATTTTCAGAGGGTATGACTTCATCGCTATCATCCTGTCATTAACAGAAAATTATTCTGATTGTTAGTGAATGGTTTTATTAATTTCAGTGAACGTATTACGGGTACTCTCTTGTGGTGCTTTATTTATTTCTTTTTTTAAGGGCAATAAGAGGCCGTCATCATCGAAAGATAATGGCGCGTTATTTCCATGGTGTTGGCGCAGTTACTCGCTAATCAGAAAATCGTTTCGTATCACATCTCCTCAACCCGGCCAGGATCGTGGCGCGGCAGGCGCTGGCTGAATTCAGGCCAAAAAAAAACCTAAATCCGCCGGGCTGCATGCTTAGATGCCAGCCCGGCGGATTTAGGTTTTGCCTGAATAACAGTAACAATCCTAAAAATATGTTCGAATTCTGCCACAGGTCGTGGCTAATACAAGCGGCGCGAGACGCTTGTGTTACGTTTTGTGATAACAATCAAAAATAATTTCTGGCTGGTTCCATTGTTTCGCCAGCTGCTGTGAAGCGTTGCAGTATATTTAATCAGCAGCGATAACCTTGCACTCAGCAGCAGTATGCTTTCTGCTGTGATATAAATAGCGCGCAGATTCGGATGATTCCCGGCGGCCAGACAGGTACTCTTGCCAGTGGTGAACAAACAGCGGAAGGGTGATAGATGGTGTGGGTCAACGGTGAGCAGCGGCAGGATCTGGCAGTCAGCGATCGTGCGGTACAGTTTGGTGACGGCTGTTTTACCACCGCGCGAGTGCTGGCTGGCAAGGTGCAGTGGTTGCCCGCGCATCTTAAGCGCCTGCAGCAGGCCACCGAGCGGTTGCTGATCGAGCACGTCGACTGGCGTGCGCTGGAACAAGAAATGGTCAGCGCAGCAGCGCGGCAGGGCGAAGGCGTACTCAAAGTGATCATTTCGCGCGGCAGCGGCGGACGTGGGTACAGCGCGGCGGGTTGTCATTCGCCAGTGCGTATTGTTTCGCTGTCGGCTTATCCGGCGCATTACCATCGATGGCGTAGCGCGGGAGTGCGGCTGGCGCTGAGTCCTGTGCGCCTGGGATGCAACCCGCTGCTGGCTGGCATTAAGCATCTGAACCGGCTGGAACAGGTGCTGATCCGCACGCAACTTGAGCAGACCGACGCCGATGAGGCACTGGTGCTTGACACTGCAGGCAGGCTGGTGGAATGCTGTGCGGCCAATTTGTTCTGGCGTACGGGCACACAGGTGTTTACGCCACAGCTGACGCAGGCTGGCGTCAATGGCATTATGCGCCAGCACATTATGGCGCTGCTGGCGGAACGCGGTCAGCCTTGCCAGCAGGTCAGCGCGGAAATGGCAGTGCTGGCGCACGCCGATGAGGTGTTGATCTGCAACGCGCTTATGCCGGTGTTGCCGGTGTATCAGATAGAGGACTGGCGCTATGCTTCCCGCCAGCTGTTCGACCTTGTCAGCCCGTATTGCTAATAACCTGGATATCGCATGACGAAAAAGCACTCCATTATCGCCGCCGCGATAGTCATTCTGGCGCTGATTGTCGCCACCTGTTACTGGCAACTGCGCCAGTTTGCCGATTCGCCGCTGGCGATCGAGCAAGAGACCATTTTTACCCTGCCGGCAGGCACAGGCCGCGTGGCGCTGGAAGCGAAATTAGAGCAGGACAAGATTATCAAACCCGGCATCTGGTTTGGTGTGCTGCTGAAACTGGAGCCGGAGCTGGCGAAATTTAAAGCCGGTACTTATCGGCTGGAGCAGGGCATCACCGTGCGCCAGATGCTGGCGCTGCTGGCGAGTGGTAAAGAAGCGCAGTTCCCGATTCGCTTTGTGGAAGGAACCCGGCTGCAGGAGTGGCTGGCGGCCCTGCGCGCGGCGCCGTACATCAAACACACCCTGACCGATGACCAGTTCACCACGCTGGCGCAGGCGCTGAAACTGGAAAAGCCGCCGCAGCTGGAAGGCTGGTTCTATCCTGACACCTATCTCTATACCGCCAATACCACGGATGTGGCGCTGCTGAAGCGCGCGCAACAGAAGATGGCGACGCTGGTCGATGACATCTGGCAGGGTAAAGCCGCCGACCTGCCTTATAAAACGCCGCATGAACTGGTCACCATGGCCTCCATTATCGAAAAAGAGACCGCGGTCAATGATGAGCGCAGCAAGGTGGCGTCGGTGTTTGTTAACCGTCTGCGGCTGGGCATGCGCCTGCAGACTGATCCGACGGTGATCTATGGGATGGGTGAGAAATACAACGGCAACCTGACACGTAAAGATCTGGAAACGCCGAGCGAGTACAATACTTATATCATCAGTGGTTTACCGCCTGGGCCGATTGCGATGCCGGGCAAAGCGTCACTGGAAGCGGCGGCGCATCCGCTGAAAACCAACTATCTCTATTTTGTCGCTGACGGCAAAGGTGGGCACAATTTTACCACCAACCTTGCCAGCCATAATCGTGCCGTGCAGGAGTACCGTCAGGCGCTGAAGGAAAAGAATGAACAGTAAATTTATTGTCATTGAAGGACTCGAAGGGGCGGGGAAAACCACCGCCCGCGACGCCGTGGTTGCGGTATTGCATGAACAGGGGATCAGCGATGTGGTGTTCACCCGCGAACCTGGTGGCACGCCGCTGGCGGAACGTCTGCGTGAGCTGATTAAACAGGGTATCGAAGGCGAGCAGGTTACCGATAAAGCAGAACTGCTGATGCTGTATGCTGCCCGCGTGCAGCTGGTGGAAACGGTGATCAAGCCCGCGCTGGCCCGTGGCGCCTGGGTGGTGGGCGATCGTCACGATCTCTCCTCACAGGCTTACCAGGGCGGAGGCCGTGGTCTTGATCGTCAGCTGATGCAGGCACTGCGTGACACCGCGCTGGGGGATTTCGCCCCGGACTTGACGCTGTATCTCGACGTGACGCCGGAGATCGGCCTGCAGCGTGCGCGTGCGCGTGGCGAGCTGGACCGTATTGAGCAGGAGTCGCTGAAGTTCTTTGTCCGCACCCGTGAACGCTATCTTGAGCTGGCGGCAGCGGACCCGCGCATTAAAACCATTGATGCCACGCAGAATATTACTGATGTCACCGCAGCACTGCAGGCAACATTACGCCAGTGGCTGGCGGAGCAGGCGTAATGAACTGGTACCCGTGGCTGAACCAGCCTTATCGCGAGATTATCAGCCAGCATCAGGAAGGCCGTGGCCACCACGCCATGCTGATCCACGCCCTGGCGGGAATGGGGGATAATGCGCTGGTATGGGGGCTGAGCCGCTGGCTGATGTGCCAGCAACGCGACGGCATAAAAAGCTGTGGTCATTGCCATGGCTGTCAGCTGATGCAGGCGGGCACGCATCCTGACTGGTACACGCTGGCGGCCGAAAAGGGCAAGAGCAGCCTCGGTATTGATGCCGTGCGCAGTGTGACCGAGAAGCTATACCACCATGCCCAGCAGGGCGGAGCGAAAGTGGTGTGGCTGCCTGATGCGGCGCAGCTGACCGAAGCGGCAGCCAATGCGTTGCTGAAAACCCTTGAAGAGCCGCCCGCCAACACCTGGTTTTTCCTCAGCAGCCGTGAGCCGCAGCGCTTGCTGGCGACGCTGCGCAGCCGCTGCTTCCTCTGGCATCTCACACCACCCGATGAAAACAGCAGTCTGCGCTGGCTGCAGAAAGAGCTGTCGGTGGCGCAGGATGACGCCCTGACCGCATTGCGTCTCAGCAGTGGCGCGCCCGCCGCCGCGCAGGCGCTGCTGGCGGAAGCGCAGTGGAAACAGCGTCAGCTGCTGTGCAGCACACTGGCGCAGGCCCTGCAGCAGGATGTGCTGAGTCTGCTGCCGGTGTTAAATCATGAAGAGGCGCCACAGCGCATCGGCTGGTTGTGTGCGCTGTTAATGGATGCGCTGAAGTGGCAGCAGGGCGGCGCAGCGTTTATCGCCAACATTGACCAGCAGGCGTTAATCGCGCAAATAGCGCAGCGCTTACCCGCGTCAGCGCTGGATAGCAGTCTGCGCAGCTGGATAAACTGTCGCGACCAGTTGTTGCATGTGATAGCGGTCAACCGCGAGCTTCTTTTAACCGAACAGCTGTTAAGCTGGGAACAGATTTTTTGAGAGTCATATTATGTTTTTAGTCGATTCCCACTGTCATCTCGATGGCCTAGATTATGAGAACCTGCATCAGGATCTGGATGATGTGCTGGCGAAAGCTGCCGCGCGGGATGTGAAATTTATGCTGGCGGTGGCGACCACGCTGCCGGGCTATAAAGCGATGCAGCAACTGATTGGCGAGCGTGACAATGTGGCGTACTCCTGCGGGGTGCATCCGCTGAATCAGGAAGAGGAGTATGACTTCGCCGAGCTGCGCCAGCTGGCAGCTGATCCGCGCGTGGTGGCGATGGGGGAGACCGGTCTGGATTATTTCTACCAGGCGGAAACCAAAGCGCGCCAGCAGGCGTCGTTTCGCGAACATATCCGCGTAGGGCGCGAGCTGAACAAACCGGTCATCGTCCACACCCGTGATGCGCGCGAAGACACGCTGGCTATCCTGCGCGAAGAGCAGGTTGAAGGCTGTGGCGGCGTGCTGCACTGCTTTACCGAAGATCGCGAAACGGCGGGCAAGTTGCTGGATATGGGATTCTATATCTCGTTCTCCGGCATCGTTACCTTCCGCAATGCGGAAGCGCTGCGTGAAGCTGCGCGTTTCGTTCCGCTGGATCGCATGCTGGTGGAGACCGATTCGCCGTATCTGGCGCCGGTGCCACACCGTGGTAAAGAGAACCAGCCTGCTTACACCCGCGATGTGGCGGAGTATATGGCGGTGCTGAAAGGCGTGGATTTGGCAACCCTCGCCGCCGCAACCACCAAAAATTTCTCCGACCTGTTCCATATCCCGCTGTCCCGCCTTGGTGGTGCAGCATAAGCACGTAGATTTGTTTTACTGCTCGTAATTAATTAGGCGATCGTATAACGCTCAGCGCCGCAAAAGGGCGCTGAAGCTATTTTTTTGCACGAAAAAAGACCTCTTTTTTAACAAAAATTGCCCATCTGCGACGGCAGTTCCAGGAAACGTGATAGGCATCAAACAAAATCAGATGCAATTATTTTACTCTTCGTAATAAATACCGAGAGCGCGTAAGCGTTCCACCCGTAAAGGGATCCTCCCCCCTTTACAACGCGCATCAGCGCGATAAAAAAGCAATCATACTCAGGAGCTTCACAATATGTTTAAGAATGCATTTGCAAACCTGCAAAAGGTCGGTAAATCGCTAATGTTGCCGGTGTCGGTGTTGCCGATTGCCGGTATTTTGCTGGGGGTGGGTTCCGCCAACTTCAGCTGGCTGCCAGCGGTTGTTTCTCATGTGATGGCCGAAGCGGGTGGTTCGGTGTTTGCCAATATGCCACTGATCTTCGCTATCGGTGTGGCATTAGGCTTTACCAATAACGACGGCGTATCTGCACTGGCGGCGGTAGTGGCTTACGGCATCATGGTGAAAACCATGGCGGTGGTCGCGCCACTGGTGCTGCATCTTCCTGCTGCGGAAATTGAAGCGAAACACTTCGCCGATACCGGGGTACTGGGCGGTATCATTGCCGGTTCCGTTGCAGCGTATATGTTTAACCGCTTCTACCGCATCAAGCTGCCGGAATACCTTGGCTTCTTTGCCGGTAAGCGCTTTGTACCGATTGTCTCCGGTCTGGCGGCGATCGTGCTCGGCGTGGTGCTCTCCTTTATCTGGCCACCCATTGGTACTGCGATTCAGGACTTCTCCCAGTGGGCAGCTTACCAGAACCCGATGTTAGCTTTCGGCATCTACGGCGTGGTTGAACGTTCTCTGGTGCCGTTCGGTCTGCACCATATCTGGAACGTACCTTTCCAGATGCAGGCGGGTGAATACATCAATGCGGCCGGTCAGGTATTCCACGGTGATATCCCACGCTACATGGCGGGTGACCCAACTGCGGGCAAACTGTCGGGTGGCTTCCTGTTCAAAATGTACGGTCTGCCTGCTGCGGCGATTGCTATCTGGCATTCAGCGAAACCAGAAAACCGTGCAAAAGTGGGCGGCATCATGATTTCCGCTGCGCTGACCGCTTTCCTGACCGGTATTACCGAGCCAATCGAATTCTCCTTTATGTTCGTGGCGCCGATCCTGTACGGCATCCACATCATTCTGGCCGGTCTGGCATTCCCGCTGTGTATTCTGCTGGGTATGCGTGATGGCACCAGCTTCTCACACGGTCTGATCGACTTTATTGTACTGAGCGGTAACAGCAGCAAAATCTGGCTGTTCCCAATTATCGGTATCGTCTATGGTCTGATCTACTACACCATCTTCCGTGTACTGATTGCCAAACTGGATCTGAAAACCCCTGGCCGTGAAGAGTCGGTGACGGCGCAGGCGACCGGTTCCGCTAACGAAATGGCAGCGAACCTGGTGAGCGCGTTCGGTGGTAAAGATAACATCACTAACCTTGATGCCTGTATCACCCGTCTGCGCGTCAGCGTAGCGGATGTGGCGAAAGTGGATCAGGCTGGCCTGAAAAAGCTGGGTGCCGCAGGGGTGGTGGTGGCAGGTTCTGGTGTGCAGGCTATTTTCGGCACCAAATCTGACAACCTGAAAACTGAAATGGATGACTACATTCGTAGCAACTAATTCAGCTTCGGGGGAGTGATAAAAGGGGAGCGTAAGCTCCCCTTTTTTATGGCAGTGACACCGCCATCCATCTTTTTCGGATTGCTCTCAAAAGCCGCCATTTCTGGCAGAACGCGTTACAGGGTCTATACTAATTTGTGACGTTATGCGCAGTTCGCCCGGCGAAAATGCGTTACCAGCGGATAAATGGCAGCTGACACGGGCAAAAAATCACCGTATCACACCGAACATTTTCCGGTCATCGATGACTTCCGGTCAATGCCGATCGGGTCTGCAATATTGCTCGTGATTCAATTATCCTTCTGGTTGCGATTTTTGCCGCTTACTCCGTATTTCTGACGCTATAACAGCATGGTCGCGCCTTTTTTGCCGGCGCGTCTGCAATTCTGAGCTGACAGGAGGAGAGAGTGAGCAGAGATTCCGAAGCCTTCCCCGCACTCAGTGGTGGCCTCTGGGCGTTTTTCTTTGATGTTGATGGCACGCTGGCGACCATTCAGGAGCGCCCGGAAGCGGTGTCGATACCGCAGGCGACGCGTGATGCGTTGCAGTCGTTAGCGCAGCTGAGCGATGGCGCTCTGGCGCTGGTTTCCGGCCGACCGGTCACGCAACTGGATGCACTGGTTGCACCGTTGCACCTGCCGCTGGCAGGGGTACATGGCGCCGAACGCCGCGACGCCAGCGGCGAACGCCATCAACAGACACTGCCGGAAGAGGTGGCGAGTGAGCTGGCGGTAACGCTGCAGCAGGCACTGGCGAAGTGGCCAGGCACTCACCTGGAAAACAAGGGCATGGCGTTTGCGCTGCACTATCGCCAGGCGCCGCAATATGAAAAACAGGTACTGCAGCTGGCCGCTGAACTGGCTGAGCGTTTTCCGCAACTGGTACAGCAGCCGGGGAAGTGTGTGGTGGAGTTAAAGCCACAGGGAACCAATAAAGGGGCGGCGATCCGCGCCTTTATGCAGGAAGCGCCTTTTGCCGGGCGTACCCCGGTATTTATTGGCGACGATTTAACGGATGAAGCGGGTTTTGCGGCGGTAAACGCCATGCAGGGGATATCCGTTAAAGTTGGCGCCGGTTCCAGCGTGGCACGCTATCGCCTGCAGGCGGTGGAAGATGTCTGGCAGTGGCTGGAACAGATGACATTACAATTAGAGCGAGACAAGACAACGTCGGTAAGGAGTAAAGGTTATGAGTCGTTTAGTAGTCGTATCTAACCGTATCGCTATACCCGATGGTTCTAAGGCCAGTGCGGGTGGACTGGCGGTCGGTATTCTGGATGCGCTGAAACAAACCGGTGGATTATGGTTTGGCTGGAATGGTGAAATCAGCGCAATTGGCGAAGAGGATGACGAGCAACTGGACATCGTAAAACAGGACGGCATCACCTATGCCTCCTTCGGACTGAATCAGAACGATTACGATCTCTATTATTGCCAGTTTTCCAATACCGTTATCTGGCCGGCATTTCACTACCGGCTGGATTTGGTACAGTTTCAGCGCGAGGCATGGGAAGGGTATTGCCGCGTAAACGAACTGCTGGCAAAGCGCCTGCAGCCGTTGCTGAAAGATGACGATATTCTCTGGATACATGATTATCATCTGCTGCCGTTTGCCGCCGCCTGCCGCAAGCTGGGCATCAACAATCGCATTGGTTTCTTCCTGCATATCCCATTCCCGACGCCGGAAATTTTCAACGCCTTGCCACCGCATGCGGAATTACTGGAGATGATGAGCGATTTCGATTTGCTGGGATTCCAGACAGAAAGCGATCGCACTGCATTTCTCGACAGCCTGTCGATGCTAACCCAGCTGCAAAAGACAGGCGAGAAGCAGCATCGTGCCTTTGGCAATGATTTTGCCACTGAGGTTTATCCGATAGGTATTGAGCCAGACAGTATCAAGGAGATGGCGGAAGGGGCGCTGCCACCGAAAATGGCGGCAATGAAGCGTGAGTTGGGCGATGCGAAGAATATTATTGCCTGTGAGCGCCTGGACTATTCGAAAGGTCTGCCGGAACGTTTTCTTGCTTACGAAGCGCTGCTGGAGAACTTTCCCCAGCATCGCGGCAACATCCGCTATTCCCAGATTGCGCCGACTTCACGTGGTGATGTGCAGGCTTATCAGGATATTCGTCATCAGCTGGAAACCGAAGCAGGGCGCATTAATGGTAAATATGGCACCCTTGGCTGGACGCCGCTCTACTATCTTAACCAGCATTTTGACCGTCGCCTGCTGATGAAAATCTTCCGCCTCACCGATGTCGGGCTGGTGACGCCTTTGCGCGACGGAATGAATCTGGTGGCGAAGGAGTATGTCGCCGCGCAGGACCCGGACGATCCCGGCGTACTGGTGCTGTCACGCTTTGCCGGTGCGGCAAACGAGCTTACCTCGGCGCTGATCGTCAATCCTTATGACCGCGATGAAGTGGCTGCGGCGCTGGACAGAGCGCTGACGATGCCGCGTACCGAACGTATTTCGCGATATAACGACATGATGGCGGTGTTGCGTCACAATGACATCAGCCACTGGCGTGAGAGTTTTCTGAGAGATTTACACGCCATTGCGCCGCGTGCTGAGGATCATGAGGTGGCCAATAAGGTCGCGACCTTTCCACGATTAGCCTGATGAGCTGTGCGGAGCGGCCAGTGTCGCTCCGCCTTTAGCGCCCTTCACTGCAGTCTGATGCTCTATTCCTGTTTATCAAGTGTAAAAAAACCGTAAAACAGCAGATGCCATTTCTCCTGCCTGCGTCACCAGGCGTAAAAATTCGCCGCCAGGCCTGAAGTATAAAAATTGACAAAACGGGTCATGGCTTGTTCTTTTCTGCTTAAAAAATAAACAAAAGCATCGTTATGGCAAAAAAATGCTGATTTCCCCTAAAGAATTTTTTTTCTCTGCCGATAGATAAGATAGTCACTGCGCGTAAATGATAAAACATTCATTTCTCTAATGTAATGAACTGTTACATGTTTTGCCCTTCCCTGAACATTACTATCCCTGTGTTAACAAAAGATTGCAGCGACCTGCGGAATCCCTGTCATTCACCGTCTCATTTATCCACTTTTCTGACTAATATTTTCCAATAGTAACTATATTTATTAATATTGTTTCCTGAATGAATGGGGGTGTTTGTGCTGCCTGAGCGCTTTTCACTCTTATTTAACTTCGCTTTTTTGCCTTTTGTTTAGATTAAAATTCGTTAATTTGCGTTAATTTGCATTTTTTACTCTTTCCTGATGCTACTTAAGTCAAACTTTAACAAATATTACGTCGGTTGGTTGTTTTTTGAGCGATTCAACAGTGCAGCTGATGGGTTAAATGAAAAGATTTGGCTTAAAAGTGTGATATGGATCACACTTTATCTAAAATTACCCCGTTCGCTCGTTGTATGTAGAAATCAGAGGGGATAGAGTTGCGTTGCTTTCGGAATATTCTTAAAAAAGTGTAAGCGGACGTCACGGAAGGTTACTCGGGCTTTACCTGAAGAAGGGAGGCGATGAGGCAGGACGACTTACTAAGAGAATATCCGGTCAGAAACAGTATAGTTTCGCAGCGTTTGGCTAATGCCACGAGTTTTTGCCATCTTTAGATTTACCAACCAGCAACCAAGGTAGCGGAATTCATTCCGCGAACGTTAAAAGTGTTAGTCAGGATGGAAAAAATAATGGGTACATCAGAATTACTCAAACACATTTACGACATTAACTTGTCATATTTATTGCTCGCACAACGTTTGATTAACCAGGAAAAAGCTTCTGCAATGTTTCGCTTGGGTATTGATGAACCAATGGCCGATGCATTGTCGCAATTGACCTTACCAGAAATGGTGAAATTGGCTGAGACGAATCAGCTGGTCTGCCAGTTCCGTTTTAATGACCATCAGACCATCACGCGTCTGACGCAGGAATCGCGAGTGGATGATTTGCAGCAAATCCATACTGGCATTCTGTTATCCAGTCGTTTATTACGTGATGCTTCAGCAAAAGTTGAAGAGATGCCTAAAAAGAGGGCTGGCTAATGCCTGAGAAAAGCATTGTTCGCGAAGCGCGCGATATTCAGCTGGCAATGGAGCTGATTTCTCTCGGTGCACGTTTGCAGATGTTAGAGAGTGAAACCCAGCTCAGCCGTGGCCGCCTGATCAAGTTGTATAAAGAGTTGCGAGGCAGTCCACCGCCTAAAGGCATGTTACCGTTCTCAACTGACTGGTTTATGACCTGGGAACAAAATATTCATGCCTCGATGTTCTGTAATGCCTGGCAGTTTTTACTGAAAAGTGGATTGTGCACTGGTGTTGATGCGGTGATTAAAGCTTACCGCCTCTATCTTGAGCAATGTCCGAATGATGACGGCGAGCCATTGCTGGCGCTGACGCGCGCCTGGACGCTGGTCCGTTTTGTTGAGAGCGGTATGCTGGAATTAAATAGCTGCAAATGCTGCGACGGTAGCTTTATTACCCATGCCCATCAGCCTGTGGGGAGTTTCGTCTGCAGCCTTTGCCAGCCGCCATCTCGTGCGGTAAAAAGACGTAAACTTTCTCCAGAATCTGCCGATAGTATTCCACAACTGCTGGATGAACAGGTTAAACACGCCGTTTAAGTTTGTTCGAAACGTGGAATCACATCCAGCAGCGGTTTTTTAACCGCTGCTTTTTTTTTGCCCACGTTTAACGAGTACGCCTTCGGCTCTCTGGCTTAACTTCCACCCACACGTTACTACAGACGTAAGGATTTAATGTGCTGGTTATATTGGGTTATATACTCGTAACAGGTTCGGTGCTTGGTGGCTACATGATGGTGGGTGGCCACCTGGGTGCGCTGTACCAACCTTCTGAGCTGATTATTATCGGCGGCGCTGGTATTGGCGCATTTATCGTCGGTAACAATGGCAAATCAATCAAAGCCACACTGAAAGCCCTGCCGCTGTTGATGAAAGGGTCAAAATATAACAAAGCGATCTACATGGATTTGATGGCGCTGTTATATCGGCTGATGGCGAAATCACGTCAACAGGGCATGCTGTCGCTGGAAAGGGATATTGAAAATCCGCGCGAAAGCGAAATCTTTGCTAATTACCCGCGTATTCTTGCCGATAATCGTTTGGTGGACTTCATCACGGATTATCTGCGGTTAATGGTGAGCGGCAACATGAACGCCTTCGAAATTGAAGCGCTGATGGACGAAGAGATTGAGACCTACGAGCACGAGTGCGATGTACCAGCGCAAAGTCTGTCTGCAGTAGGGGATTCATTACCGGCTTTCGGTATCGTTGCCGCGGTAATGGGCGTGGTGCACGCGCTGGCGGCGGCGGATCGTCCGGCAGCAGAGCTGGGCGCCCTGATTGCCCATGCGATGGTGGGTACTTTCCTCGGTATTTTGCTGGCGTACGGCTTTATCTCGCCACTGGCGCAGGTATTACGTCAAAAGTGTGCTGAAACCACCAAGATGATGCAGTGCATTAAAGTCACACTGCTTTCCAGCCTGAATGGCTACGCGCCGCAGATCGCGGTGGAATTTGGTCGTAAGACCCTGTACTCCACCGAGCGACCGTCGTTTATCGAGCTGGAAGAACATGTACGTAATGCGAAATCACCGGCGAAACAGACTTCGGATCAGGACGCATGAAAAATAGCAATCACCCCATCGTTGTTGTCAGACGCAACAAAGGGAAAAAGCATGAAGGCTCACATGGTTCATGGAAAATCGCTTATGCCGATTTTATGACAGCCATGATGGCGTTCTTCCTGGTGATGTGGCTGATTTCAATCTCCAGCCCTAAAGAGCTGGTGCAGATTGCCGAATACTTTCGTACGCCGCTGAAAGTGGCGCTGACGGGCGGGCAACGCAGTAGTGACAGCGAAAGTCCCATCCCGGGTGGCGGAGATGATCCGACACAGCAGCAGGGTGAAGTGAAAAAAGTGATCGATATGGATTCGCAGAGACGTCAGCTGGATGATATCCGACTCAACCGTCTGCGTGAAAAACTCGATCAGCTGATTGAAGCTGACCCACGCCTGAAAGCGTTACGTCCGCATCTGATTATTAATATGGTGGAAGAAGGGCTGCGTATTCAGATTATCGACAGCCAGAACCGTCCGATGTTTAAAACCGGCAGTGCGCAGGTTGAACCGTACATGCGCGATATTTTGCGCGCGATAGCGCCAATACTGAACGATATTCCGAACCGTATCAGTCTGGCTGGCCATACCGATGACTTCCAGTATGCATCGGGTGACCGCGGCTACAGTAACTGGGAGCTCTCTGCTGACCGCGCCAACGCATCCCGTCGTGAGCTGGTTGCTGGCGGTCTGGCGGGAGAGAAAATGTTACGCGTGGTGGGCATGGCGGACACCATGAAACTGAAAAACCGCACCAGCGGAGATGCGGTCAATCGTCGTATCAGTCTGCTGGTATTGAATCATGATACTGAAGCGGCGATTGAAAAAGAGAACTCTGAGAGTGACTCCGTACAGATCAATGATGCACAAAGTATTAAACAGATTACCGAGCCGGCTCAGCCGTCGGCATCGGCATTAACACCAGACCCTCAACCTTCACAGGCCGCGCCGACGGCGCCGACGCAGAAACCGGTAACTGATTTACCGCCTGCGCCGACACCGGCGACACAGCCTGCTCCCGACTCACAGCCGAGGTGACACCGTGAGCATGGATATTAGTGATTTTTACCAAACGTTTTTCGATGAGGCTGATGAATTACTGGCCGACATGGAACAACACCTGCTGGGACTGGATCCCCAGGAGCCGGAATCGGAACAGCTGAATGCTATCTTCCGTGCGGCCCACTCGATTAAAGGCGGAGCGGGTACTTTTGGTTTCACTGTATTACAGGAAACCACGCATATTCTGGAAAACATCCTGGACGGTGCGCGTCGCGGCGAAATGCAGCTCAGCACCGACATCATCAACCTGTTTTTGGAAACTAAAGATATTATGCAGGAACAGCTCGATGCCTATAAAACTGCCTCGGAGCCTAACGCCGAGACGTTTGAGTATATCTGCCAGGCCCTGCGTCAGCTGGCATTAGAAGCGAAAGGCGAAGTCATCGAAGCGCCGAAAAAACTGCAGTCAGTCGCGCCTGCCGCACCGGCAGCCGCTGCGCCTGCGGCGGCAGGTGGCCTGCGCCTGGCACTGAGCGACCTGAAGCCTAACGAAGTGGATCAGATGATTGAGGAGCTGGGTAACCTCGGCAGCCTCAGCGAGATCAACAAAGGGCAGACTTCTGTTGAAGTGACCATCGATTCTTCCGTCACCAAAGACGATATCGTCGCGGTGCTGTGCTTTGTGATTGATGAGTCGCAGATCAAGTTTATCGAGGCAGAGGCTGCTGCATCAGTTGCGGTAGCAGAAGCCGCACCTGCTGCGGCGCCAGTTGTGGCGGAAGCCCCAGCGGAAGAGCCGCAGCTGGCGACCGTCAGCGAAATCGCGCCTGCAAAACGTGAAGTGAAAAAAGCGGCGCCAGCAGCGCGTGCCGCCGCCGAATCCACCAGTATTCGTGTGGCGGTGGAGAAGGTTGACCAGTTGATTAACCTCGTCGGTGAGCTGGTGATTACTCAGTCAATGCTGGCACAGCGTTCTGGCGAACTGGATCCGGTGAACCATGGCGACCTGCTGAACAGCATGGGCCAGCTGGAGCGCAACGCGCGTGACCTGCAGGAATCGGTGATGTCGATTCGTATGATGCCGATGGAATACGTCTTCAGCCGCTTCCCGCGTCTGGTGCGTGACCTGGCCAGCAAGCTGGGCAAAGAAGTCGAACTGACGCTGCTGGGTAGCTCCACCGAACTGGATAAGAGCCTGATCGAACGTATCATCGATCCGTTAACGCACCTGGTGCGTAACAGCCTTGACCACGGTATCGAATCGCCTGAGAAACGTCTTGCAGCAGGTAAACCGGGCACCGGTAACCTGACGCTGTCTGCGGAACATCAGGGCGGCAACATCTGTATCGAAGTCGTGGATGATGGCGCAGGTCTGAACCGCGAACGTATCCTGGCGAAGGCACTCTCTTCGGGTCTGCCAGTCAGCGAAACGATGAGCGATGAAGAAGTGGGCATGCTGATTTTTGCTCCGGGCTTCTCCACCGCCGAGCAGGTGACCGATGTCTCCGGCCGCGGCGTGGGTATGGACGTGGTGAAACGTAATATCCAGGAGATGGGCGGCCACGTTGAAATCAGCTCGAAGCAGGGGAAAGGCACCACCATTCGTATCCTGCTGCCACTGACGCTGGCGATCCTCGACGGTATGTCAGTCCGCGTTGCGGAAGAAGTGTTTATCCTGCCACTGAATGCGGTGATGGAATCACTGCAGCCGCTGGCGGAAGATCTGCATCCACTGGCAGGCGGCGAGCGCGTACTGGAAGTGCGTGGCGAGTATCTGCCGCTGGTAGAGCTGTGGAATGTGTTTGACGTGCAGGGCGCGAAAACTGAAGCAACGCAGGGTATCGTGGTTATCCTGCAGAGCGGCGGCAAACGCTATGCGCTGCTGGTGGATCAGCTGATTGGCCAGCACCAGGTAGTGGTGAAAAACCTTGAGAGCAACTATCGCAAAGTGCCGGGTATTTCTGCTGCCACTATCCTCGGCGATGGTAGCGTTGCGCTGATTGTTGACGTCTCAGCGCTGCAATCTTTAAACCGAGAAAAGCGTGTGGCCGGCGCCGCAGCCTAATTGTAACCGATTAAGGGTAGAGCTATGACTGGATTGGCAAATGTCACAAAAATTACTGGCGAGACCGTAGGCCAGGAGTTCCTGGTATTTACGCTGGGTGACGAAGAGTACGGCATCGATATTCTCAAGGTGCAGGAAATCCGTGGTTACGATCAGGTAACGCGTATTGCTAACACCCCTGAATTTATTAAAGGTGTGACGAATCTGCGCGGTGTTATTGTTCCTATCGTTGACCTGCGTGTTAAATTCGCGCAGTCAGGTGTGGAATATAATGACAATACCGTAGTGATCGTTCTGAATCTGGAAAAACGCGTGGTTGGTATTGTGGTGGATGGCGTGTCTGACGTGCTGTCGCTGACCCAGGAACAGATTCGTCCTTCCCCGGAATTTGCGGTGACCATGTCTACCGAGTACCTGACGGGCCTCGGCGCGCTGGGCGAGCGTATGCTGATTCTGGTGGATATCGAGAAGCTGCTGAACAGCGATGAAATGGCGCTGATCGACTCCATGCGTAATGGATAAATAAACGGTGAGGGCAGAGCAACTCTGCCCTCATTATATTTCAATAAGATCGATACTTTCTTTAATTAATTTATTCGCCGCCTATACAGAAACCCCATCGAAATTCCGATAATCATATTGCATTAATTCACCTGTCACATTTACATACCAAGGGTAAAAATGTTTAAACGTATTAAAGTAGTCACCAGTTTAATTCTGGTGCTGATGATTTTTGGCGCCCTGCAGTTAGTCTCCGGTGGACTGTTCTTCAGTGCATTAAACAATGACAAAGATAACTTCTCTGTGGCGCAGACCTCCAGCCAAAACGTCGCTGCGTTAACGGATGCGTGGATTGGCCTGGGTCAGACTCGCACTATTATTAACCGTGGCATGTTGCGTATGCAGACCAACGATACCTCCTCGCTGGCGGCGTTGTATCAGTTGGGTAAAAAACAGCTGGAAGAGTCCAACCAGTTTTTTGCGCAGTATAAAAGTCTGCCGAATACCCCGGGCCTCGATGACAACCTGACGAAGAAGCTGGAAGACAATTACGCGATTTACAGCAATGGCTTACAGCAGATGCTGGAGATGATGACCAACAATCAGCTGAAAGAGATGTTTGGTCTGAATATTGAGCAGAAGCAGAATGAGATGCAGGCTGTCTATCGTGAATGGCGCGCTGCGCAGGCGAAACTGACTGCGGCGGGCGTGGCGGAAAACGAAGCCGCCTACGCGCAGATGATGTGGATCCTTGCCAGCATCATGGTGCTGGTACTGGTGGTCATCGCACTGTGCTGGATTGGTCTGCAGCGTATTCTTATCCAGCCGTTACAAAACACCATCGGCCATATCAAACACATCGCAGCGGGTGATTTAACCCAGCGTATCCACGTGGAAAGCCAGAACGAAATTGGTCAGCTGCTCTCCAGCGTACAGCATATGCAGCAGGAGCTGGTGCGTACCGTGAGTGATGTGCGCGACGGTTCCGACGCTATCTTTACCGGCGCCAGCGAAATCTCCGCCGGTAACAACGACCTCTCAGCCCGTACCGAAGAGCAGGCGGCTTCCCTGGAGCAGACCGCTGCCAGCATGGAACAGCTGACCGCGACGGTGAAGCAGAATGCCGAAAACGCCCGCCAGGCATCACAGCTGGCGCTGAATGCGTCAGAAACCGCGCAGAAAGGCGGTAATGTGGTAGACGGCGTGGTGAAAACCATGAGCGAAATCGCCGGCAGTTCGAAGAAGATCGCCGACATTATCAGTGTTATCGATGGCATTGCTTTCCAGACCAATATCCTGGCGCTGAACGCGGCGGTAGAAGCAGCGCGTGCCGGTGAGCAGGGGCGTGGTTTTGCCGTGGTGGCCGGTGAAGTGCGCAGCCTGGCGCAGCGCAGCGCCAATGCGGCGAAAGAGATCAAGAGCCTGATTGAAGACTCTGTCAGCCGCGTGAATACCGGTTCCGCGCTGGTGGAAACCGCAGGTTCAACCATGAATGACATCGTCGGTGCGGTGACGCGTGTCACCGACATCATGGGTGAAATCGCCTCTGCATCAGATGAACAGAGCCGTGGTATCGATCAGGTCGGTCAGGCCGTAACGGAAATGGACCGTGTTACCCAGCAGAACGCCTCGCTGGTGGAAGAGTCCGCTGCTGCCGCTGCCGCACTGGAACAGCAGGCCAGCCGTTTAAGCCAGGCGGTCTCGGTGTTTAAAGTGCGTGCAGAGAAGATGCTGGCCAGCGCGCCAGCGCATGCTCCGGCGCGTTCTCTGGCTGCACCGGCAGCGCGTAAAGCTGCGACCCCTGCGGCGACAGACGATAACTGGGAAACCTTCTGATAAAACGGGGCGGCAATGCCGCCCCGCTGTAAAGCTTCCAGCTGCATTGCCGATAATTCACAGCGGAAGACAACACCATTCCACCCACGGCAATGTAACAAAGGTATCCCATGTTTAAACGAATGAAAGTTGTAACCAGCCTGATATTAGTCCTGGTTGTATTTGGTGCACTGCAATTAACGTCTGGCGGCTTATTCTTTCAGGCGTTAAAAAGTGACCGCGAAAACTTTATGCTTACTGAGCAACTGCGCCGCGAGCAGACTAATCTGACCGCATCGTGGATTGCTTTAGTGCAAACCCGTAACACCCTTAACCGCGCGGGCACGCGTGCGATCCTCGACAGCCAGCAGCAGGGCACCGGCGCAGGTCTGACCGATCTGCTGACCATGGCGAACACCCAGCTGAAAACCGCTGACGACCAGTATAAGGCTTACGTTTCTGAACTGTCTGATGACGTCAAAGCGCAGCCTCATGTCAAAGCGATTGTTGAGAATTACACCATCCTGAATGGTGCACTGACTGAACTGATCCAGATGCTTGGCCGCAACGATATTAAAGGTTTCGTTGACCAGCCCACGCAGGGTTATCAGGACGGTTTTGAAAACGCCTATAACAACTGGCTGAAAGTCACTGCAGAGCTGTTCAGCAAAGGCTCGGCGGAAAACGAAGCGGCTTACCATCAGGCCATCTGGGTACTCGGCATCATGATGCTGGTGCTGCTGGCCATTGTGGTACTGGTGTGGAGCGGTATGCATCACATCCTGCTGCGCCCGCTGAACAATACCATCAATCATATTCGTCATATCGCCAGTGGCGACCTGACCCAGCAAATCCACGTCGAAGGGCGTAACGAACTGAGCCAGCTGGCTTCCAGCCTGCAGCATATGCAGCAGGAACTGGTGAAAACGGTGAGCGATGTGCGTGACGGCTCTGACGCGATCTTTACCGGCGCCAGTGAAATCGCTGCAGGTAACAACGATCTCTCCTCGCGTACTGAAGAGCAGGCGGCCTCGCTGGAGCAGACCGCTGCCAGTATGGAAGAGCTGACCGCAACCGTGAAACAGAACGCGGAAAACGCCCGTCAGGCGTCGCAGCTGGCGCTCACTGCCTCGGAAACGGCGCAGAAGGGCGGCAAAGTGGTCGATGGCGTGGTGAAAACCATGAGCGACATCGCTGGCAGTTCGCGCAAAATCGCTGACATTATCAGCGTGATTGACGGCATTGCCTTCCAGACCAATATCCTGGCGCTGAACGCGGCGGTGGAAGCGGCGCGTGCCGGTGAACAGGGGCGTGGTTTTGCGGTGGTGGCCGGTGAAGTGCGCAGTCTGGCACAGCGCAGCGCCAACGCAGCGAAAGAGATTAAAACGCTGATTCAGGAGTCTGTGAGTCGTGTGGATACCGGTTCGGTGCTGGTAGAGAGCGCTGGCGAGACCATGAACGACATCGTCAATGCCGTGACCCGCGTCACCGACATCATGGGCGAAATCGCCTCTGCGTCTGATGAGCAGAGCCGTGGTATCGACCAGATTGGCCTCGCGGTTAACGAGATGGATCGCGTGACTCAGCAAAACTCTTCGCTGGTGGAAGAGTCTGCCGCAGCCGCAGCAGCGCTGGAATCTCAGGCCAGCCGACTGTCTCAGGCGGTCGCCGTATTCAGAATTCGTAAAGAATTTCCAAATCGCGCCGTTAACACTATTACAGCAAATAAACCCGCAATGATTGCTGCTCCCGCCGCTGTGACCGCTAAGGCCGGTGCGAAGGATGACAGTAACTGGGAAACGTTCTGATTGATTAACTTTCTGCCGCCCATTTTGGGCGGCACACCGGGAGGCGTTAAATGTTAAGCCGTATTCGTGTTGCAAGTGCGTTGGTGTTTATCCTGGCAGTGTTCTGTGTCATGCAGATTGTCAGCAGCGGTTTGTCATTTAACTCTTTTCGTCTGGATGTGAATAACCTGCACCTGGTCGAGACCAGCAGCCAGCAGCGTGATGCGCTAAGTGAAAGCTGGGCATCATTACTGAGCACCCGTATCACCACCAGCCGCGCCGGAACCCGTGCAGTGATGCAGGCGCCGCGTGAGAAAGTGCTGGGCCTGATGACCAGCGCTCAGCAGGACCTGGACGCGGCGAACAAAAGCTTCCAGCGTTTTCTCGCTATCCCTGCCACCAGCCCGGCAGAGCAGCAGCTGATTAACGCGATGAAAACCAGTTCAGAGAATTATCAGCAGGAGCTGGCGCGTCTGATTGGCTGGTTGAAAGAGGGCAATGTGCAGGCGTTCCTCGATTCGCCAACACAAAAATACCAGGATGATTTTCTGGCGAAATACAACGACATGATGAAGCATATCGACGGCATCCTGGCGCACGCGAAAGAGCAGAGCGCCGGTTTCTACAGCCAGTCGAAGTGGATTTTCATCTGTGCAGTGCTGTTGTCACTGCTGGTGACCGGCAGTGCGCTGTGGTGGATTAAACAGGCGCTGATTTCACCACTGACGCGCATGCGTCGTCACTTTGACCGTATCGCCTCCGGTAACCTGGGCGGCACTATCAATGAAGGTGGCAGCAACGAAATCGGCCAGCTGTTTAACGACCTGAAAGAGATGCAAAGCAAGCTGGCGGATACCGTGGTGCAGGTGCGCGATGGTTCGCAGAGCATGCAGGTGGGCATTCGCGAGATTGCCTCGGGCAATAACGATTTGTCCTCCCGCACCGAAGAGCAGGCGGCGTCGCTGGCGCAAACCGCCGCCAGTATGGAACAGCTGACCGCCACCGTGACCGGCAACGCCGAGAATGCCCGTCAGGCATCACAGCTGGCGCGTGACGCGTCGACCACCGCCCATAAAGGCGGAACCTTAACCAACAACGTGGTGGCGACGATGCATGAGATTGCCTCCAGCTCGCGCAAAATTGGCGACATTACCAGCGTGATTGACGGCATCGCCTTTCAGACCAATATCCTGGCGCTGAACGCGGCGGTGGAAGCCGCGCGCGCTGGCGAGCAGGGGCGTGGATTCGCCGTAGTCGCGGGTGAAGTGCGTAACCTGGCGCAGCGCAGCGCGCAGGCTGCAAAAGAGATCAAAGTGTTGATTGAAGAATCGGTAAGCCGGGTAGACCAGGGGTCGACGCTGGTCGCGTCAGCCGGGGAAACCATGGATGAGATTGTTCAGTCAGTAACGCGTGTCAACGACATTATGGGGGAAATTGCTTCGGCGTCTGATGAACAGCGTCGCGGTATAGAACAGGTCGCCCTTGCGGTCAGCCAGATGGATCAGGTCACGCAACAGAATGCCGCGCTGGTTGAGGAAGCGGCAGCCGCCACTGAGGCGCTTGAAGCACAGTCGGAACATCTTACCCAGGCCGTTGCACGTTTTACGTTCGATGCCGGTGAAGTGGCGACGTCATTCAGGTTGACGAACGTGGCAACGCGGGAAGTGACACATTATTAACCCCTTAATCAGCCTTTTGTCCGGTGGTCTTAGATGAAAAAATCGACGTTGCAGGCTCCGCCCGATAACGCCACATTGCTGACTCAAATGGTGCAGCGTCTGCCGTTATCAGATACGCATTTTAAGCGTATCAGCCAGTTAATTTACCAGCGGGCTGGCATCGTCCTCGCCGATCATAAGCGAGAGATGGTTTATAACCGCCTGGTGAGGCGTCTGCGGACGCTGAATATTGATGACTTTGGTCGTTACCTGGCGCTGCTGGAGCATGATCCCAATAGCGCAGAGTGGCAGGCGTTTATTAACGCGCTGACCACCAACCTGACGGCATTTTTCCGTGAGGCGCACCACTTCCCGATTCTGGCCGAGCTGGCGAAGAAGCGCAACGGCAGCTTCAATGTCTGGAGTACTGCGGCCTCCACCGGTGAAGAGCCTTACTCGATCGCCATCACCCTTGCGGAAACGCTGGGAGCAGGCCCGGGTAAATTTCAGGTGCATGCCACCGATATTGATACCCAGGTGCTGGAGAAGGCGCAGTCGGGTATCTATCGTCAGGAAGAGCTGCGCACCTTATCGCCACAGCAGCTGCAGCGCTTCTTCCTGCGCGGCACGGGTCCGCACAGCGGAATGGTACGCGTGCGTTCGGAACTGGCCAACAGCGTAACGTATGCCCAGCTGAACCTGCTGGCGCCGGAGTGGGCATTGCCGGGTCCGTTTGATGTGATTTTCTGCCGTAACGTAATGATCTATTTCGATAAAGAAACACAAGAGAAGATCCTGCGGCGTTTTGTCCCGCTGCTGAAACCAGGAGGTTTGTTATTTGCGGGTCACTCTGAAAACTTCAGCCAGATTAGCAAAGAGTTCTATCTGCGTGGGCAGACGGTCTATGGGCTGACTAAGGAAAGATAATGAGTAAAATCAAAGTCATGTGCGTTGATGACTCAGCGCTGATGCGACAGCTGATGACGGAGATCATCAACAGTCATCCGGATATGGAAATGGTGGCGACGGCGCCTGACCCGCTGGCGGCGCGCGATTTAATCAAGCAATACAATCCGCAGGTGCTCACGCTGGACGTGGAGATGCCGCGCATGGACGGCCTCGATTTCCTTGAGAAGCTGATGCGCCTGCGTCCGATGCCCGTGGTCATGGTATCATCGCTGACCGGCAAAGGCTCAGAAGTGACGCTGCGGGCGCTGGAGCTGGGGGCGGTGGATTTTGTCACCAAACCTCAGCTGGGAATTCGCGAAGGCATGCTGGCTTACAGCCAGATGATTGCAGATAAAGTGCGTGCAGCCGCGCGCGCCAAACTGCATGTCCGCACCAGCGACGCCCCGCCAGTGATGTTAAAAGCTGGCCCACTGCTCAGTAGTGAAAAGTTGATCGCCATCGGTGCATCAACCGGTGGCACTGAGGCGATTCGCCATGTACTGCAGCCATTGCCGGCAACCAGTCCGGCGCTATTGATTACGCAGCATATGCCACCCGGCTTTACCCGTTCTTTCGCCGAGCGTCTGAATAAGTTGTGTCAGATTACCGTGAAAGAAGCTGAGGATGGTGAACGTATTTTGCCAGGTCATGCGTATATCGCACCCGGCGCCATGCATATGGAACTGACGCGCAGCGGCGCAAACTATCAGGTGAAGATCACTGATGCGCCGCCGGTTAACCGTCATAAACCATCCGTGGATGTATTATTCAATTCCGTTGCACAGTTCGCGGGGCGTAATGCCGTGGGAGTCATCCTGACTGGCATGGGCAACGACGGCGCAGCGGGATTAAAAGCAATGCATCAGGCTGGTGCCTGGACCATTGCGCAGGATGAAGCAAGTTGTGTGGTTTTCGGCATGCCGCGTGAAGCGATTGCTTGCGGTGGTGCCAGTGAAGTGGTGGCTCTCCACCAAATCAGCCAGCATATGCTGGCCAAAATTAGCGCCGGACAGGCATTACGCATTTAACGAAAGCCCGTCCCGCGGGTCGAGATAACACAGGAGTAGGTATGGCAGATAAAAACATGCGCTTTTTAGTGGTTGACGACTTCAATACGATGCGTCGTATTGTACGCAACTTGCTGAAAGAGCTCGGATTCAACAACGTTGAAGAAGCGGAAGACGGTGCTGATGCACTGAACAAACTGAAGGCGGGCGGTTTCGATTTCGTCATTTCCGACTGGAACATGCCGAATATGGACGGTCTGGAGCTGCTGAAGACCATTCGTGCCGATGGTGCGATGTCGAAGTTACCGGTTCTGATGGTAACGGCAGAAGCCAAGAAAGAGAACATTGTTGCTGCCGCGCAGGCGGGTGCCAGCGGCTATGTAGTGAAACCATTTACAGCTGCAACCCTTGAAGAGAAGTTAGGTAAAATCTTCGAAAAACTGGGTATGTAAGGGGACGTGATGAGCGAACTTCCGAAACCAACTAATACCGCGCCTACTCAGGATATAATCACGCAGATTGGCTCACTGACGCGCATGCTGCGTGACAGTCTGCGCGAGCTGGGCCTCGATAAGGCTATTGCCGAAGCAGCAGAAGCGATTCCGGATGCCCGTGATCGTCTTGACTATGTAGTGCAGATGACCGGACAGGCCGCGGAGCGCGCCCTGAACTGTGTGGAGGCTTCCCAGCCGCGCCAGACGGAGTTAGAGAACGGAGCAAAAGCGCTGAAAGGGCGCTGGGATGAGTGGTTCGAAAATCCTATCGAACTGTCTGATGCCCGTTCACTGGTTTCGGATACCCGCAGTTATCTGGAAGAGGTGCCTACTCACACATCATTTACCAACTCTCAGTTGTTGGAAATTATGATGGCGCAGGATTTCCAGGACCTGACCGGTCAGGTGATCAAGCGCATGATGGACGTGGTGCAGGAAATTGAACGTCAGCTGCTGATGGTACTGATCGACAATATTCCTGAAGAACAGCGTCATCATAAGAAAGACAGCACCAGTCTGCTGAATGGTCCGCAAATCCATAGCGATGCACCAGGCGTGGTCGCTAACCAGGATCAGGTTGACGATCTGCTGGATAGCCTCGGGTTCTAAGCTCTGGAGCAGCGTTCGCGCTGCTTCCATGCCCATTTTCACCGGGAACGCAACAAGGCGTTCCCGGTGTTCTTTCCTTCCATCCGCAAAATAACCGCTATTTTCTTTCTCTTCTCCCGCTATCAGCCCGGCGCGATTTTGGCATGCTGATGTCTGAAATTCCGCGTGCAGGATAAGTTGCCGTGTCTCAAGACAGCGATGAGGAAAAAACAGAATCCGCCACAGCCCACCGATTGCAAAAAGCACGAGATGAGGGGCAGATACCGCGTTCGCGCGAGTTAACCTCTCTGTTGATGCTGCTGGTGGGCGTGATGATCCTCTGGATGGGCGGTGAAGTGATGGCGCACCAGTTATCGACCATGGTGGCGTCCGGACTCAATTTTGACCATGGCATGGTCAGCGATGATAAGCGCATTGTGCGCCATATCAGCGCCTTGCTCGGCGCCGCAGTCTGGGCCACGCTGCCGCTGATGGCCGGGCTGGTGATCGTGGCGATTGCCGCGCCGATGATGCTCGGCGGCATTGTGCTAAGCGGCAAATCACTGAAATTCGACGCTGGCAAGATGAATCCCCTCAAGGGGCTGAAACGCATGTTCAGTGCCCAGACCATGGCCGAGCTGCTGAAAGCGATCCTGAAAGCGGTGCTGGTGGGGTGTGTCGCCGGCTGGTATCTGTGGAGCAAATGGCCAGAGATGCTGCGCCTGCTGACCGAGTCGCCGGTCACAGCGCTGGCGCATGGCCTGAACATGATTGCCATGTGCGCGGTGCTGGTGCTGCTGGGCCTGATCCCGATGGTGGGGTTTGACGTCTTCTGGCAGCTGTACAGCTACTTCAAAAATTTACGTATGTCACGCCAGGAAATTCGTGACGAATACAAAGAGAATGAGGGCGACCCGCACGTTAAGGGCAGGATTCGCCAGCAGATGCGCGCCGCCGCACGCCGCCGCATGATGGCGGATGTGCCGAAAGCCGATGTTATTGTGACCAACCCGACCCACTACTCCGTCGCGCTGCAGTATGACGACAAGAAAATGAGTGCGCCAAAAGTGCTGGCGAAAGGGGCGGGTGAGATTGCGTTGCGTATTCGTGAAATCGGTAAGGAAAATCGCATTCCGATTCTTGAAGCGCCACCGCTGGCACGTGCGCTCTATCGCCACACCGAAATCGGTGAACATATTCCCGGCACGCTGTATGCCGCCGTGGCGGAAGTGCTGGCCTGGGTATGGCAGCTGCGCCGCTGGAAGATTGAGGGCGGTTTGATGCCGAAGAAACCTGAACGTTTGCCGGTGCCGGAAGCACTGGACTTTGCTGGAGAGAAGAAAACTGATGGCTAATCTGGCCGCTTTATTACGGTTACCGGGCAACTTCAAAGATACGCAGTGGCAGGTACTGGCAGGACCGGTGCTGATCCTGCTGATTCTGTCGATGATGGTTCTGCCATTGCCGCCGTTTATCCTGGATCTGCTGTTCACCTTCAATATCGCGTTGTCGATCATGGTGCTGCTGGTGGCAATGTTCACCCAGCGCACACTCGATTTTGCGGCATTCCCGACCATTCTGCTGTTCTCTACCTTGCTGCGTCTGGCGCTGAACGTCGCCTCAACCCGTATTATCCTGATGGAAGGGCATACCGGTGCGGCAGCGGCGGGTCAGGTGGTGGAAGCGTTCGGCCACTTCCTGGTCGGCGGTAACTTCGCCATCGGTATCGTGGTGTTTATTATCCTGGTGATCATCAACTTTATGGTTATCACCAAGGGTGCCGGACGTATCGCAGAAGTGGGCGCGCGTTTCGTGCTCGACGGGATGCCCGGCAAACAGATGGCGATCGACGCTGACCTGAATGCCGGTTTGATTGGTGAAGACGAAGCCAAGAAGCGTCGTGGGGATGTGACCCAGGAAGCGGACTTCTACGGCTCGATGGACGGTGCCAGTAAGTTCGTGCGTGGTGACGCCATCGCCGGCATCATGATTATGATCATCAACGTCATCGGCGGTCTGATCGTTGGCGTCGTTCAGCACGATATGGCCGTCGGCCATGCGGCAGAAACTTACACCCTGCTGACTATCGGTGATGGTCTGGTGGCGCAGATCCCGGCGCTGGTGATCTCCACCGCGGCGGGTGTGATTGTGACCCGCGTCGCCACCGATCAGGACGTCGGCGAACAGATGGTGACCCAGCTGTTCAACAACCCGCGCGTGATGATGCTGAGTGCGGGTGTTCTGGGTCTGCTGGGCCTGGTGCCCGGCATGCCAAATCTGGTGTTCCTGCTGTTTACTGCGGCATTGCTGGGCCTCGCCTGGTATATGCGCGGCAAAGAGATGAAACCGAAAGCGGCGACACCGTCGGCAATGATGAAGCCGAAAGACACCCCCGCGGCGGTTGAAGCGTCGTGGACCGATGTGCAGCTGGAAGATTCGCTGGGCATGGAAGTGGGCTATCGCCTGATTCCGATGGTGGATATGCAACAGGATGGCGAACTGCTGGGTCGTATTCGCAGTATTCGTAAGAAGTTTGCCCAGGATGTCGGCTTCCTGCCGCCGGTGGTGCACATTCGCGACAATATGGAACTGCCGCCAGCGCGTTACCGCATCCTGATGAAAGGGGTGGAAATTGGCAGCGGTGATGCCTATCCGGGGCGCTGGATGGCGATTAACCCGGGTACGGCTGTCGGTACGCTGCCTGGCGAACAGACCGTCGATCCGGCGTTTGGCCTGAAGGCAATCTGGATTGACAGTGCTCTGAAAGAGCAGGCGCAGATTCAGGGCTTTACCGTGGTGGAAGCCAGTACCGTGGTGGCGACACACCTCAACCACCTGATTGGTCAGTACTCCAGTGAGTTGTTTGGCCGTCAGGAAGCGCAGCAGTTACTGGATCGCGTCACTCAGGAGATGCCGAAACTGACAGAAGATCTGGTGCCGGGCGTGGTGACACTGACCACGCTGCATAAAGTGCTGCAGAATCTGCTGGCGGAAAAAGTCTCGATTCGCGATATGCGTACTATTGTTGAGACGCTGGCTGAACATGCGCCGGTGCAGAACGACGCCAATGAGCTGACGTCGGTTGTCCGTGTTGCGCTGGGCCGCGCCATTACCCAGCAATGGTTCCCGGGCAACAGCGAAGTGCAGGTGATTGGCCTGGAAACCTCACTGGAACGACTGCTGCTTCAGGCGCTGCAGGGCGGTGGTGGACTGGAGCCGGGACTGGCGGATCGTCTGCTGGTACAGGCGCAGCAGGCGCTGCAACGTCAGGAAGAGATGGGGGCGCCGCCAGTGCTGCTGGTTAACCATCCGCTGCGTGCGCTGCTGGCGCGCTTCCTGCGCCGCAACCTGCCGCAACTGATTGTCTTGTCTAATCTGGAGCTGAGCGATAACCGTCAGATCCGCATGACAGCAACCATTGGCGGCGTGTAATCAATCAACGGGGCAGGGCTATAAACGTTCTGTCCTTCCCCCCCATGGAATGGGGGGGAGCTGCCGTCTGAGTATAAGGACGGTGGTTGCTCACCCAAGCCTGTCCCCGGTATCGTGAGCGAAGGAGACGACGTTCGCCTCCCTGGCCGAAACAAACCTTCGTTACATACGTTCCACAGTAGCAATACCCAGCGTATCCAGACCCTGCTTCAGCGTCTTCGCCGTCAGCAATGCCAGCTGCAGACGGCTGTTACGCGTCGCTTCATCGTCCGCAGACAGAATTGGACAATGCTCGTAGAAACCAGAGAACAGGCCCGCCAGATCGTACAGATAGGCACACATCACATGTGGCGTGCCATCACGCGCGACCAGACCAATGGTTTCTTCAAACTGCAGCAGACGCGTTGCCAGCGCTGCTTCACGTTCTTCGCTGATGATGACGTTGCCCGTCACGCCGGATAACGCAATACCCGCTTTACGGAACACCGACAGCACACGAGTGTAGGCGTACTGCATATATGGCGCGGTATTGCCTTCGAAGGCCAGCATATTGTCCCAGTCGAAGATGTAATCCGTGGTGCGGCTTTTCGACAGGTCGGCGTATTTCACCGCTCCGATACCGACATTGTGCGCCAGCGCCTGCAGTTCATCTGCTGGCATCTCAGGATTTTTTTCTGTGACCAGTTTGGTGGCGCGCTCAACGGCTTCATCCAGCAGATCGGACAGCTTGATGGTGCCACCGGCACGGGTTTTGAATGGGCGGCCATCTTTGCCCAGCATCATGCCGAACATATGGTGTTCCAGCGGCACTGATTCCGGTACATAGCCCGCTTTGCGCACGATGGTCCACGCCTGCATCAGGTGCTGGTGCTGACGGGAGTCGATGAAATAGAGCACGCGGTCGGCATGCAGGATTTCATAACGGTATTTGGCGCAGGCGATATCGGTGGTGGTGTACAGATAGCCGCCATCCTTCTTCTGGATGATCACGCCCATCGGTTCGCCTTCCTTGTTTTTAAACTCATCAAGGAACACCACGGTGGCGCCTTCGCTCTCGACCGCCAGACCTTTGGCTTTCAGATCCGCGACGATGCCTGGCAGCATATCGTTGTACAGGCTTTCACCCATCACATCTTTACGCGTCAGGGTGACATTCAGACGGTCGTAGACCTTCTGATTTTGCGTCATGGTGATATCCACCAGCTTCTTCCACATGGTGCGGCAATACTCATCGCCACCCTGCAGTTTCACCACGTAGCCACGCGCCCGCTCGGCAAAGACGTCATCTTCGTCATACGTTTTCTTCGCTTCGCGGTAGAAGGCTTCCAGATCGGACAGCGCGATATCATCATGGTGCTCGTTCTGCTGCTTCTCAAGATAGGCGATCAGCATGCCGAACTGGGTGCCCCAGTCGCCAACATGGTTAGCGCGAATCACGTTATGACCGAGAAACTCCAGCGTACGCGCCATGGCGTCGCCAATAATGGTGGAGCGCACGTGACCGACGTGCATCTCTTTCGCCACGTTAGGCGCAGAGTAGTCGATCACCACGGTCTGCGGCTCTACCGCGGCGACGCCGAGACGCGGCGCACTCAGCGCCTGCTGTACCTGCTGCGCCAGCCACTGGCTGTCGAGGAAGATATTGATAAAACCCGGACCTGCGATTTCAACTTTGCTGGCGATGCCATTCAGATCGAGGTGTTGCAGCACTTGTTCTGCCAGTTGTCGCGGTTGCTGGCCCAGTTTTTTCGCCACAGACATAATGCCGTTAGCCTGATAGTCACCAAACTGAGCTTTCGCTGACTGACGAACCTGCGGTTCGCAATCTGCCGGGGCGCCTGCGGCGATCAACGCCTGACTGACTTTTTCTGCAAGAAGTGCCTGAATATTCACCGGGTTACCTTAAATATGCTGAAAAGGCTCGCCTGCGTACAGCACGAGCCACGTCTTCGCGCCGCCTGACAGCTGCTCGGGATGCTGTACAATGGCGCCGCGGAAAATAGAAGGGGAAAAGTATACTGTATTTGTTACAGGTCGTCAGTAGCTGGAGTCGGGTGGAAACATTGCTGCGGATGTTTCCCCCTGAAAACTGGAAATGATTAACGACGACGGAGATGGCGCCAGGGGTTGCTTACCGTTTTGTCATTTTTCACCTTTACATGGCGAGCGATCGCAAAGCCCATCAGCACAATTAACAGTGCGGCGGAAATTAACATAGACATAGTGTGATTCCCTCGTTGATGGAGTAACAAATTTATAAGAAAGGTTATCTGCCCGCAATTAGCCAATAATCAATTAGGAATTTCCTTATTGTGAAATATAATTTAAAGTAAAACAGAAGGTTAAGTTGTGCTTGATATTTTTTTTCTGGCACTGAACCGCTGTAAACTGGGTGTTATTTCCACAAATTAACCAGATTAATAAGAAAAATTTACAGTAAATTGATATTTTCATACTTGTTGTGGTCTCAAAGCAGGATCATCACTGAACGCAACCAGTAAAAAAAACTACTTAAACAAGAGGAAAAGTCGTGTCGTCCTGGAAATCGATAAAAGAATTAAATGATCTCGTTGACGATCTGGCACGCTTTGAGCAGGAGATTGAAGCGCTGGCCACCACGCTGGGACTGCCGCTGGCGACGCTGGAGATTGACCACATTTCACTGCGCTGCCATCAGAACACCACCGCCGAGCGCTGGAAACAGGGACTGCTGCAGGCGGGAACGCTGTTTTCCGACAAAATGATTAATGGCCGGCCGATTTGTCTGTTTGAGCTGGCGCAGCCACTGCAACTGGGACCCGCGCAGATCAGCGTGGTGGAGCTGCCATGGCCAGGCCACAAACTGTATCGCCATGAAGGCTGGGAACATGTGGAAGTGGTATTGCGTGGTGATGAAAGTACCCTGGCCGCACGGGCGCTGGCGCTGCTGTCCGACGACGGGCTGGCGCAGCCGCATATCGCGATTAAGAGCAGTTCACCGCAGGGAGAAGGGGAGCGTCTGCCCAATCCGACGCTGGCGGTGAGCGATGGCAAAATCACCATCAAGTTCCATCCCTGGAGCCTGAAAGAGATTGTCGCCAGCGAGCAGGCGAACTAAAGCGAAGCGACGGCGCGCGCCATACGGCGCAGGGCTTCCTGTAGCGTGGCGCGCGTGCAGCCAAAGTTGCAGCGCACAAAGGCATTAGCGCCAAAATCGCGGCCGGGGGAGAAACCCAGACCGTGCTGTTCAAACCATTGCGCCGGGTCGGCAAGCTGTAGCTGGTGGACATCAATCCAGCCGAGATAACTGCCTTCCGGCGCGACCATCGTCAGGCCATCGAGGCTATTCACCCGCTCAACCAGCCGATCGCGATTTTCGCGCAGATAATCCAGCTGCGCATCAAGCCACGGCTGGCCATCACGCCACGCGGCATTGGCGGCCACCAGCGCCAGAATATCGACATGCGGCACAATGCCTTTACGCACCTGCTTAAAGCGCTGGCGCAACGCGCGGTTGGGAATGATCGCCAGTGATGCGCCCAGCCCGGCAATATTAAAGCTCTTTGAGGGGGACATCAGGGTGACTGAGCGCTGCGCGGCGTCTTCGCTCAGGCTGGCGAACGGGATATGTTGCAGGCCCGGTTCGAGGATTAAATCGCAATGGATCTCATCAGAGCAGACAATGAGATCGTGACGCCGGGCAAAAGCCAGCTGCGCCTCGAGTTCGGCGCGGCGATAAACGGTGCCGCCCGGGTTTTGCGGGTTGCACAGCATCAGCAGTTTTTCTTTGCCGCTCAGTTGCGATGCGGTGTCACTTATTTCCATTACCCAGCGGTCCTGTTGCAGACGCAGCGGCAACTGCAGCTGGTCGCGTTGCGCCAGTTGCGCCGCCTGGCGAAAAGGCGGGTAGATAGGGGTGGGGGCAACAGTGCTTTCACCCGCGCCGGTATAGGCGCGGACACAGAGGTTTAACCCGCTGACAATACCGGGCAGAAACACCAGCCAGTCAGGCTCTACCTGCCAGCCGTAGCGGCTGGCGCAACGTTCAATGACGGTATCGATCAGCTCTGCCGGCGCTTCGTCACCATAGCCAAATACGCCATGTTCCACCCGTTGTTGCAGCGCGGAAATAATGCAGTCAGGTGAGCGGAAATCGGTATCGGCTACCCACATTGGCAGCACATCGCGGTCACCATATTTGTGCCACTTAACACTATCGCTGTGACGCCGGTCTATCCATTGATCAAAATTGAATGCCATGATTACTGTTCCCGTTACAATAACTGCAAAAACAGCCTAACTGAGAATCGAATAACCAGCCAGCAGTCATTAAACAGGAGGATGTGATGACTAAATTGGAAGTATGCTGCTACGGAGTGGATTGTGCGTTAGCGGCCGAACAAGCCGGAGCCGATCGTGTTGAGCTTTGCGCTGCGCCGAAAGAGGGGGGACTGACACCTTCTCTCGGTAGCCTGCGGCTGGCGCGCGAGCGACTGACGATCCCGGTGCATCCGATTGTGCGTCTGCGCGGCGGTGATTTTTGTTATTCGGCCACCGAGTTTGCGGCGATGAAATCCGATGTGGCGATGATCCGCGAGCTGGGTTTTCCCGGGGTAGTGATTGGCATGCTGGATGAAGATGCGCATATTGATATGGTGAAAATGCGTCAGGTGATGACCCTGTGTGGCGATATGGCAGTGACCTTCCACCGCGCTTTTGACCTGTGCCATAGTCCGAAACGTGCCCTGCGGGAGTTGACCGACCTTGGCGTCGCGCGCATTCTGACATCTGGGCAACAGCAAAGTGCGGAAAGCGGTCTGGCATTATTAAAGGAACTAACTGAGGGGAGTGAAGGTCCAATCATTATGGCAGGTGCAGGTGTTCGTCTGAGCAACCTGCAAAAGTTTCTCGACGCTGGCATCAGAGAGCTGCACAGCTCGGCCAGCCGCCTGGTGGCGTCACCGATGCGCTACCGCAAAGCCGGCGTCTCTATGTGCGCTGATGCAGAAACGGATGAGTTTAGCCGCTACTGCGTCGATGGCGATATCGTCGAGGCGATGAAAGGGATTATTAGCATGAACAGTGTACGCGTCGCCTGAGCACACCACCGATTTTGCCGCGCAGCACGCCACTAACCGGACGTGATGTTTGCAAGTACCAGGCCCCAACGACTTGTTGGGGCTTTTTTTCTTTATATCAGTTGGTTTAACCAGGCCTTCTTTTTAGCTGTCGCTGGGTTGATTCCGAAATACTTCTCACAAATCTGACTTAAACGAACCGTTGCTGTCTCGTACTCCGCCATCAGTAATAACAGCGTATTCACGGCGAGCAGCACTATCGTGGTGGCAACCCCTGAACTTTCCCCATTTTCTTGCGTTATCAATTTTTTGAATCATTTAATTATATCTTTATTGCAGATGGTTAAGCGGGGAAGGGGGGGCCACCGACCATTTCCAGTTCTGACAATTGCCAACGTTTCAAAGACTTTTCACCAATACCGCTCTTACTTATTTATGGCAGGTATCATTGACCTTATGGATGCTGCCGGAACTTCACATCTAACAGCGTTGATGTTCCCGTGCAACACTCACGGGTTGTAACTTCTCAGATAACGCGTCTGTCATGAGTAAGGAGCGGATAGGCTTAGCACCATTGCACCCGCTGCGAACCAGTGTATGGGGTTGTAAGACGTGCTCTCCAGGGCAGGAGAGCACAGAGGTTAGGCTATCAGGATTGCCCTGATATCGTTGACATTGGTAAGAGTGGGACCTGTAATGATCAAATCACCGATTGCATAAAAGTAGCTGTAACTGTCATGCGCATCCAGGTATTCCTGAGCGGACAGGCCCTTTATACGCCCGCGAGCCAGAGTGTCTGGATAAACTAGCGCACCGGCGGCATTTTCAGTGCCATCAATGCCATCAGTATCTCCTGCCACCGCCCAGATTCTATTTTCACCTTCAAGTGCGCAGGCAAGGCTTAAAAGAAATTCAGTATTTCGCCCCCCTTTCCCTGCTTTTCCTCCAGCCACAGTTACCGTCGTTTCACCGCCGGATAACAACACAGCCGGAGCGGAAACTGGATGACCGAACTGTCTGACAGATTTAGCGATGCCGGCCATGACTTTGGCAACTTCATGGCTTTCTCCTTCGATAGCATCACCCAGGATTAATGGTGTAAGCCCCAGCCGACGTGCTGTAACTGCAGCGGACTGCAGGGCCATGGAGGGTGTGGCAACCATCCTGACCTCACTATCTGCCACACTATCCATCGGCTGCATTGTCCTGCTCAGCACGTCACGCACAGAGTCTGGAACCGGAATTTTATAGCGTTCAAGTACTTTCAGGGCATCCTTCGGAGATGTGCAATCTGCCACGGTTGGCCCTGAAGCCACATCCGCAGGGTTGTCGCCAGGTATGTCGCTGATAATCAGAGAAACTACCCTGGCGGGCTGAGCCAGTGCAGCCAGCTTTCCACCCTTTACGGCTGACAGGTGACGGCGAACAAGATTCATCTCTTTTATGTTCGCCCCGCTGTGCAATAAAGCACGTGTAATTTCCTGCTTATCGGCGAGCGTTAGCCCCTCAGCAGGCAATGCCATCAGTGCGGAACCGCCGCCTGATATCAATGCCAGAACAAGGTCATCCGGTGTCAGCTCACGTAACGATTCCACAATGAGCATTGCAGCGGTTTCACTCATGGCATCGGAAACTGGATGAGCTGCTTCCAGAATACGGATTCGTCCGGCAGGCACGGCGTGGCCATAACGTGTGACAACCACACCGCTAATATCTACATCCGGCCATGCGGCATCCACTGCTGCCGCCATTGCGGCAGAAGCCTTACCTGCTCCGATAACCACGCAACGACCTGCTGGTTTCGGTGGCAGAGCGGGAGGTATAACAGGCCCCGGAAGGGCACTGTTAATAGCCTGCTGGAAAATTTCCTGCAGTATCTCTGCGGCCTGTTCATTCTTCATTGTCATACAGTCTCGGCAACCGTCGCTTTTGAAGTAATGAACTGCACCACGGCATGCGTAACATCGGCCGTTGTGGCACTGCCTCCCACGTCGGGTGTCAGAATCCCTTTTTCACACACAAACTCAATGGCCTCCATGATCAGCGCAGCGGCATCGCGTTCACCGAGATGTTCCAGCATCTGTACGGCGGTCCAGAAAGTGGCGATCGGATTGGCAATACCTTTACCAGTAATATCAAATGCAGAACCATGGATCGGTTCAAACATTGAAGGGAAGCGGTGTTCTGGATCGATATTCGCGGTCGGTGCGACTCCCAGACTGCCTGCCAGTGCCCCGGCGAGATCAGAAAGAATGTCCGCATGCAGATTAGTAGCAACAATAGTATCAAGACTTTGAGGATGCAGGGTCATGCGGTGAGTCATGGCATCAACCAGCATTTTATCCCAGGTCACGTCTGGAAATTCCTGCGCAACTTCAGCAGCAATTTCATCCCACATCACCATCCCATGACGCTGAGCATTAGATTTTGTTACGACAGTCAGCAATTTACGCGGTCTGGACTGCGCCAATTTAAAGGCATAACGCATGATGCGCGTCACGCCAACTCGTGTAAATATCGCTACTTCCGTGCCCACTTCTTCCGGTAATCCCTTATGCGCACGACCACCATTTCCTGAATATTCACCCTCTGAGTTCTCTCGCACGATAATCCAGTCCAAATCACCGGGGCCGCGATTACGCAGCGGCGACGTTACGCCAGGCAGAATTTTCGTTGGACGAACATTTGCATACTGGTCAAATCCCTGACAGATAGGCAACCTTAAACCCCAGAGCGTGATGTGATCCGGCACGTCTGGTGCACCAACCGCTCCGAAGTATATCGCGTCAAATTTTTTCAGTGTCTGCAGGCCATCTTCAGGCATCATGACACCATGCTGCTTGTAGTAATCAGAACCCCAATCGAAGGTTTCCACATCAAATTTAAGCTGAGGATTCTGGCGCTCTAGTGCGTGAAGAACCTGAATACCGGCGGTAATCACTTCCGGACCAATACCGTCAGCAGGAATTGCAGCAATGGAATAAGTACGCATTATTTTCTCCAGTTCATATCAGTGAGTATCAAGATGAGTAAGTCCTGCCGGCTGAGGCTTATTAGCTTTCGCGGAGAGGATTAAAACAATTAAGGCTGAAAGGCACAGCAGACCGGCGACAAAATAGAGTCCCCATGTGTAGCCGCCGGTTTGCTGACGAACAACGCCAATAATCATCGGACCAACGAAACCACCCAGGTTACCGATTGAATTTATCGTAGCGATCCCCGCTGCCGCAGCCGGACCGCTCAGAAATAACGTGGGCATACTCCACAACGGCGGTTTGGATGCACTGATACCTACGGTCACCAGTGTCAGGGCAAGGATCACTGTTAGCAAGGTGCTGACATTACCTGCATAAATTAATCCGGCCGCAGCAAGAAGGCAGGCGCCGATGACATGCCAGCTGCGTTCGTTTTTGACATCGGAATGCCGCGCCCATAAAATCATGCCAATGACGCCTATTACCGCCGGGAAGGCATTGAGAAAACCAATTTCGAGCGATGACGCGCCAAAACTATGAATGATTTGTGGGGACCATATACCCAGTGTATAGAGACCTGCGGAGGTGCCGAAATAAACCAGCGCAAGGGCTAACACCCGTTTGTCTGCCAGACCACGCCATACACTGCTATGGCTGCTTTTGGTTGCGCGCGCATTCTCTTCTGCCTGCATCGTTCTCTGCAGCCATGCACGTTCTTCATCTGTCAGCCACTTTGCCTTTTCAGGGCGATCGGTCAGATAAAAGAGGACGACGACACCGAAAACTACGGCAGGAATAGCTTCCAGTACAAACATCCACTGCCAGCCTGCATAGCCAAGAAAGCCATGCATCTCCAGTAATGCAGCCGATATCGGGGAACCAAGCGCGGTTGAGAGAGGAGCGGCAGCCATAAAAATAGCCGTGACTTGCGCTCGCTTTGCTGCCGGGAACCAGTAGCTCAGGTAAAGAATGATACCCGGGAAGAAACCTGCCTCAGCCACACCAAGCAGAAAACGCAGCACGTAAAAACTGGTTGTTCCCTGGACGAAGGCCATGCAGCCCGATACCAGGCCCCAGGTAATCATCACGCGCGCTATCCAGATGCGGGCTCCTACCTTGTGTAAAATTAGATTGGACGGGACTTCAAACAAAAAATAACCGAGAAAAAAAATACCCGCGCCCAGTCCAAATACCGTTGGAGAAAAACCTAAATCCTGATTCATTGTCAGTGCCGCAAACCCGATGTTTACGCGATCAAGAAAAGCGATGAAATACAGCAGCATAATAAAGGGAATGATGCGCAAGGTGACTTTGCGCATCACCGTTTTCTCGAGGTGAGATTGCATATGAACTTGCTCCGGTTAATGTAGGGTATGTTATTTTTTTGTAATCAGTTGCAGTATGCAGTTTTGGCTTGCCGGATCATTACGAATGGATTATATAAAGTATTTGAATAATCTGGTGTGGGGTAATTTATGGATATAAATCAATTGCGTTGCTTCATATCTGTAGGTAAAGAACTGCATTTTGGCCGCGCTGCCCAAAACATGGAAATGATGCCTGCGTCACTTTCCCGCTTTATACGACTGCTTGAAGACGACCTTGGCACTCGTCTTCTAAATCGTTCTACTCGTAACGTGTCGTTAACGCAGGAAGGGATAAAATTCTTTGAAGAGGCAAGCAGACTTGTTGAACAATTTGATGCATTAGAAAGACGTTTCAAGAACGTTGTAAAAGATGAGCGCAAAACATTGCGTATTGGCGCCATTGATAGCGCAGCGCAGGGGCTCCTTCCCGCTTTGTTAAATCTGTTTGTTCCTTTGCATCAGGAGAGCGACATTCACATCATTGAGGAAAAAACCGTTAACTTAATTCCGAAATTAAAGTCAGGTTGGCTGGATATTATATTCTTCCGCGAGCCTGGCATAATTGACTCTTCGATAGCAACGCGTTTTATTGCCAGAGAAAAATGTATTCTTGCTGTACCGGTAAATCACGTTTTGTCGGAAAAAGAGGAAGTATCAGTGGCCGACTTTCAGGCAGAACCAATGATCATCCCTGATCGAAGAACCCGTCCCCATAGTCATGACCTTACGATGGGATTGTTTAAGAGTCTCGGTTTGATTCCTCATATCGCTCAGTATGCGGAAGAGAAACAAACAATACTGAGTCTGGTCTCGGCGGGTTTGGGGCTGGCCGTTGTTCCGGCTTCCTGCCAGCTTATGAAAAACGAAAAAATCAGCTTTATCCCGCTCAGATTTCCGGACCAGATCAAAGGCCTGCCTCTGAGTGTGGCATGGCGTAAAGGCAATGAGGATGAATATCTGCGGGAACTGCTCAGACTGCTTAACGAACAAAAGGCAGTGCTGACAAAAGGGCTGTAAAAAAGCATCCGTTACGCATAAAGTTATTCAGGTAATTATATTAATATGTCTCTTAACCGGTCTGAAAATTTTCCCTCGCAATTACGATAGTTCGATATGCGCAATATCCGGTTCTGGCACATAGCGGCTAAGCTTGAGGAGTGGCAGGTAGGCTACGAGCGAAGAAGTGACCTATTTATGCATGCGGTTGTGGATCACAATGACTAATAAATTAAGACTAAAATAAGGTTAATGAAGTGACCCCGTTTCCGTCGCCACTCTCTGTCTTCAGGATCACTGCTCAGGTGTCGTTTTGAGTCCAAAGTATTATCTTATTTGCTAAGAAAAACAGGAACCCTGACATTGATTTTAGTAATAAAACGGGTGCGCTTCCATTATGGTTCTTGTGAGTCCCCTAAATGCCGCTGACAGACCTCTCAATCCGCAATGCAGCCGCGCGCGACAAGGCTTAGTGACGCTCATGGGCCGGGGGCGATTAGCGATTCAGGTAAACGGAGAGTTTTGGCCAGGGTGTATCGTATTCATCCATTCCTTAAAACGGCAACCGAAACCATATGGCCCACAGGATATAAACACCACCCGCCAGAAATAACAGGCGATAGACCCAGACAATGGCGGTTTCCTGCCGCAGATAAAATTTCAGCGGATTACGGTGCAGGTTGGCCGCATTGTGCGTTTTATGAAAGTGCGTCATCTGCTGCGCGCCTCTGCTGGCTAGCGCAATCATAAAGCTGGTCATCATGATCATCACTAATGCCATATAGCTTTTCACCAGAAGCCCCAGGCTCAGGCGCAGCAATGGGCTGTCACCCTGGTGCAAAACAACGACGCCATGTTTTTTAAGCGCAATCGCAGCAAAGCTCAGCGTAAGGTGCACGACCAGCAGAATGACAAAATGCTTCGCATTGGTGCGGAAAGTATTCTTCAGTGTGATACCAAAGATCCAGGCGAAAAACACCAGTGCCGATGTCAGCCACATCATTGAGTTTAGAATCATTCCCCGCCTGCTCAGTAAATTACTCGGTGGCATATTTTTGCCGAAGAACCGTCAGAGTGCCAGGATCATTTTTGCTGTTAGATCGTAACTGGCACTTTTTTCACGAATACTCAGGTTCTTTTGACTGAGGGTGTTGTGCCAGATGCGGAGATTACCCATATCGTTCCATACTCTCTAATTTTGAACAACCCGCTCTTTGTTATAGCTTCAGACGGTGAATGAGGTTCGCTTGTGATAAAAGGAGTATTCAGGTACTTATGCCTGCAACCTGACGGAGCAGAAAATGAGAACGCAGAAGCGCTGTATGGGGTACGTAGCCGTAGTGGTCGATGACTACGATCGCGCAATTGAGTATTACACATACAAGCTGGGCTTTACCCTCGTTGAGGATACGCCGCAGCCCGGGAAACGCGGGGTCAGGGTCAACAAACCGACATTACTAACTGATAGTTGTATCTAATACTGGGGGCAGGTCACCAATATTAAACTGGGGATATACACAAATTTTTTTCTAATGAACTGATTTAAATCGATAAAAAGACCGTGCTGAATCGCAATCTGCAACGATTTATTAGGGCTTTTTTTCTTTCTGCCCACCGTTAACTTCCTGAAATGCATGGCGGATGATTTTTACGTCGCGCACCATCACTGCGCGTTTATTGCCCCAAAATTGTACGTTATATCATCATGAAAACTTATGGCTGCGCTATTTAACCAGCTGAAACAGAACGTTATTAATTTGGCACACTCTTTGCTCTGTTGAATTCCATCTTGTATACCGACTGGAATTCAGCATATGGCTTCGACCCTGGGTTTGACCCTGAATGAATGGCAGCAACGCAACCACCAGCAACCTCAGCAGGCTGGCGCATTACTGACAGCGCATCTCGCTGAGCTGGATCCGCAGGACAACGCCTGGATCTATCTGGCTACCCCTGAACAGATCCACGCGCAGATTGCACCACTGCTGGAACGTTATCTGGCCACGCCTGCCGCCTTTCCGCTGTTTGGCGTACCGTTTGCCGTTAAAGACAATATTGATGTGGCAGGCTGGCCAACCAGCGCAGCCTGCCCAGCCTTCACCTACACCGCAGAAAACGATGCTTTTGTGGTCGCACAACTAAAAGCGGCAGGCGCGGTGGTGATCGGTAAAACCAATCTTGATCAATACGCCACCGGCTTAGTCGGTAGCCGATCGCCTTTTGGCGCGGTAGCGAACACCTTCAACCCAGACTATGTCAGCGGTGGTTCCAGTTCCGGCTCCGCTTCGGTATTAGCACGCGGAATGGTGGCTTTCTCACTGGGAACCGACACCGCCGGTTCGGGTCGCGTACCCGCCGGTTTTAACAATATTGTCGGCCTCAAACCCACCAAAGGCTGGTTCTCCGCCAGCGGCGTGGTTCCTGCCTGCCGCCTGAACGATACCATCTCCGTGTTTGCGCTGACCGTTGAGGATGCTTTCGCCGTCGCCAGCGTGGCGGGCGGCTACGATGCCGCGGATGCTTACTCACGCGTGAATCCGGGCACGGCGCCAGCAGCCATCAAAGAGCAGCCACTATTCGCCATTCCGGCAGAGCCAGAATTTTATGGTGACGCCGCCGCCGAAGCCGCCTGGCATCAGGCACTGGAGAGTCTGCAAACCCTGGGCGCAAGCCTGCAGCCCGTCGATTTCACTGTTTTCCGGCAACTGGCGGAGCAGCTCTACTACGGGCCATGGGTGGCCGAGCGCACCGTCGCGGTGGGTGAAATGCTTAACCGCCCGGAAGAGATGGACCCGGTGGTGCACGGTATCGTTTCCTCCGGGCTGAAATACAGCGCAGTGGAGGCGTATCAGGCGGAATATCTGCGGGCAGAACTGACACGGCAGATACAACAGACGCTGGCGTCGTTTGATGCGCTGGTGGTGCCGACATCACCCACCATTCACACGCTGGAAGAGATGAAGCAGGAGCCGGTGCGCTTCAACTCACACTTCGGCACGTATACCAACTTCACTAACCTGGCGGATCTCGCCGCACTGGCGCTGCCAGCACCCTTCCGCGGCGATGGATTACCCGCCGGGATTACCCTGATCGCGCCCGCGTGGCATGACCGCGCGCTGGCCAGTTTTGCTCTGCGCTGGCAGCAGCAGATGGCGCTGCCGCTGGGCGCGACCGGTCATCCACAGCCTGCAGAACATTTGCCGCTGCCGCCATCCGCCAGCCACGTACGCATCGCCGTGGTGGGCGCACATCTCACCGGTATGCCGCTCAACTTCCAGCTCACCTCGCGTCAGGCAGTGCTGGTGGAGGAGACGCACACCGCCAGTCACTATCGCCTGTTTGCTCTGCTGGATGGCCCGATTAAAAAACCCGGCCTGATGCGCGCCGACAGCGGCAGCGCCATCACCGTTGAACTGTGGGACATTCCGCTGGCGCGCTTTGGTGAATTTGTTGCCGAAATTCCGCCGCCGCTGGGTATCGGCAGCCTGACGCTGGCCGATGGTCGTGTGGTGAAAGGCTTCATCTGTGAGGGCTCCGCGCTGACCCGTGCGCTGGAGATCACCGAATTTGGCGGCTGGCGCAACTGGCTCGCTTCCCAGGGGAGTAAATAATCTATGTTCAGTACCGTCCTGATTGCCAATCGTGGCGAGATCGCCTGCCGCGCCATTCGTACTCTGAAACGCCTCGGCGTGAAAAGCGTCGCCGTGTATTCCGATGCCGATCGCAACGCCCGCCACGTGAGAGACGCCGATGTGGCGATCGCGCTGGGCGGCGACAAAGCCAGCGACAGCTATTTGCGTATCGATAAAATCCTTGCGGCGGCAAAAGAGAGTGGGGCGCAGGCGATCTGGCCGGGATACGGTTTTCTCTCGGAGAGCCTGCCCTTTGCTGATGCCTGCGAAAAAGCCGGTATTGTTTTTATCGGACCCACGGCGCAGCAGATTGGTGAGTTTGGTCTGAAGCACCGCGCCCGTGAACTGGCGGCCAGCGCCGGTGTACCGATGACGCCGGGCACGCCGCTGCTGGCGACGCTGGACGACGCTATCGCGGCGGCAGACGAGATTGGCTATCCGGTGATGCTGAAAAGCACCGCAGGCGGCGGTGGCATCGGCCTGACGCGTTGTACCGACGCCGATGCCCTGCGCAATGCCTGGGAAAGCGTGCGGCGGCTCGGCGAGCAGTTTTTCAGCGATGCAGGCGTGTTTCTCGAACGCTGCATTGACCGCGCACGCCATGTCGAAGTGCAAATTTTTGGCGACGGCAAGGGCAGGGTCGTGGCGCTCGGCGAGCGTGACTGCTCGCTGCAACGCCGTAATCAGAAAGTGGTGGAAGAGACTCCTGCGCCCCATCTGCCGCAGGCCACCCGTGAAGCATTACTCGCGTCGGCGGTGCGTCTGGGCGAGCTGGTCAATTACCGCAGCGCTGGCACGGTGGAGTACATCTACGATGCTGCCCAGGATGCCTTTTATTTCCTCGAAGTGAATACCCGGTTACAGGTAGAACACCCTGTCACCGAATGCGTGACCGGACTCGATCTGGTTGCGTGTATGCTGCAGGTGGCGGCGGGTGATGCCATCGACTGGACGCGCCTGCAGCAACCCCCGCAGGGCGCATCGATTGAAGTGCGGCTGTATGCCGAAGATCCGCTGAAAAACTTCCAGCCCAGCCCGGGTGTGTTAACTGCGGTCAGTTTCCCGGACGGCGTGCGCATCGATAGCTGGATCGAGACGGGCAGTGAGGTGTCCAGTTTCTATGATCCGATGGTCGCCAAGCTGATTGTTCATGCCGACACGCGTGAAGCGGCGCTGGAAAAACTGCAAAACGCGCTTGATGCCACCCAGCTGCACGGTATCGCCACCAACCTGGACTATCTGCGCCAGATCGTTGCCAGTGAGGTGTTTCGCCGTGGTGAGGGGTGGACGCGCTATCTCGACAGCTTCGCGGCAAGTTCACCGGTGGTGGAAGTGCTGCAACCCGGCACGTTCAGCACCATCCAGGATTTCCCCGGTCGTCTCGGTTACTGGGATATTGGTGTGCCGCCGTCCGGCCCAATGGATGATTTCGCGTTCCGTCTCGCCAACCGCATTGTGGGTAACGACGAGGCCGCCGCAGGGCTGGAATTCACACTGCAGGGGCCGACGCTGCGCTTCCACAGTGATGCGCTGATCGCCCTGACGGGCGCAGACTGTCCGGCGACGCTGGATGGCGAAGCCGTCAGCTACTGGCAGCCTGTGGCGGTAAAAGCCGGACAGACCCTGACGCTGGGGCGTGCGCAGAGTGGCTGCCGCTGCTATCTGGCGGTGCGCAACGGCTTTGATGTGCCGCAGTACCTCGGCAGCCGTTCGACCTTCTCGCTGGGACAGTTCGGCGGGCATGCCGGGCGCACGCTGCGTGTCGCCGATATGCTGACCATTTCCCGGCCTGAACTGGCGGCCTGTACCACGCCAGCACCGGTCAGCGCACCACAGGCGCTTGATGCGGCGCTGATCCCGCAATATGGCACGCTGTGGCGGATCGGGGTGCTATATGGACCGCATGGCGCGCCAGACTTTTTCACTCAGGCGGCCATCGATGAGTTCTTTGCCAGCGACTGGCAGGTGCACTACAACTCCAACCGGCTTGGCGTCAGGCTGGTGGGGCCAAAACCCAGCTGGACGCGCGCCAACGGCGGTGAGGCCGGGTTACATCCCTCGAATGTCCACGACTGCGAATACGCCATTGGGGCGGTGAACTTCACCGGTGATTTCCCGGTGATCCTGACCAACGATGGTCCGAGCCTGGGCGGTTTTGTTTGTCCGGTCACCATTGCCCGCGCCGAGTTGTGGAAAGTCGGCCAGGTGAAACCTGGCGACAGTATTCGCTTCCATCCGATCAGCGTGGAAGAAGCGGCCGCACTTGAGCAGGCGCAGCAGCAGATGATCAAGACACTGAGCCCGCAATATGCGCCGCAGTTTGCCGTGCCGTCACTGGCGGAAAGCGATAACGGTTCCGCCACCATCCTGGCAACCCTCCGCGCCACTGAGGCGACGCCGCAAGCGGTGTACCGCCAGGCCGGTGACAAATATGTGCTGATTGAATACGGCGAGAACGTACTGGATCTGGCGCTGCGCCTGCGTGTGCATCTGCTGATGAACGCACTGCGTGAACATGCCGCCGAGGGAATTGAGGAGCTGTCGCCAGGGGTTCGCTCACTGCAGGTGCGTTACGACAGCCGTGTGCTGAGTCAGTCCGCGCTGATGCAGCTGCTGCTGACGCTGGAAGCCACGCTTGGCGATGTCAGTTCGCTGAAAGTCCCGTCGCGTACGGTCTGGCTGCCGATGGCGTTTGAGGACAGCGCAACGCTGGGTGCGGTAGAGCGTTATCAGGAAACCGTACGCGCCAGTGCGCCGTGGCTGCCCAACAACGTGGACTTTATCCAGCGCATTAATGGCTTAGCCAGCCGTGAAGCCGTGCGTGACACCCTCTTTGATGCCAGTTACCTGATTCTCGGCCTTGGTGATGTCTATCTCGGCGCGCCGTGCGCCGTACCGCTCGATCCGCGCCACCGTCTGCTCAGTTCCAAATACAACCCGGCGCGGACTTTTACCGCAGAAGGCACTGTGGGTATTGGCGGCATGTACATGTGTATCTATGGCATGGATTCACCCGGCGGCTATCAGCTGGTGGGCCGCACACTGCCGATCTGGAATAAATTTCTCAAAAACGCTCAGTTCGCCGCTGATCAACCCTGGCTGTTACGTTTCTTTGATCAGGTGCGTTTCTACCCGGTCAGCGAAGCGGAGCTGACACAGCTGCGTGACGACTTCCGCGAAGGAAGAGCTTCAATCCGCATCGAAGAGACGCAGTTTGATTTTGCCGCCCACCAGCAATTCCTCAGTGATAACGCCGCGTCGATTGCTGACTTCCGTCAGCGTCAGGCTGCCGCGTTTGAGCAGGAAGTGGCGCTGTGGGCGCAGGAGGAGCAGAACGAACCGCTCAGCAGCGGGGCGACGGAAGTGGTCACGGATAATGCGGAAAGCGGGATGGCGGTGCAGGCAGATATGAACGGCAGCATCTGGAAAGTGCAGGTGACGCCGGGTGACCGCGTGGAAGCAGGCCAGACGCTGATCATTGTCGAGGCGATGAAAATGGAACTGGCGATCGTTGCGCCGCAGGCCGGTCGCGTGACGCGTATCGCCTGTCAGGCGGGCCGTCCGGTGAGTCCGGGCGATACGCTGCTCTGGCTGGAATAAAGAGGTGAGTATGAGTGCAACCACATCGGCAAAAGGCCGTCCTGAGGCGCTGGCGGAACGGGTTTATCAGGCGCTGAAAAGTGACATTTTCGAGTTTCGCCTGATGCCCGGCGATCGCTTTAGCGAGAGCGAAATCGCCGAGCGTATGGCCGTCAGTCGTACCCCGGTGCGTCAGGCCCTGTTCTGGCTGGAACGGGAAGGGTATGTCGAGGTGTGGTATCGCAGTGGCTGGCAGGTGAAGCCTTTCGATTTCGAGTATTTCGAAGCGCTGTATGACCTGCGCACGGTACTGGAGTGCGAAGCGGTAAAGCGGCTTTGCGCACTGCCGCCGGAACAGTGTATGGCGCGGCTGGCGGCGCTGCAAACGTTCTGGATCGACTCCCCGCCGCTGGCGGAGGGCAGCAGTGTGTCACAGCAGGATGAGGCGTTTCATCTGACGCTGGTCGCTTCTGTCGGCAACCCGGAAATGGCGCGCATCCATGGTGAACTGACGGAGAAAATTCGCATTATCCGCCGCCTCGACTTTACCCGTGACGATCGGGTGGCGGCCACTTATCGCGAACATCGCCAGATTTTACAGACGATTTTTCAGCAACAAACTGAGGAGGCGCAGCGCATCCTGAGCGACCACATTGCGCTAAGCAAAGCGGAAGTCAGGAAAATTACCTTGCACATGTTACAGCAGGCCCGGCTTCAAACAATCGAATAACACAGACGACACTTTTAAGGGTAAACAACAATGAAAAGACGTTCGTTGCTTAAGGCTTTCGCACTTTCCGCTACCGTTGTCAGCATGGGACTTTCCTGGGGAGCACAGGCCGCTGACACGATTAAAGTCGGCATTATGCACTCGCTGTCCGGCACTATGGCGATTTCGGAAACGCCGCTGAAAAATGTGGCGCTGATGACCATTGACGAAATTAACGCCAAAGGTGGCGTGCTGGGTAAAAAACTGGAGCCGGTGGTGGTCGACCCTGCATCTAACTGGCCGCTGTTCGCTGAAAAAGCGCGTCAGTTACTGACCCAGGATAAGGCCGCCGTGGTGTTTGGCTGCTGGACGTCCGTTTCCCGTAAATCCGTCCTGCCAGTCTTTGAAGAGCTGAACGGACTGCTGTTCTACCCGGTGCAGTATGAAGGCGAAGAGATGTCGCCGAACGTCTTTTACACCGGTGCGGCGCCAAACCAGCAGGCGATTCCGGCGGTGGAGTATCTGCTGAGTGAAGATGGCGGCGGCGCGAAGCGCTTCTTCCTGCTTGGCACCGATTATGTCTATCCGCGTACCACCAACAAGATCCTGCGCGCCTTCCTGCACTCGAAAGGGATTCAGGATAAAGATATTGAAGAAGTGTACACGCCGTTTGGTTACAGCGATTACCAGACGATTGTCTCTGACATCAGGAAGTTTTCCGCTGGCGGCAAGACTGCCGTGGTTTCCACCATTAATGGCGACTCCAATGTTCCGTTCTATAAAGAGCTGGCTAACCAGGGCATCAAAGCAACCGATATTCCGGTTGTCGCCTTCTCAGTCGGTGAAGAGGAGCTGCGCGGTATTGATACCAAACCGCTGGTGGGGCAGCTGGCGGCGTGGAACTACTTCGAATCGGTGGATAATCCGACCAACGCGAAGTTTGTCGCGGATTACCGCGCCTGGGCCAAAGCGCACAACCTGCCTAATGCCGGCACCGTAGTGACCAATGACCCGATGGAAGCGACTTACGTCGGCATCCATATGTGGGCGCAGGCGGTGGAAAAAGCGGGCACCACCGACGTCGACAAAGTACGTGCGGCGATGGCCGGACAAACCTTCAAGGCGCCAGACGGCTTCACCCTGACGATGGACAAGACCAATCACCATCTGCATAAGCCGGTGATGATTGGCGAAGTGGAAGAGAATGGTCAGTTCAACGTGGTATGGCAGACCGAACAACCGGTGCGCGCGCAGCCATGGAGTCCGTTTATCGCGGGCAACGACAAGAAACCCGATCATCCGGTGAAATCGGGTCAGTAACCACCGCAACGCCCGTATGGCGGGAGTGGTGCCTGCAGGGGGCGGTATGCCCCCTCCTTATCTCTTTAATCATCAGAGCCGACGTATGACATTACGCACCTTTTTTCTCAGCCTGATGCTGTTGCCGTGGCTGGCTCAGGCCGGGCCTGCCGCTGATTTCGCCGCGGCCAGTCGTACTCAGCAGGCGGCATTACTGCAACAGTGGGCGGCGGCACCAGATGCCAGCCGTCTGGCGCTGCTGGAAGCGCTGAAGGCCGAAAGCGTGGTCGTTGACCAGAAAAAACAGCCCTTCAGCAGCCAGAATAACCGTTTGCTGCCGCTGGATAGCGCCAGTCAGCCCGACGGCGAGACCAAAAAACTGCTGATGAATAACCGGTTGCGCGTGCTAATCAACAGTGCGCTGGCCGCACATCAGCTGGTGAGCCGCGATGCAGAGGTACGGTTGCATGCCGCGCAGCAGTTGCAGAACGATGGCGTGGCGGAGCAACTGCCATTGATTGAGCAACGCCTCGCCGCTGAACCGGATCAGCGCGTACAGCGGGCGCTGGCAATGGCGGCGGCGAATCTGCAGCTGTCCTCCGGCGATGCGCTGGTGCGGCTGAAAGCGGTGAAATTACTCGGTGAGTCCAGCGATCCCAGTATGCAGGCCAGCCTGCAGCGGCTTACCCAGCCCGAACAGGAGCCTGAGGCGATAGTGCGCGACGCGGCGGCACACAGCCTGCAGAAGATTAAAGACCGCCTGAAATGGGGCGAGTGGATGGGGCAGGCGTTTAGCGGACTCTCCCTGGGTTCGATCCTGCTGCTGGCGGCGCTGGGTCTGGCGATCACCTATGGCCTGCTTGGTGTGATCAATATGGCGCACGGTGAAATGCTGATGCTGGGCGCCTATGCCACCTGGCTGGTGCAGAGCTTTTTCCAGCACTACGCGCCGCAATGGCTCGAATGGTATCCGCTGCTGGCGCTGCCGGTGGCCTTCGCGGTGACAGCAGGCATTGGCATGCTGCTGGAACGCACGATTATCCGCCATCTCTATGGTCGCCCGCTGGAAACCCTGCTGGCAACCTGGGGCATCAGCCTGATGCTCATCCAGCTGGTGCGCATTCTGTTTGGCTCCCAGAACCTGGAAGTCGCCAACCCGGCATGGTTGTCTGGCGGACTGCAGGTGCTGCCTAATCTGGTGCTGCCGTGGAACCGCATCGCGGTGATTATTTTTGTCACCGGCGTGCTGTTACTGACCTGGCTACTGCTCAACCGAACCCGGCTGGGGATGAACGTGCGGGCCGTGACGCAAAACCGCGCCATGGCCGACTGCTGCGGTGTGCCAACCGGGCGGATCGATATGCTGGCGTTTGGCCTCGGTTCGGGCATTGCGGGGCTGGGCGGTGTGGCGCTGTCGCAGCTGGGTAATGTCGGTCCGGAACTGGGCCAGGGCTATATTATCGACTCCTTCCTGGTGGTGGTTCTGGGCGGCGTCGGCCAGCTGGCAGGCACCGTCGTGGCGGCCTTTGGTCTCGGTATTCTCAATAAACTGCTGGAGCCGCAAATCGGTGCGGTACTGGGCAAAATCCTGATCCTCGTGCTGATCGTGTTGTTTATTCAGAAACGACCACAGGGACTCTTTGCCATGAAAGGGAGGGTGATCGACTGATGGCTCAACCCATTACGCTCAATCTGGCGCGCCGTGCGCCACGTCTGACAATGAGTATTGCCGCGCTGGTGTTGCTGGCGCTGCTGCTGATGCCTTTCCTTGCCTTGCTGCCCGCCAGCCATCCGCTGGCAGTATCAACCTACACGCTGACGCTGGTGGGGAAAATTCTCTGTTACGCCATCGTTGCGGTGGCGCTGGACCTGGTCTGGGGCTATGCGGGCCTACTGTCGCTGGGTCACGGACTGTTTTTTGCCCTTGGCGGTTATGCGATGGGTATGTATCTGATGCGTCAGGCTGCGGGTGATGGCCTGCCTGCCTTTATGTCATTCCTGTCATGGCATGAGCTGCCGTGGTTCTGGGCGGGGACGCAGCACTTTGCGTGGGCATTGTGCCTGATCGTACTGGCGCCTGGCCTGCTGGCGCTGGTGTTTGGCTTTTTTGCCTTCCGTTCGCGCATCAAAGGGGTCTACTTTTCGATCATGACGCAGGCATTAACCTATGCCGGTATGCTGCTGTTTTTTCGCAACGAAACCGGCTTTGGTGGCAATAACGGGTTTACCGGTTTTACCACGCTGCTGGGCTTCAGCGTGACGGCCACCGGTACGCGTATCGGGCTGTTTATCGCCACCGTATTACTGCTGGCGGCCACACTCGCGGTGGGGCTGCTGCTTGCACGCAGCAAATTTGGCCGCGTGCTGACGGCGGTGCGTGATGCGGAAAACCGTCTGATGTTCTGTGGTTACGATCCGAAGGGCTTCAAGCTGTTTGTCTGGACGCTGTCGGCGGTGCTGTGTGGCCTTGCTGGCGCGCTGTACGTGCCGCAAGTCGGGATCATCAATCCTGGCGAGATGTCGCCCACCAACTCCATCGAAGCTGCGATTTGGGTGGCGCTCGGCGGGCGCGGCACGCTGATCGGCCCGCTGTTTGGCGCCGCTATCGTCAATGGCGCAAAAAGCTGGTTCACGATGGCCTTTCCTGAGTTCTGGCTTTTCTTCCTCGGGCTGATGTTTATCCTCGTTACCCTGTTTTTACCGCGCGGCGTCATTGGCCTGCTGCGCCGGAGGCGACATGACTGAGCACCTGTTTACGCAAGCCCATCCCGCTGATCGTCACCGCGAACAGCGGGACCCGGTACTGCAGCTGGATAACATTAATGTCTCTTTCGAGGGGTTTCGCGCCCTGACAGATCTGTCGTTGCAGATTGGCGTCGGCGAATTGCGCTGCATCATCGGGCCGAACGGCGCCGGTAAAACCACCCTGATGGATGTGATCACCGGCAAAACACGGCCTGACAGCGGCCAGGTGATCTATGACCAGGATAACGATCTCACCCGTTTGTCGCCGGTGGCGATTGCCCGCGCCGGTATCGGGCGCAAATTCCAGAAGCCCACGGTGTTTGAAGCCCTGACGGTATTTGAGAATCTGGAACTCGCGCTGAAAACCAATAAGTCGGTCTGGGCCAGTCTGCGCGCGCGGCTCAGCAGTGAACAGCAGGATCGTATTGACGATGTATTGCAGCTGCTGCGTTTAGGCCATGAACGTTATCGCCAGGCGGGTCTGCTGTCGCACGGACAGAAACAGTTTCTGGAAATCGGCATGTTGCTGGTGCAGGAACCGCATCTGCTGCTGCTGGATGAACCCGCGGCAGGGATGACGGATGCAGAAACCGAATACACCGCCGAACTGTTTCGCCAGCTGGCGGGGCAACACTCGCTGATGGTGGTGGAGCACGATATGGGCTTTGTGGAAACCATCGCGGACTCTGTCACGGTGCTGCATCAGGGCCAGGTGCTGGCGGAAGGATCGTTGCGTGAAGTGCAGGCCAACGAGCAGGTCATCGACGTTTATCTGGGGCGCTGAAATGTTAAAGGTATCGCAACTGAATCAGTATTACGGCGGCAGCCATATTCTGCGCGGGCTGTCGTTTGAGGTTAACGCCGGGGAGATCACCTGTCTGCTGGGACGCAACGGCGTCGGCAAAACCACCTTGCTGAAATGCCTGATGGGACTGATACCCGCCAAATCCGGTGAGATCCGCTGGCAGGATCAGGTCATCAACAGCCGGAAACCTTATCAGCGTGTGCAGGCGGGCATCGCTTATGTGCCGCAGGGCAGGGAGATTTTTCCGCGCCTTACCGTGGAGGAGAATCTGCTGATGGGGCTATCGCGTTTTCCCGCCTCACAGGCCAGCGTGGTGCCTGATGAAATCTGGCAGCTGTTTCCGGTGCTGTTTGAGATGAAATCCCGCCGCGGCGGCGATTTGTCGGGCGGTCAGCAGCAGCAACTGGCGATTGGCCGGGCGCTGGCATCGCGCCCGCAGTTGCTGATTCTCGATGAGCCGACCGAAGGCATTCAGCCATCAGTAATAAAGGAGATTGGCGCCGTTATCCGTCAGCTGGCGCAGCGTGGCGATATGGCCATTCTGCTGGTGGAGCAGTTTTACGACTTCGCCGCCGAACTGGCGGACAGCTATCTGGTGATGTCACGGGGTGAGATCGTGCAGCGTGGAAGCGGCAACACCATGGAGGAGGATGGGGTACGACACCTTGTCGCCATATAACACCGCGCAGGCAGCAACGAATATAAAAAACCCGCAATAGGCGGGTTTTTTGGCGCGACGGTCAGCTGCAAATGCGGCTCATTGTTCTGCGGCTGAACGTCAGTAGTACCGCAACATTATTATTGCAGTATAGCGAGCCCTCGCTGCAATGTGACGGCGTCCAGCGGATGACCCTTACCTTCAGCCTGGTTAGTCAGGTAGTTGTAATCCAGCTCAATCCATTTCTCTAATGTGGCTTCGTAATCCTGCGGATATTGCGCCTGCTCAATCGCTGGCAGCGATTTATAGTGCTCCAGCACGTTGCTGAAGAAGTCGGTCAGTTTGCCGCTGCTGTTGTACTCCGCCATCGCCTGCGCAACGGCCTTTTGCCGCCAGGCATACTCCTGGTCAGATGCCTCTTCCCAGGCCGCTCGTCTTTCGTTGGTGGTGTAAAGCCCGCTGTCGTCATAGGTTATTAACGCCAGCTGGTCGCGTGAAAGACCGGCAAACGGATTCTGGCCGTTGCCATTCACAAACGCGGTCGCTTGTTTTGCCCGGGCTAAGCGTTCAGGATCAGTGCTGTCAGGTACTTCAGCATCATTGATCGTGCGGCTGGCGCTATACAGCGTTCCCGTGATTTTGCTGAGCAACGCGGTGGCGGTGGCACCGAATTCTTTGTGGCTGAGGCCTGCGTACTGTGCGTCAGCCCGGCTCGCGCTATCGCTGAGCTGTTGGGCAAGTGATGAAAGCGTGACACTATTGTGGCTAAAACTTTCTGTCGTATCATCGGCAATGGCTGATGTGGCAGAGTCGGTTGCCGGGCGTAAAACCTCTGCAAGCTGACGCGTGACCTGCTGTGCCGTGCTGACTTGATTAACCATGATATGCATTTCCTGTGAACAGCCGTTTTCTGAATCCATGAGAACGTTGCAGCTAATCACCGGTTAATCATCGGGATCTGAGCCATGATGATTAGGGTGGTAATACCGTTACACTGCACCTCATCTTATTATCGGTCACGCACAGGGAGACATTAGTTTTACTTAGCACTCCGTCGCCGGAAAAGCGTGCCCCAGACCTGCCGGGGCTTCTTGTTTCCGGGTTACAACCGCGATTCACCCATCCGGTTAAGCGTCTCCAGCGCCTCAGCAGGCAGCGTCAGTTGCGCGCTGGCGATATTTTCCCGCAGGTGCTGTGGCGATGATGTCCCCGGGATCAGCATGATATTCGGCGCACGTTGCAGTAGCCAGGCGAGCGCCACCTGCAGGGGGGGGGCGCTGAGGGATTGCGCCACCTCGTTCAGTTCGGCGGACTGTAACGGTGAAAAACCGCCGAGCGGGAAAAAGGGCACATACGGGATGCCCTGCGCCGCCAGCTGGTCGATTAACGCATCGTCCTGACGATTGGCCAGGTTATACAGGTTCTGCACGCAGGCAATCGGTGTTATCTGTTGTGCATCGGCAATCTGCTGCGCCGTCACGTTGCTCAGGCCAATATGGCGAATCAGCCCGCGCGCCTGCAGTTTGACCAGCGACTGCAGCGCTGCTTCCAGCGAACCTTCCGCGGGCTGGTGGACATCAATCATACTGCGCAAATTGACCACCTCCAGTACGTCCAGCCCGAGATGACGCAGATTATCCTCCACCGCCTGCGTCAGCTCGTCTTCGCTGAAAGCGGGTAGCCAGTTACCCTGGCGGTCACGCTTCGCGCCAATTTTGGTGACGAGACACAGATCGCTGACATAAGGATGCAGCGCTTTTTTGATCAACAGGTTAGTGACGTGCGGGCCATAAAAGTCACTGGTATCAATATGGCGCACGCCGAGTTCAACGGCATCGCGCAGTACCTGTATGCACCGCGCTTCATCGGCGTGAGGGCCAAATACGCCAGGTCCTGCCAGTTGCATCGTGCCATAGCCGAGCCGGTTAATCTGGCGACCGGCGAGAGAATAAGTGAATGCTGCCTGAGACATGGTACACCTCCTGAATAAGTATCCTGGTCATTGTATTGACTACCCGCGTGTGCAACTATCCGGTGAAATCACGACAAACTGTACGGGGTGGCGGACAATGCAGCTGGATATTGCACTGCTTCATGCGGTGGTGGCGGTGGCGAAAGCGGGCGGTTTTCGCGAGGCGGCGCGCGTGACGGGCAGTAATCCCTCGCGTATCAGCGATGCCGTGCGGCGTGCCGAGCAACAGCTCGGCGTGCGCTTATTCCATCGCACCACGCGCACGGTGGCGCTGACGGAGGTGGGCAGGGCGCTGATGGCGCGTCTGATGCCAGCGATGGGCGAGGTGGAGGCGGCGCTGGATGCCATCAATCATTATCGTGATACCCCTGCGGGTACTTTGCGGCTCAATGTTCCGGTCAGTGCAACGCGGCTGGTGTTACCTGCCATCGTCCCCGCTTTCCTGCAACGTTACCCTGATATCCAGCTGGAAGTTGTGGCGGAAAGCAATGTGCAGGATGTTTTCCGCGATGGCTGCGATGCCGGTATACGCTATGATGAGTGCCTGGAGCAGGACATGGTGGCGCTGCCGATTGGACCGCGCCGACAACGCGCCGCGGTGGCTGCCGCGCCTGCCTATCTTGAACGCTATGGCCGTCCGCAGCATCCATCGGAACTGCTGCAGCATCGTTGTCTGCGCGGTCGCTATGCGACGGGTGTGATGGCGGAATGGGAATTCGAACGTGCAGGCGAAGTGGTGCGTGTACAGGTCAAAGGGCCGCTGGTGGTCAGCGTTGGCGCGGCGGTGGAACTGGCGGTGGCGACGGCGATTGCCGGTGGTGGGGTGATTTATCTGTTCGAAGAGTGGTTGCGCCCGGCGCTGGGCCGTGGCGAACTGGAAGCAGTTTTGCAGCCCTGGTGGCAGGAGTTTCCCGGCCCCTATTTATACTATCCCGATCGACGCCTGATCCCGGCGCCGCTGCGGGCGTTTATCGATTTTATTCGTGAGCAGCATTCACCGATTTAAGGCCAGGGCTATGACGAAAATACATACAGTTTGTTTGATGACATTGGCTGTGAGTTCTGCGCTGAGTTTTTCCGCCAGCGCCGACGAAGCCTGCCCGGCCAACAGCAAAGTCGTTAATGACAGTAATAATGTGATTTTGCTCGGCGGGACAGCGAAGGGGCAGGTCCGCCAGGTGGCGGTGGGCGAATTTGGTAAAGATATCAATTCGCAGAAGCGGCTGCTGGCGCAGTTTGACGCGTGCGGCAGGCTGCAGGTGGCGCAAGCCAGTTACGACAAGAATGAGAATAATGTGCAGCTCAATATGGAGCAGCATCTGATGCGCACTCCGACTGGCTGGCAGGCTGACTACAAAATTTCGGTGCGCGTGAATAAAGATAATAAGTGGGTCGAAGTCACCAATAAGCAGGGCATGGTGGCGTATCAGCAGGGTAAAAACGGTAATATCACCAGCGCCAGCGATGTATTTGTGCTGATGGGTGAGAAAGGTTTTACGGACACGACTTACAGCTACGATAAACCGCTCAGGCTGCAAAAAAGCGTCTCGCGTGGCACGGATCACCTGGCGAACGGCGAATACCGCTATCAGTGGAACGCCAGAGGCGCGCTGGCGAGTGTGACCTCGGAAAAAAGCAAAGATACCTACAGCTACGACAAGCAGCACCGCGAACTGGGGCTGCGTGCCGTGTCGAAAACGCCGGTCAGCGGCATTACTGCCATCCATGAGTGTCAGTCGTGGGATGATACCGGCAACTGTACGCTGAGCTATATTCGTGAAACGGAAGTATTTGATAGCACCGCGGTCAAACGTAACATCAGTGCAGCGTCGCGGTATGAATACTGGGATGCAGAAAAGAAAAACAGTGAGTCCCCGGGCGGGACAGAAAAGTAACGGAGACGTCGTATGATGAGTGCATCGCTGCTCTCTTTTTTGGTTGCCATCGTCATTTTAACCCTGACGCCAGGTTTTGATACCGCGCTGGTGCTGCGCACCTCGGCGGCCAATGGCTGGAAGAAAGCGCTGGTGACGGCGATTGGCATCAGTATGGGGTGCCTGGTGTGGGGCGTGGCGGTGGGGCTCGGGCTGGGGGCGCTGCTGCTGGCTTCGGAAATGGCGTATAACCTGATTAAACTGGCGGGTGCCGCTTATCTGTTATGGCTGGGCATCGGGCTGTTGCTGAAACCGCGCACGGAGTTTAACCCGCAAGTCAGCGCGGGCAGTAAGTCTGCAGGTTATCTCAGTTTCTTTAGCAAAGGGCTGCTGGGCAACATGCTGAATCCGAAAGTCGGCGTGTTTTATGTCTCGTTCCTGCCGCAGTTTATTCCGGCGGACGCCTCTGTGGCGTTGTGGAGTACCGGCATGGCGCTGACCCATGTGGTTATTGGTACGATGTGGAGCGGTGTACTGATTGCGTCCACCCACTATTTCGCCGAAAAGCTGCGTAAACCGCTGGTGATGAAGGTGATGGATCGTCTGACGGGCTGCGTGTTTATCGGCTTTGCCGCCAAACTGGCGCTGTCGAAGCGCTAATCAGCGGCGCGGTTTCGCGTCATGTTATTCAGTTAGCTACCGTTCTCATGATGGCATTAACCTGGTTCCCTCCCCGATAAAATGGGGGAAGG